>Ga0209755_10005637_pt1 | contig 14164 bp, 9 predicted proteins | sample TergutCo191P1_FD_187301 | JGI IMG/M metagenome (GOLD analysis project Ga0209755, IMG submission 187301) | Cornitermes sp. P1 segment gut microbial communities from Petit-Saut dam, French Guiana - Co191P1 (SPAdes) (version 2) | ecosystem: Host-associated > Arthropoda: Insects > Digestive system >... | reverse complement strand
ACAAGATTTGTACCGATTGTAATTATGATAAACGAAGTAATAACGCACACCATGATTATGAGCAAGTTAAAACTCTCGCTATACAGCGCACCTTTGTGAAAAAAGCGATAAACCACGAATATTATCATCCCGCAAAATGCGGCGACCGCCAGCGACGCCAACACATTCATAGGCTGCAAATCCTCCAAAACAAGGATTTGCGGGTTTAAAAGCCATTCCAACAACAAATCAAATCTTCCCATAAGGTAAAATACCCCTTTCTCTTGCAATGCAATATTTTGACATCTCCGTATGTGCAAGCGGCAGACCATTAAGCAAACGCTTCATAATCTCCGGCAAAAAACTTGTATATTTCACTTCCAGCAGCATTGAATAATGCGGCTTTATTTCATAGTTTAAACTCAGCGGGTCGTATCTGATAGGAACAATCGCCCTGCTGTCATTTTCAGTGCTGAACAACGGACTGTCAAACGTAAAGCGAACATCACCCGCCCGGTACACAAAAGCCTCACGTCTGTAAGCGTATAGCGCAGTGGGCCGCAGCCCCCGCAGCCTGTAGATTGTGCCTAGTTTTTGCCATAACGGAGAATCCTCGGTAAGAATAAACCCCAAATCTCCGGATTTGACCTTTTGATATTGCTCCTCAGAGATTTTTTCGGTTTCCTTGTACGAAACAAGCCCTTCTTTATGCTTACGCTCAAGGCGGATAAAAGATAAATCTCCATTATAATGCCGCAACCTGAATTTGTTACGCACATAAGTTCCTCTATATTTTGCGTAATAAAAAGTATCATAGCGGTCGTCCAAATATAGATTGTTGACCACATATGAGCCGTCTTTTGAATGCGCGTCGGGCTGCATAATTGTCAAGATGCGCTCTCGCAAAATAGCTGCGGTTTTCGGATTTATTAAGTACTTTTTCTCAAAACGTTGCCGCATAAGTATAACCCTTTCGTTATGGTAAATCCCTGATTGTTCTGCCGGGCTGTGCAAGATGAAAATAATCCAGGATATTCCCGTCGATGTCCGATAAGAAAAAATTCCTGCCTGCTCGAACATTAAAACCCATTTGTATTCTGAACAAATCCTCTGCGGCCCTGCTTCCTGTTCCCGCAAGCTCAACTCTGCCGCCCGGCGCAATCAAAGCAGGTGGCAATCTCCACCTCTGCAAATCGTCAAGACGATGGCTCAGGAAAAGACCGTCAGTGCGAATTGTATCATCTGTGATATTGTACAGCACCATGCCGTTGCTGCGACTCTCCTCATACACCTCGGCAATTACGAGCGGCGGTAACTCAGGGCGTGTCACCAATGTGATGTCCACCACTCCGCTCAAATCTGCATTTGCCCTTGAAACGAAGATATTCTCACTATATACTCGCTCACCGTTAAATAACCAATGGTCAAAAGCCGTAAACTGCGGCAAAATCGGACTGACCTTTACGGTCAAGTGATTGAAATATCGAGACGATGTTGCTCGTTGCGTTCCGATCATAGCCTCACCGGCAAACGGTCCGTCACCTGTATGTACGTTTATATAAAACATCTCATTATCAAAATCGAAAAAACTCGCCAAACTCTCAAATATGACTCTATCCCTGTTGGCGGCAAAATGAATCATATCCTCATGATTTTCCTCTGCGAAATATCCGGTGAACCAGCCCGGGAATTTATTCGCATCAATAGCGTGACCTATCTCAACATAAGCTTGAGTGTAGAGATACTCTATTGCGCTTCGTACAGTTTCTTCCGTTACGACATTTGCTGCAATGTCGCACAGCATAATAGTAAACAGTTCCGCCATATCTTGACGGGTCAGAATATTGCGGAGCAACTGCCCATTATCATTATTGTCCTCTAAAATGTTTTGGAAGGTACGCAAACGATAGTCATCGCCGTACAATCCGAGAATCCAATCCAAATCGTACATAGCGTAACGCCAGCGTCCGTCTAAATGCGGGTGCATTCCGGGAACTTGTTCACCTGTAAATCGCCAGCGGCGAAGGTTGTTATACGGCCAGTCCCGTGTTCCGACATAAATATGATATGCATAGTACCACAGTAGATTTTCTACATCAACTATAGCATTTAAAGCGGCAAACTCCTCGTCATCATTTAAGTCGCGCCATGCAAAGTTATTTTTGTAAGTCAAATCCTCGACAACACGTTCACAGGCATTGCGAAACCACCATTCACCACGACCGATTACATCAAAATCACGAGCAGGTGCGTCATAGAGTTTTTCCAAAAAATCATCATCTACACGTACTTGAAGCCACGCAAAACCATAATACCGACCATTTACGAACACCGCCGCCGCACGCACGGGCGTAACATCATAAAACCCTGCGTTTCGAGCAAGAACCGAGCCGACTTCGTTACGAAGCATACCGTGATAGCGGTCATTTGCACCATTACGAAGAATCAGCGTTTCATACCTGTGCTGAGGCGTATTAAAGCCGTCTAAAATATAGTCGCCCGGGAAAAATTTATAATGAAATCTCCCTCTGTCGGGGCTGTATTCCCGTCTTGGGATTAGCCTGAGCGATTTCTGCTCATGCGCCCTTGACCACGAGCCGAAAACCCGCACCCCTGCATCTTGGGTGAGTACGCGCTCCCCGGTGGGGTAAAATGTTTCGACATGAATCGGGCGTTCTCCCTCCCTGCCGCGTAAATTAAAATTCGCAGGGTCGGTGGGAATGACACGATGTCCGGGGTTTTCACGGATAAACTCTCGCCGTAAGTGACCCTCCACCAAAATACCGTAGTAATGGTCAAACAGATAGTACGGGTCTGTGGAGAGCGAGAAGATAAGAATATCCTCCCCAAACCGCTCATGAATCTCGGTGCCGATGAAATACGTGTGGGTCAATGGCGCAGTTTTGTGTACTACGCCCTCATAATCTTCATAAATCGCTATGGCTCTGAGCACTGTAGCTCTCACTCTGCGACTCGATCGTAGCTCAATCGGCTCAATATATTCATAAGATTCTGCCGTTGGCGCAGAGCCGTCCAGAGTGTAGAAAATCCTTGCTGTGCCTTCCGATGCGGTTATTTCAACCGTTATGCTCTCATCAAAAAAATGCTCTGCTTGGGAAAAATATACACTCAAACCTATGTCTGCTTGAGCATCGCCGCCTAACAATAACACTTCTTCCGGTTCTTCATTGTTGTTTGGCGGTAACACTGCATTGCCGTTGAGCTGTGTCAGGCTATCCTCGTAATCATCGTCATAACCATTGCCACCGTCATCGTCTCCAATCACACCCTCGGTTAGAGGGAAATATACCACTGTCATGGGATTTTCACTGAGTAAAAACGCGGACAAGAAAAGAACAGCAAGAAGAAGGGCTATTACGGCAATTCTTTTTACTGTTACTTTCATGCTTGCGTTCCTCAAATTCAGCAATTTTTACACAGATTTTACTTAATTTGATGATACCATTCCGTAAGCGCTTTGTCAATGATTGCCTAACCCATCGGGTTGAGCATAAAATCATCCATTGTGCCCCAGCCGCCGTCACTGCGGACGTATACTCCTACTGTGATTTCGCCGCTTTCCGTGACAATATTCTCAATAATCGGATTGCGCCAGTCTACCCAGCCGCCAACATCTGTATCCATGCGATGTCTGACACCGTCGGCATAAGCAAAAATATATATCTCGAAATTTGCCACATCATCGCCCTGAATGAAGATTCCAAATGAATATCTTCCGGGCAAAAGCCCTGTCACCGTTTGCTCAACAGTGAATTCCACGAAATTTGAGTCCCAGAAATGTAAGGAATGTGTGCCGCTTCGGGCATTTGTCACCTGCTCAAGGAAACGCAGTTGCTCGGTATCTCCGATGTTATTTAAAACCCACATTGAGCGGTCAGGGTCTTCAAAACTGTGATTTTCGATAAAGTTTGCTTCTTCCATGCTGATAAAGCAAATTACTTCAAGCCCTTGCGCCACGCCATATACCCTGTATATGCCGACAGGGCTGTTACTTATCTCGTCTAAATCCACATCTTCCCACTGCACGGCTACAAGCTCGGTTCTGCCGTCGTTATATACAGCCTGAACGTGGGTTGGCAGTTCAATCGGCATGCCCAAGCGGACAGAGATATTTGCGTTTGAAACCTCATCAAGCCGTATATCCGTCACAGTGCCTGTGAAAACATAACCGAACACATTAAGCGATGGCAGAGGGTGTCCAAGCGCATCAAATAAAGTCTGATTGTCAAACGACACACCGCCGTACCAAACACCTGCATCGTCAGGGTCATACTCTGCGGCAAAGCTGGTCGCCCAGCCGCTTCCGTACCGTTCCCACAGCACTGCGCGTTCTTCCACCGTGTCGCCGGGAACGGGAATCCAAGCAGGCTCCCAGTAAAACACGCCTATTCCCGCATCGCCCAAACTTGCAACCGTTCTTATAACATCAGCGATTGCGCGGGCTTGACCTTGCACGGTGAATGGGTATGGTTTTTCGAAAGTGCCTCCCTCGCCTATTGTGTTGGCGTGTCCGTCAAAATCTTCGTATGTGAATGCATAAGAGACCTCAGCGACCATCACTTGCTTTCCCATCTCCTCTGCAACGCTTGAAAGCTGGTATGCCAAGTTTTCAAGCGAGCCGTGCCAAAACGGATAAAACGATGTGGAGAATATATCGTAGTCAACCCCGCCGACTTCAAGAGTTCGTGCTATTTGCAGAAAATTCGAGCTTTCAGGGTTTGTGAAATGTACTGAGATTAGTATATCCTTGCCGGAATTTTCGCTGACATACCGCACAGCTCTCGCTCCTGCTGCCAGGAGCCTGTTTATCCTCGGCCATGCGCTTTGTCCGCTGAGTGCATTGTTGTTTTCGTTGCCTATTTGCACTATACCGACATCAACTCCCGCGTCAACGAGTTTTTGCACGCTTTCTTTCGTAAATTCGTACAATGCTTCCTCTTTTTCGTCAAAGCTGAGGTCGCGCCAAGCCTTTGGCACCATCTGTTTACTCGGGTCTGCCCAAAAGTCGGAATAGTGGAAGTTCACTTTTAGCCTCATGCCATGCTCTGTCGCACGAAGCCCCAGTTCAATTGCTGTTTCTATGGTAGTGTTGCCGCCGCCGTAACCTCTGCCCTGTGAGTCAAACGGGTCGTTCCAAACACGCACGCGGATATAGTTGAATCCTGCTTCCGCCAGCGTTTTGAGCATATCTTGTTCGTTTCCGTCAAAATCGAAAAACTTCACTCCACTCGCTTCAAGCGCGAGCAAGCTTGATACATCGGCACCCCGAATAAAGTCATTCGTGAGTCCCGGCACGGCTTCAATATAGAGTTCACTCGCAATCGGCTCGCCCTGCAGCCACCAAGGTTTATCGGCGGTGTCAGGAGCTTCAACATCAGGGGCAGGCGTAGGCTCAGCCGTCTGCACGTCGTTACCGGGCGCAGGAGTCTCAGTCTCAGTTACGAGGGGATCAGGCGCAGGCGAATCACACGCATAGATAGAGGCGAGCAGCGCCAAAGCTAAAAATATTCCACATAGTTTTTTCATATTGTTCTATCCTTTGGTTGCGCCGCTTGTTATCCCCTCAACATAGAACTTCTGCATGATAACAAACAGCACCGAAATCGGTATTGACACAAGAACGCCACCTGCGGCGAAACGTGCAAAATGAGTGTTAATCAGCGCGCGGTCTAACATTCTGAAAAGACCTACCGCTACTGTCCAGTCTGTTGAGATGCCCGAGTTTAGCATGATGTTTGCAAACATGAAGTCCATCCACGGTACCAGAAATGCGCTGATAACAGTATATACGATGATAGGCTTCGATAGCGGTATGATAATCATTCTGAAAATCTGCGACTCAGTTGCACCGTCGAGGCGTGCAGACTCACTGAGCGTCTCGGAGATTGTGTCAAAAAAACCTTTCGCTATCAAAAAGCCGAGTCCTGAGCTGCCTGAATATATCAGCACCAGCCCCCAATGGTTATTGGTAAGCCCGAATGATTGCAGTATAAAGTAAACAGCAATCATTGACAGAAATCCCGGGAACAGCCCCAAAATTACGCTGAAACTCATCAGAGAACGGCGACCGCGAAAACGCATACGGCTCATTGTATAGCTCACCATAAGCACAAAAATGCTTGCTATAAGACCTGAGAAGATTGCAATTTGGAGCGTATTCATAAACCACACGGGAAACCGAGCCACGGTATCATCGGTATCAAAAAGCAGCAATCTGTATGCTGTTAGTGAAAACTCCTCGGGAATAAATCTTCTCATGTTCATTCCCTGAAACTCAGAGAATGAGTTGAGTATAAGCCAGAATATCGGAATCAGCCAGATGAAGGAAAGAACGGCTAAGAACAGATGGCGCAATGTAAACGATGCACCTTTAAAAAATTTACTTCTCATAACTGGAATTTATCCTCCTTATTACGATTGATAATTGTGTTAAATGCAATAAGGGTAATAACTGCGCAGACCACAAACACCATAATGCCTATGGTAGATGCCATTCTGTAGTTCCATTGCTCCTGCGTAAGCCTGAACAGCCACGTTACCAAGAGGTCTACCTCTCGCGCATTTGCCTGCGACAAATTGAGGTCGGTAGTTCGGAAAACATCTTGTGTCAGCAAGAATATGACGTTGAAGTTATTTATGTTGTGAATAACCTGCGTAACCAAAAACGGCGCGGTTACAAACATCATATACGGCATGGTGATGTATATAAACTGCTTAAACGGGCTTGCGCCGTCTATCCTTGCGCTCTCGTAGAGGTCTTTCGGTATGTTCATAAGAACGCCTGTTGCTATGAGCATCGTAAACGGAACGCCAATCCATATGTTTATAAGTATAATCATTGTTCTCGCCCACATCGGATGCGACAGGAACGGGATATATGTGAGATGAGACGGAACCATTCCTATATTTATTAAAAACTCAGTCAAGCCTACTTCAGAGGCAAAAAAGTTTACTATGCCCGTTTGTGCAAAGAAGTTGCGAACAACAAGCAATGACACAAATTGCGGCACAGCAATGGTAACTACGAATATTGTTCTCCATAATTTCTTTAGTTTGGTTTTTGAATTGTTTATAAATGAAGCGAGAAATATTCCCAGGAAAAAGTTACTGAACGTCGCGGCGAATGCCCATATGAGGGTCCACGTGAGGACTCTGCCGAAAGCATATCCGAATGTTGAGCCCATATCATCTCCGAACAATGTTCTGAAATTATCAAGACCGACCCATGTGAATAGAGATGCAGGCGGCATGTTAAACTGGTCATAACTTGTAAATGCTACCGAAATCATTATGATAAGCGGGATTATCGTAAACGCTATGACTCCCAAACACGGCAATGTAAGGAGCGTCACGTGAAAGCGTTTATCTCCCGCTGATTTCACATCTTCAATGAACGAGGAAATATGCTCGCCCTTTTCCGCTTTAACTTGCAAAGCGCGGACGTTTGAAATGTTGCGCAAATACATAAAGAAAGCGGCCAAAAGCACAACTATTGAGGATATTCCGTAGAGCAGAATTTGAAATGAATGGTCGAAATCGCTGACTTCATTTCGCATGGTTTCAGGGTTAAAGACAGTTTCAAACCGGACTGTTCCGAGTGTCGGGAGTCTGTCAATATAATGCGCCGCGAAAAATACGGCAAAAAGTATTATAACAATCTGAAACAGCGTCACCAAAAAACCTTTTACTATTTGTTTTCTTCTGAAATAACCCGCACCCATAATAAGCGCGGATAATTTGACAAAGAAGTCGCCCCTGACAAAGTCAACAGCAACTCCCTTAAAGAAGTTAAGAAAACTCATAAACGGGTTAATTTTCTCGACGCGGGTTAAAGTTCCTGTCATTGCATATCTCCCCTTTTTGTATGAGAAATTTCTGAAAGGGAGACTACCTTTGCGCAGTCTCCCTTTACATGAGCTTTTATCCTAGTCCGTACCGATGTTATCCGGTGATGGATGCAACTGTTGTGTCGAGCAGTTCTTGCAGGTCGTGATTGTCAGGGTTGCCTTGGCGGATAATCTCACCGAGAGTTTCCATCGGACCCCAGAAGTTGCCGCCCGGTGCAAAGAATGCAGAGAACTCAGCTTGTGCTGCGAGTGCTGCAAGTGCCGGGTTTGCTTGTACTTCCGGCGATTGTGACGCAAGTGCGTTTGACGGGCCTTGACCGCGTTCTTCAAAGCGAGCTACTTGGTTGTCATAATTTGTAAGGAAGTCAGCGAGTTCCATCGCCCAACCTGCCCATGCACCAAATGCATTTACGCCAATGAGTTTATGTCCTACGACACCACCCATTTGCACTTGTTGTCCTGCCACTGTGAAGGTTGGTAGTCTTGATGCTGCATAGTCGATGCCCCATGCGTCGGCTGCGGCTCCCGCATTCCAAGGACCGTTGATTCCTGCGATGATTGAGCCGTCTATTATACCGGCTACAAATTCTGCGTCACCAAGAGAAATGAATCCCGGGTGTCCTGCGATGTCGAGCATAGCTTGCACTACGTCTGTTCCGCCCGGATTGTTGATGTTTATGTTTGATGTAACGCCGTCGTCTCCGAGCCATGCATCAAAGCCTGCACCTCTGAAGAAAGAGATGTTGTACCAACCACTGGGAAAATCCATTGTTATTTGTCTGCCTGCTTCATGAGCGACTTCAAGCATTCTGTCAAAGCTGCGAATGTCGTCTGCTGTGAAATATGCAGCATTGAAGAACATGAAGTAGCCGTTGTCGGCTGTAAGAGGATATGCCATAAGTCTGCCGTCTACTGTCGCTGCGCCAACAGAGCTTTCTACGTTGCGTGATCTGATGTCGTCAGCATTTAGGAGTACTTCTTGAAGCACGCCTGCGTTAAAGAGATCCATAACTTGGTCGTCAGCAAATGTAAATACATCAGCGGCTGCGAGCGGGTCAGTCAGGATTGTGTCTCTTGCAGTTGATTCTGATTCTACTCCGAGTTCGATTGTGAGGTTGACTCTGTCAGCTACAGAAGCGATGAATGCATCAGCTTTTCTGCGAAGCATTGCTTGGTCTTCTTCGCCGCCCCATAGACGTAGTGTCACGTCATCAAGGCCGTCGACCGGAAGTGGTGCGGGTTCTGCAGGGGCGGGTTCGACGGGAGCCGGGTCCGGTGCGGGCGCAGGTAAGGGGGTTGCTGCAGGCTCATCTGCCGCACAACCAACCGCAGGTACTAAGAGAAGTGCGAGTGCGATGAAAATAAATAGTGCTTTTTTCATTGTTTTCCTCCGTTTTGTTTCTTTAGAGATATTAAATATGTTAAATTTTAACATATTTTTGCAATAATATCACATTATCTTTATACAGTCAAGCCATCGAATGTAAACAATATATGTATCAATATTAACAATGTGTTTCATCTCTCTACTCCAAAATAATTGACCTTGCATGACAGAGCTTACTGTGATAGTATCTTTTCAAATAAAATTATATAAAAGCGCAAAAGGAGATTACAAAATGAGTGTTGGTAATTATAATGTTCCGAAACCGGTAAACGAGCCTATTTTTGAGTATCGCCCGGGGAGTCATGAGCGTACTGAGCTAAAGGCAGAACTCGAAAGGCAACGAGAGGAAGTTGTCAAAATTCCGCTCATCATCGGCGGGAAAGAAATTCACACGGAAAAGAAATTTAAGGTAGTCATGCCGCACAAGCACAGCCACGTTATCGCCGAGTGCAGTGTCGCAGGAGAAAAAGAGCTAAAACAAGCGGTCCAAGCGGCTATGGACGCAAAAAATGACTGGGAAGATATGCCTTGGGAGCATAAAGCAGCTATTTTCCTAAAAGCTGCTGAGCTTGCAAGCACAAAATATCGCGCTAAACTCAACGCCGCCACTATGAACAATCAAAGCAAAACGGTTTTCCAGGCTGAAATCGACTCAGCTTGTGAGCTTATCGACTTTTTGCGGTTTAACGTAGCTTATGCCGACCAAATTTACAGAGAACAACCCGAGAGTTCCAAGGGTGTCTGGAACAGGCTGGTCTATCGACCGCTTGAGGGGTTCGTTCTCGCTATATCTCCGTTTAACTTTACAGCGATAGGGCTTAATCTTGTGGCTTCGCCCGCTATGGTTGGCAACACCGTAGTTTGGAAACCTGCAACTACTGCCGTTCTTTCTAATTACTATGTAATGGAGCTGCTCATGGAAGCGGGGCTGCCGAAAGGTGTCATAAACTTTGTACCCTCATCAGGTGCCGATGTCAGCCGCTACGTTGTTAGCGACCGCAGGCTTTCAGGCTTTCATTTCACAGGCTCAACCGAAGTATTCAGCGATGTTTGGAAGAACATCGGTAACAATATAAGCAGCTACATCTCATATCCGAGGCTTGTCGGTGAGACAGGCGGCAAAAATTATGTATTTGCACACACTTCGGCTGATGTGCCTGCTGTTTGCTGCGCGCTCGTCAGGGGTGCTTATGAGTATCAGGGGCAAAAATGCTCGGCAGCTTCAAGGGCATATATCCCCGAATCTATGTGGTCAAAACTAAAGCCTATGTTGCTCGATGAAGTAGGCAAGCTCAAAACCGGTGATGTCAGCGACTTCACTAACTTCATGTCGGCCGTAATTGACAAGAATTCATTCGATAAAATCAAATCAGCCATAGATAACGCAAAAAACTCACCCGATGCGGAGGTTCTCTGCGGTGGATATGACGACAGTGAAGGCTACTATATATATCCGACGGTTATTCTCGCAGAGAAAAAGGATTACGAAACCATGCAGACTGAGCTGTTTGGTCCTGTTCTGACTATCTATGTCTACCCCGATGACAAGATGGACGAAACCCTGGAGGACTGTGCAACCGCGTCTACCTACGCGCTGACGGGAGCAATCTTTGCCCAAGACCGTAGCGTTCTTTCGCACATGGAAAAAGTTCTTATGAACTCTGCGGGCAATTTTTACATAAACGACAAACCCACGGGAGCCATGGTAGGACAGCAACCTTTTGGCGGCGCAAGGGGCAGCGGCACCAACGACAAAGCAGGCAGTCCTCTGAACCTGTACCGCTGGATGAGCCTGAAAACAGTCAAAGAAACATTTGTTCCCCCACATGATTTCAGTTATCCTTTCATGCTTGAGGAATAACTATGAAGTCAATGATTCTTAGTGTGGGTACGGAGCTGCTTTTCGGTCAGATTACCAACACCAACGCTGTTTACTTATCGCAGCAGCTCAACTCGTTGGGGCTTGATGTACTACATCATCATACTGTTGGTGATAACCCAAAGAGGCTCGCCGAAGTGATTACGCATTCGCTCCTTGACTGCGATATTATCATTGCAACAGGCGGTCTTGGGCCTACTCAAGACGACTTGACCAAGGAGGTCGTCTGCGAGGTTATGGGCGATACGCTTTCGCTTGATGAAAATGTTCTCGATAATATTAAAGCACTATTTAGGAAAATAAATCGAGATATGACTGAAAACAATGAAAAACAAGCGTATTTGCCGTCAAGAGCTACAGTTTTTTTCAACGATGTAGGCAGCGCACCCGGTTTTGCGTTAACGAATAAGGGCAAGGTCGTCATATGTATGCCCGGCCCGCCTCGCGAGCTGAAGCCCATGTTTGAAAACCATGCCCGCCCATATCTCGAAAAACTCACCGACAGCAAGATTTATTATAAGATGATTAAAACTTTCGGAGCGGGCGAATCCTGGCTTGAAACTGAGCTTTTTGACCTTATTGACAGCCAGACCGACCCCACTATTGCTACATACGCCAAAGAGGGTGAATGTGCTTTGCGCGTTGCGTCTAAACGCAGCACCGAGGCTGAGGCTATAAGTGCAGTCAATGCCATGACAGAAACAATCAAAGATCGAATCGGGGAGCTTATCTACAGCTTTGACGATGAGTCCATTCACGAAGTCGCTTGCAAAATACTGATGGAGAAGAATATCTCAATATCCTGTGCGGAGTCTTGCACAGGCGGCGTTTTTTCGGAATATCTCACCCGAGTACCCGGAATTTCTTCGGTATTTGACCGCTCGTTCATTACATATAGTAACCGCTCCAAGATAGAGGAGCTTAGCGTTAAGCCTGAAACTATTGAGTCGTTTGGTGCTGTAAGTGCTGAGGTTGCGCTTGAAATGGCGCGAGGAGTCAAAGCAAAGTCCGGTAGTCGGCTCTGTATCTCTGTTACCGGAGTGGCAGGGCCGGGCGGCGGCACTGAGGAAAAACCCGTCGGGCTAAGTTACATAGGTTTGGTATTTGATGATTTCGAGGACGTCAAAGAGATTCGCGGCAGGTACTCCGACCGTGCTGCAAATCGGTATTACTCCATGCTCTGCATGTTTGATATGATATACAAAAAGGTTAAGTGATTGTCACACTTCCGACGTTTGTATCAATAGGAATAAACGCAACATATGTTGTTCCTCGCCCGAGATTGAGCGGTCTGCCATCTAAAAGTGTGTATACAAATGGGTCTGAATGTCCCGCTCTTGACCAAAGAATCGGAATATGCCTTCCGCCATTAACAAAATATCCTGAGCCTGTTATATTCCCCGTTATCGTGTCAACCTCACGCAGAGCGTTGGCGTCTGTGGGCGGTGCAGCGTCGTCATTCGATGCTATAACCCGCGTATACAAAAGCAGCAAGTTGGTAAATTCAACTTGTGTGTTGTCGTTTGCATCAACAAAATCCATGCTTGTATCACCAAAACCTTGTCTGAGGTGGTAAACACCCCGCGCAGAGTCAAAAGTGAAAGTAGATGTCTTAAACGAAGAAAATCTGATGGTAACATTGGTAGCCGCACCACCTGACGGAGCGGCATTATTAGAGAAGTTCAGTCCTATGTTGAAGTTTTCGTTATGTTGCAGTCTAAAACCGAATGTGGGGAGGCGGTTGCTGATGAGTGCGCCCGTCGTCACCACACTGTGATAATCCTGAACCGTGCGCCCGGGGATTCTTCCCTGATTTCTGGTGAACATCTGCCTGTGAGGTTCTGTACCGCCAACAGCATTTATCCAATCTATGCCGCGAGACGCAATATGGTCGCGGGCTAAAAAGCTTTGCCCTGCACTTACTAATATAGCATCGTGGCTTTCAGCTATGCTTGCGATGTAATACCTCGCACTTCGGATACTGCCTGTAATCGGCAGATTTGTCGGGTCACTGAAGATTCCAACCATTCTGGTGACTAACCCTTCCATCGGAACCTCATAGATAATATCAGCATTTGCGATTCCGTTCATCGGCAAAGTTGCCGTTGAAGGTGCATTGCCGAGCGAAATTGCAAACGGTCGGTTTCTCGCGTTATTTCCTGCCATCGGAAGCCCTGTAAGCGGATTTCCGGCGGTGTTGTTTGACGTAGGGGGTGCCGGCGACGGACTTGGGGAGGGATTCGAGCCTGAATCGGGCGGCGAATTCGGGTCGGGGCTTGGGTCGGGACTGGGCGATGGGCTCGGGCTTGGACTCGGCGACGGACTTGGACTTGGGCTTGGTGATGGCATTGGGGTGGGTGTAGGAGTCGGCGTTGGCGGCGGTGTAGGTGTTGGGGTTGGCGGCAGCACCGGCCACGACGATAAATCCGGTCTGGTTGAACCGGGCAATACAACCGTAGGTCTGCCCGGTCGGACTTCAATTGTTTCTACTTCTTCTTCGGGAGGGGCGGGTCTGTCACGCTCAGCTTGCTTCAATACCGTCATCTCTGCCATCAACACCAATGTATCTTCTGTGATTGCCCCTGTTTCCAGCAGGTATGCACGGTTATCCCATAGTTCTTGCAACGTATCTGCGTCCATGTTCATAATATGGTAAGCCGCTTCGGCAGAGGCGCGCGCTTTTGCGTTATCCGTCTGCACAACGATTGCTATAACTAAAACATTAAAAGCAACTGCTATAACCAACCCAAATATGACAACTGCTTTAATTATTTGTATAGTGCTTTTTTGCATCTCCGCGCTCCTTCAAGGTACAGGTTACTCGCCCAACATATAGTATATGACAACTAAGAGTATCACAACTTGCAGTAAAAATCAATATATGTTACAATGATTGCTGCAATTATTGAAAATGAGATAGACGCAGATGGAGGACATATGAAATTACACGTAGAAAATTTACAAAAAAGCTATGCCAAAAAGCCTGTTTTGACAGGGGCTTCGTACTCTTTTGAAAACGGAAAAATCTATGGGCTTTTGGGTCGAAACGGC
>Ga0209755_10005636_pt1 | contig 14169 bp, 9 predicted proteins | sample TergutCo191P1_FD_187301 | JGI IMG/M metagenome (GOLD analysis project Ga0209755, IMG submission 187301) | Cornitermes sp. P1 segment gut microbial communities from Petit-Saut dam, French Guiana - Co191P1 (SPAdes) (version 2) | ecosystem: Host-associated > Arthropoda: Insects > Digestive system >... | reverse complement strand
TTTCCGTGGGGATGTTTCCCGCAAGAAAAACGCGGCAGTTTGCCGGGGAATAGCGGCGGCGATGAAAATCCTTTAGGCCGTCCCAGCTTAGCTCCGGTATGTCTTCCGGGTTGCCGCCGGATTCAAAGCCGTAAGGGGTATCGGGCATTATCGACTTTGTCGACCAAAGGCCGGCATAGGCGTTCAGCGAGGAGTAGGCTCCCTTCATTTCGTTGTATACCACGCCGGTAACGGAAAGCTTTTCCTCCCCGGAGCTTTCGTCTTTTACGATCTCGTAGCGGTGGCCCTCCTGCATAAAAGACCACTCGGAAAGCAGCGGGCGAAAAACCGCGTCGCCGTACACGGACATAAGGTTGAAATAGTCGTGTTCGTTTACCGAGCTGGCGGGGTAAACGGTTTTGTCGGGGAAGGTCATGGCGTTTAAAAACGTTTGCAGGCTTCCCTGCGCCAAAACAAGGAAAGCGTCTTTAAGCGGATAGTTTTCCGAGCCGCAAAGAACCGCGTGTTCCAGTATGTGAGCCACGCCGGTGTTGTCTTCCGGAGCGGTGGCAAAGGCAAAGGCAAAAAGGTTTTCGCTGTCGTCGTTAAGAACGTGAAAAACCTCCGTGCCGCATTTGTCGTGCCTTGCAAGAATTCCCGTAGCCTGCATTTCGGCAAGCTCCACGATGTCGATGATGGAAAAGCCGCTGTCCAGTTTCTGCCCTTTTTTCAAGTTCATGTTACCCAATCCTCGTCGTTTTTTAGTGCCAGGCTGCCTTTGGTGCGCTCCTGTCTGAACCAAGCTATAAAATCGTTTGCAACTTCGTCACATTCGCGCCTGGAAATAGGACCAAGGATTTCCCCCTCTTCTAGGATTATCTGCCTGCGCCCGGCGGAAACGTTTGACAAAATCTTTTCGCGGAATTCGTCGTTTCGGCCTTTCAGCAGAATCGCGATGTCCTTGTCTTTCATGCGTTTCAGTTTTTCCGCCAAGGGTCTGTCAAAAACGTTCAATACGTCGTCCAGCGTGTAAAGGCGGCTTTTCAGGCCAAGGCCGATTTCAAGGTCTTCCTGCTCAAGCTCGTTTAGCAGGCGGTCGCCAAAGGAATAGTCGCCCTGTCTCAGTATCGCGGCCAGGGTTTGCATGCCGTCAATCTCCACGTCGTTTGCTCCGCCGTCGCCAAGGAGCTTCGCCCTTTCCCTAAGCGCCTGCGCTACGTTCTCCAGCACTTCCGGGGAAATCTCTTTTCGGCGGGCGATGCGCAGCAGAACCTCTTTTTTGACGTCGGCGGGAAATTTCCCAATCGTGTCCGCCGAAAGCTTCGGGGGGAGCCTGGCAAGGATAAGCGCGGCGGTTCCCGGCTTTTCGTCCTTGAGCAGGAAAACCAGCTGCTCCGGGTTGAACTCTTCCAAAAACCCAAACAGGTTTTCCTTGGATTCCGGAACTGATTTGTTGAGCAGGGCCTCGCCCTTTTCAGGGCCGTAGGCGGAATACAGCATGCGCCGTGCCGCCTCCACCCCGCCCGACGAAGGCCCAAGGGAGCCAAACGACTGTGAAAACATCGTCTTAAACTCGGCAAGAATCGCCCCGGCTTCCGTGGGGTCGATTTTTTCGATAAGGGCAATCTCCTTGGATATGTCCTCAACCTGCTGTCTGTCGAGCTCGCCAAGTATTTTCGCCGCCTGGTCCGAGCCGATAAGGATTAGAAACTTCGCCACCCGCCTTGTTTTTGGTTCTTTCGGCTTGGACGGCACCGCTGTTTTGAGCAGGCCGTCTTTCACGTCCGGCATCCGCGCCTTTGCCCTCGCGATACTTTCCTGCGCCCTTGCTATGCTTTCCTGCATGTCGCTTTCTTCGGGCTCCCGAGGTTGCATGGCCTGCTGATAGGCCGCAATCCCCCGGCGCTGTATGTTCCCCATATATACGTGATTATACATCAAACGGCTGGATATGAAAAGCCAAGGGGGGCTCATTATCCAGACAAATGCCCAGACGCGCCATTGTCTTATTGAAGGAATATCTTGCAATCCACACCCAAAACGGGTAGCCTTAACGTCGTGGGGGGTGCAAAATGATAACCGGCGAACTGAAAAATAAAGTCGATCGACTCTGGGAGATGTTCTGGACCGGCGGGCTTACGAACCCTCTCGACGTTATCGAGCAGATCACATACCTTATGTTCATCCGCGACCTTGACGACATGGACAGCTCCGGAAAGAAGGACAGCCAGATGCTTGGCCTGTCCCACAAAAGCATATTCGCCGACAAAAAACACCTAAGATGGTCGTCGCTGCGGGACAAGCCAGCCGAGGCCATGTACCAGAGTATGCAGGGCGAGGTTTTCCCGTTTATAAAGGCGTTGCATTCCGACAGCAAAAGCGCATACGCAAAATACATGGATGATGCCATTTTCAAAATACCCACGCCGCAGCTTCTTGAAAAGATAGTCACGGCCTTGGATGAGATTTACGCTTTCGTGAACAAGCAAAACGACCGCAAGGATGTGCGTGGCGATCTGTACGAATACATGCTTTCCAAGCTGACCACGGCCGGCACGAACGGGCAATTCCGCACGCCCCGCCATATCATCCGCATGATGGTGGAACTTCTTGACCTTAATCCGGAGGACACGATTTGCGATCCGGCTTGCGGCACAAGCGGCTTTTTGGTGTCGGCGGGCGAATATCTGAAAGAGAAATATCTTGGGGATATTTTTTACAACAAAAAGGCAAAGGCGCATTATGACAGCGCCATGTTCACCGGTTACGACATGGACAGAACCATGTTGCGCATCGGTGCCATGAACATGATGACCCACGGTATTCAAAACCCGCAGATCGTTTACAGGGACAGCTTGTCCGACCAGAATCCCGACAACGGCAACTACACAAAGATCCTTGCCAATCCGCCGTTTAAGGGAAGCCTTGATTACGACATTGTCTCCACCGACCTTACCAAAGTCGCCAAAACCAAAAAGACGGAGCTGCTGTTCCTGGCGCTCTTTTTGAGGATGCTCAAGAACGGCGGCCGCTGCGCCTCCATCGTTCCCGATGGCGTGTTGTTCGGTTCCAGCAAGGCGCATGTCGATATCCGAAAGGAGATTGTGGAAAACCATCGGTTGGAGGCGATCATTTCGATGCCGTCCGGGGTGTTCAAGCCCTATGCCGGCGTTTCCACGGCGGTAATCGTTTTTACGAAAACAGGCGCGGGCGGCACCGACAAGGTGTGGTTTTACGACATGCAATCGGACGGATACAGCTTGGACGACAAGCGCACGCCAATCGAACAAAGCGACATTCCGGATGTTGTAGCGCGTTTCAAAAAACTTGCCGCCGAAAAAAAACGTGAACGTACCGAACAGAGTTTCCTTGTGCCCAAGGCCGAGATCGTGGGTAATGGATACGACTTGTCCATCAACAAGTATAAACAAAGTGTTTATGTGGAAGAAAGTTATCCGCACCCACGGGAGATTCTGGCTGAAATCAATGCGCTGGAACGGGAAATTCAGAATGGCCTTAAGGAATTGGAGGCACTTATCGATGGGTAAGGTTGCGAAGGGCGAAACCCTAAAAGTTAGCGTCTCTTTTTATGGTGACATAAAAAAGATAATCCTTGATTCACGAAATGCCGCTATCCGCAGCGTGGATATCCAGCGGGTGTTGATGTACTGGCGTTTGGGCGAGCGCATTTTTGTCGAGGAACAGCACGGCAAGGAACGCGCGGGGTATGGCGAGTACCCTCTTAAGAGTCTGGCGCAAGAGATAGAGCCTGAATATGGAAGTGGGTTTGGTGTTCGCCAATTGGAGCTTTGCCGGCAATTTTATCGCAGATACCCAATTGCGAACGCACTGCGTTCGCAATTGAACTGGTACCAGTACAGGCTGCTCATTCGCATTGACGACGACTCCAAGCGTGAATACTATGAGCTTGAAGCTGCAAACAACGCTTGGACGGGGCGAGAGCTGGAAAGGCGACCGCCTATTTACGCCAGGACACTTCGATCTTATTATCGTGGACGAGGCACATCGAAGCATTTATAACAAATACAAGGATATTTTCACATACTTTGATGCCCTGCTGGTTGGTCTGACGGCCATGCCAAAAGATGAAATTGACAAGAACACTTATGACATCTTCGATCTTGAGAGCGGTGTACCAACGTATGGCTACGAACTCGCGCAGGCGGTGGAGGACGGGTTTCTGGTGGATTTTGTGTCAATCGAAACCAAGCTTAAATTCATGAGCGAAGGCATTGCCTACGACGACCTTAGCGAAAATGAAAAAGAGGAATACGAAAAAACCTTTGCCGATGAAGAAGGCAATCTGCCAGATTCCATCGATTCCAGTGCGCTCAACGAGTGGCTTTTCAATCATGATACAATTCAAAAGGCATTACATACTTTAATGGAACACGGCCAGCGTGTGGACTACGGCGCAAAGATAGGCAAAACCATCATTTTTGCCAAGAACCACAACCACGCCGAAAAGATCCTGGAAGTGTGGAACAAGGAATACCCGGATTACCCTTCCCACTATTGCCGTGTCATCGACTATACCAATTATACCCAAAGTCTTATCGACGATTTTTCCGAACCTAATGGGTTCCCGCAAATAGCCATATCGGTTGACATGCTGGACACCGGCATCGACGTGCCAGAGATTCTGAACCTTGTGTTCTTTAAAAAGGTATTAAGCCGTTCCAAGTTCTGGCAAATGGTAGGACGTGGCACGCGCCTTTGTCCCGGTTTGCTCGATGGCGAGGACAAAAAACAGTTTTACATTTTTGATCTGTGTGGCAACTTCGCTTTCTTCCGCCTAAACAGTAAAGGCAAGGAAGCCGGAGCCGTGGCTACCTTGCAGGAACGGATGTTCAACACGAAGGTAGAAATGGTGTACACGCTGCAAGATTTGGTTTTCCAAACGGACGAGCTCAAAGCTTTCCGCGCCGAATTGGTGAACGACTTGCTGTCAAAAATTAAGTCGCTTAGCCGTGACAACTTTGCCGTTAAGCTGCACTTGAAAACCATTGACAAATATCAACAAGACGGCGATTTTTCCAGCCTGACCCCTGAAAACACTTTGCAAATCGCCGAACATATCTCGCCGCTCGTTTTGCCCTCCAAAGACGACATTTCGGCTGTACGCTTTGACATGCTGCTCTATCAGATTGAGCTTGCAATACTTGCAGGAAAACCATGCAACAGGGCAAAGAACGACCTAGAGAGGAAGGTCGAGGAGCTGTCTCGCTATGCTACGATTCCGGCTGTCGCGGCCCTGCAGGAGCTTATCGAACAAATCCGGCACAACGATTTTCTGGAACGTGCCGGGGTAAAGGATTACGAGGACGTTCGCGTCAAGCTGCGGGACCTTCTCAAGTTTATCCCCTATGAAGAGCGCAGCCGTTACGACACCAATTTCACCGACGACATTCTGTCAATCGAGTGGAACGAATCGCAGCTCAACAATGACGATCTTGCACACTACAAAAAGAAGGTGAACCATTACATCATTCAACATCAGGATATTCCCGCCATCGCCAAGCTCAAGGGCAATGTGCCGCTTACGCCTACCGACGTTAGGGAGCTGGAAGACCTGCTCTGGACAAAGCTTGGAACAAAGGAACAGTATGACGAACACTATAAGAATAAGCCGCTTGGCGAGCTTGTGCGTTCCATCGTAGGTTTAAGCTTGCAGTCGGCAAACGAAGCGTTCTCGGCGTTTTTGAACAACGCCGGGCTGGACAGTCGCCAGATGCACTTTGTTAGGCAAATCGTCAATTATATTGCCAAAAACGGAATGATGAAGGATATTGCCATTTTGCGCGAAAGCCCGTTTTCGGATATGGGCGGGATTAGCGAAGTGTTTGGAGATATGGCAGTATTTATGAACCTGCGGGCCACCATAGAAAGAATAAACGCAAACGCCGCGGCATAGGCGCTTTTCTCCCCCTTTCCCCCCGCGCACCTTGAACATTTCCCCCTTTTCGGGCTAGGCTATCCCCATAGCTATTGAGCGAAGGTAGGGTATTCTGGACAGGCGTTTTTCATCGTCCGGGGAAGTGTTTTCCTGGCTTTCAGCTTTCATCAATTTTGAAAAGGGGCACTCGATCTCCAAGAGCTACAGGCTGGATCGCTCGGAGATTCTTGCGGGGCTTGCCGGGAACCCGGAGCTTTGCGCGCCTTCCGTCCACATGGCCGGCTCCAAGGGCAAAGGGTCGGTTACCTCGATGGTTGCGTCGGTGCTGGAGGCCAAGGGGCTTAAGGCAGCGCGCTACATGTCGCCGCACGTCAGCGATTTTCGCGAACGCGTAAGCCTTGGGAACTCGTTTTTCGACGAACGTGTCTACTGCGACGCCGGCAACGAGCTGCGCGATTTGGTGGAAACCAAGCTCCCTGCGGCAAACGTCGCGCTTTTCGACCCCGCAACCCCGGAAGGCGAAGCCCCCACCTACTTCGAGCTTTTGACCCTGTTTTATTTCCTCTGCGCCCGCGCCGGCGGCTGCGACGTGATGGTCGTGGAAACCGGAATGGGAGGACGTTTGGACTGTACCAACATAGTAAACCCGCTGGTTTCGGTGATAACGCTTATCGAGCTTGAGCACACGGCCTGGCTTGGCAACACCATCGCGGCAATCGCCGGGGAAAAGGCCGGCATCATCAAGCAGGGCAGGCCCACGGTTTTGGCGCGGCAGAAGCCCGAAGCTTTGGAGGTGTTCCAAAAGCGCGCCGCCGAAAGGCAAAGCCCGCTGGCCTATTTCCCGGACGCGGCTGGAATCGAAAACGTAAAGCTGCACCCCGGCGGCACGGACTTCTCGCTGGTTTTTCGCGGGGCGAAGGCGGGCCTCAAGCCGCTGGAGCTTTCCATCCCCATCCCCGGCCTGGTACAGGCCGAAAACGCCGGGATTGCCGCCCTCGCGCTTAAAACCGCCTTCCCGGACATCGATGACGAAACGATCCGCCGGGGGTTAATGCAGGCGAAAATCCCCGCAAGGTTTGAAAAGCTGATCGAGGATCCGCCCTTCGTGCTGGACGGCGCGCACACGCCGGAGAGCGTTTCGCTTTGCGCCGACACCTTCTGCTCGCTTTTCGGCGAAGGCGGGCTGCTTCTGTTTAGCTGCGCCGCCGACAAAAACGTGGCGGCGATGGCGGAGCTGCTTGTGCCGCGTTTCTCGCGTATAATAACCACCACGCCCGGAAACTTCAGGGCAAGCCGGCCGGAGGAGATTTTCGAGGCGTTTTCAAGGTGCGGCTCCAAGCTTGAAGCCGGCCGGATAAGCTTCGTGCCGGACACCCTCGAAGCCGTGCGGCAAACCCTGGAGCTTAGCCGTGCGGAGAAGCTCCCCGTTCTTTGCACCGGCTCGTTTTACCTTGCGGCCGAGGCCCGCGGATTCGTCCTATCGCATCCTTAGCCGTTTCCAGGGGTTCACCTTGAAGCGGACAACGAAGTACAGCCACGCAAAGGCGAAGCCGGCAAGATGCGTAAGGTGGGCGACTCCGCTGTGCGGGCGGAAAACCGAGGAAAACAGCTCGATGGCCGTAAAACCCAGAACCAAAATCGGCGCGCGCACCGGAAGTATTCCCCAAATGTAGATTATCGAAAACGGAAAAATCACCGCGTAGGCAAGGCTCACCGCAAAAACCGCCCCGGACGCCCCCATCAGCCACACCAGATACTGCCCCGTAAAGAAGTACACAAAGAAGGAAAAAATCCCGGCCAGCGTACCGGTCACGAAGTAGAAAAGCAGGAACTCCCGGCTTCCAAGCTCGCGCTCCACCTGAACCCCGAAAACAAAAAGGGCCAGCATGTTGAAAATGATGTGCCCAGGGCCTCCGTGTATAAACATATACGTTACGAACGTCCAGACCCAGCCGTTGAGCAGGATCATCACGGGCCGCATCGACATCAGCCCCATGAGCCAGTCGAGCCGAAGAAAGTGAGTGAGGGCGAAAAAAGCGAAGTTTATGCCGATAAGCCAGTAAACCGCGTTGAAGTACCTGTAGCGGAACGGCTGCCGAATTACGTTCATATTTTCAGGATATGTCTTGGCGACAAATCCGTCAAGCGTTCCCCGCCTAAAACCGCAAGGAGCACCGGCCTGTGTCGCTGTCGGGACTAGCATTTTCCCCGGGATTGGACTACCATTGTCAAACCTATACTTTGAGGCCCGGAAAAAAAGAGGCAAGGTTTAATGGAACACACACGGGATTTACAGAATAAAAACGATACGACACAGTTGCAGGAAACGCTCACGCAGCGCGACGAGCTGTTGGCCACCGTCAACAAGGTTGCCGAGGTTCTGCTCACCTCCAGCGTCGAAGACAGCTCAAAATCGCTTATGACCGCAATGGAGCTGGTGGGCCTGTGCATAAGCGTGGATCGCGTGCAGATTTGGCGAAACGAGATTTTCGACGGCGAGCTGCACTTCGTGATGCGCTACGAGTGGCTAAGCGAGCTGGGAAAGCGGAAAATCGAAGTCCCCCTCGGCCTTAAATCACCCTACCGCAAGCACCCCAGATGGCTTGAAATGTTTCTGCGCGGCGGACACATAAACGCGCCGATCTCCGCGCTGCATCCGGAAGACGCGGCCTTTCTTGGCTACTACGAAATGGTTTCCATCGTGATACTTCCGCTGTTTTTGGACAACGAATTCATCGGATTTTTTAGCGTCGACGACTGCGCCTTTGAGCGCACGTTTACGGACGAGGAAATGGATCTGCTCGCCTCGACCGGCTTGATGTGCACCAACATCTTTAACAGAAATCTGCAGGCAGAAAAGCTCGCCGACACAAACAGGCAGCTCGCGGCCGCGCTGGAGCAGGCCCTTTCTTCCAGCCACGCCAAAAGCGAATTCCTGGCAAGGATGAGCCACGAAATACGCACGCCGATGAACGCCATTATAGGCATGACGGAGCTCGCCCTGCGCGCCGACACGCTGGATTCCGCCTGCGAGCACATCCTTACGGTAAAGCAGGCGGGCACGAACCTTCTTTCCATCATAAACGACATCCTGGACATTTCGAAAATCGAAAAGGGGATGCTGGAAATCGTGCCGATAAACTACCACTTCTCGTCGCTTATCAACGACGTTATCAGCATAATCCGAATGAGGGTAGTCGATTCGCGCCTTCGCTTTGTCGTAAACATCGACAGCAACATACCCAACTCGCTGCGCGGCGACGAAATAAGGCTGCGGCAGGTGTTGCTGAATCTTCTCAGCAACTCCGTAAAGTATACCGAAAGCGGCGGTTTTGTTTCCCTGTGCATCCAAGGCGAAATGCACGACGAAGACACCGTGCATTTTACGATAGACGTAGAAGACTCCGGCCTCGGCATAAAAAAAGAGTATCTGGAAAACCTGTTCGACGAGTACACCAGGTTTGACAGGGAAAAAAACAAATCGGCGGAAGGCACCGGCCTTGGCCTGGCGATTGTGTCAAACATAGTAAGGGCGATGGGCGGCACCATAAGCGTCCGTTCCAATTACGGCAAAGGCAGTACGTTTACGGTAATGCTTCCCCAGGAAGTGCGCGGGAAAAACTCGCTCGGCTGCGTCGAGGGCGCCAAGGAAAAAAGCGTTCTGGTGTACGAAGAGCGCGACATTTACGCCACTTCCCTGATCTTTGCGATTGACGGCTTGGGGGTTCACTGCACCCTGATCAACAACGATGCCGAGCTGCTTGAAAAGCTTGCCTGCGGCAAATACACCTTTGCCTTTGTCTCGTTCAACCTGTACCGCAAAAACCTCAAAACGATAATGGCCTTGAACACCGAAACAAAGATCGTCATACTGACCGAGTTCGGCGAGGCCGTTCCCGAAAAAAACCTTACCGTTCTTGCCATGCCGGTACATTCGCTTTCGGTGGCAAACATACTGAACGGCGTCCACGAGAATTTTTCATACCACGGAAACATCGGGTTTGCCGTGGGCTTTACCGCGCCGGAGGCAAACGTTCTTGTTGTTGACGACGTTCTTACAAACCTCAAAGTGGTAAAGGGGCTGCTCTCCCCGTACGGGATGCAGGTGAGCCTGTGCAAAAACGGGATCATGGCGCTGGATGCCATAAAAGCCGTCCGCTACGACCTGGTGTTTATGGACCACCTTATGCCGGACATGGACGGCATAGAAGCCACAAAGCTGATACGCGGGCTTGAAGACCCGGACAAATACTTTTTGAACGTGCCTATCGTGGCGCTAACCGCCAACGCGGTTTCCGGAGCGCGAAAATTCTTTATGGAAAACGGCTTCAGCGATTTTATGTCGAAACCAGTGGACGTGGTCAAGCTGAACTCCGTTCTGGAAAGGTGGATACCCAAGGAGAAGCAGCTTAAACCTGCAGCGACGGCAGGAAGGAATGGCGGCCATGGAACGTTTTGAGGAATTCGCAATCGACGGAAAGAGCTTTCTATATGCCGATTTTTCCGGGCTGGACACCGCCGACGAAATCGTGGAGGCGTTTGCCCATCTTAATTCGCTTGTGCAAAAGTACCCCGAAAGTTCGCTGAACCTGATAAGCAACGTCGAAAACCTGAAGTTCGACTCCAAGGTAAACAGGGTCGCCGAGCAGTACACCGCGCTTAATTTCCCCTATGTGAGATACGACGTTATCATCGGGACGGACGGCATCAGAAGAATGTTGGCAAGAACGCTGATGAAGCTGGCGGGCCGCAAGAATTTCCACTTTTGCTATTCCAAAGAGGAAGCCATCGACTGGCTGCTCAAGCAGGACTGAGAAGCCCTCTTTGTTCCAGGATTTCCCGGTAGTCCGCAATCGTCTGCGCGTGTACCGCCTGCCCGCGCACGGCGGATCCGCCCGCCATGCCTTTGGTGTAGGCGCAAAACTGTTTTCGCATTTCAAGGCAGGCGCTGTGTTCGCCTATGTCCACGGCAAGCAGCTCAAGATGGCGAAACGCGGCGCGCATTTTTTCGGCAAAGGAAACGTCTTCCCATTCGCCGGTTTCCAGAAAGGAGCGCGTCGTCGAAAAGATAAACGGGTTGCCCATTATGCCGCGCGCAAACATCACGGCCGCACAGCCGGTTTCCCGCAACATGCGTTCCGCGTCCTCCGGCGTGTACAAATCGCCGGATCCGGTAACGGGCACGGAGAGTCTTGAAGCGAGATCGGCAATGTGGGTCCAGTCGCTTTTGCCGCTGTAGCCCTGGCTGCGCGTTCTTGGGTGCAGGCTTACCATTGCTGCGCCGGCTTCCACGGCAATGCGCGCACATTCCGCGTAGTTGATCTCGCCGAACTCCCAGCCGGATCTCATCTTGATGGTAACGGGAACGCCGCCCAAAGCTTCGCCGGAAGCCCGAACCGCGGCCTCCACAATCCTCCCCATCAAGGCGGGGTCTTTCATCAGGGCGGAACCGGCGTTGTTCTTGACGACTTTCGGCACGGGGCACCCGGCGTTTATGTCCACAGCGTCCGGCCTTAGCGGAGCCAAGGCAAGCGCGGCCCTGTATATCGCCTCGGGGTTTCCGGCAAAGAGCTGGACGGCGTAGCGCTTTTCGTTTGCGGCACGGCCCACCAGGCTTACCGCCATGGCGGAGCTTTTGCCCCCGCCCCCAGCTTCGGCCCTCAAGCCGTAAACCCCGGGGTTGCGGTGCAGCGACTCGGCGGAGACAAGCTCGGTAAAGGAAAAGCTTGCCCCCTGTTCGATGCAAAGCGACCTGAAGCTGCGGTTGGAATAACCCGCCACGGGCGCGACAAAAAGATTCCCCCCAAGCTCCAGGCCGCCTATTTTAACGGCGCGGTAAAGGCCCATTTATTTGCCTGCCGCCACAAACGAAGCCACGCGCTTTTGTATCGCGTCAAAGTTCGACAGATGCGACTGCTCGGTTATCCACTGCGCCAGCTCCGGGGCGGATGTGTAGTCAAAGGCCGCAAGCGCTTCCGAGGCCCTTCGCAGCGCAAGCATGTCGTAGTGGATGCACGCGCCCAGTATCTCCTGCAGGATTTCCGGCTCGGGGCGTTCCTTTTTCGGTTTTCCGCCGTCGGCGTCCTTGTTCGAAACTGCATCCAGGAAAAACTTTATTTCGCCGATAAGCTTTTCCGTGGCCTCGACAAAGGCGGGATTGTTGGCAAGTATGTACTCGCGGTCGCCGTTTGCGGCGGCCTTTTCCAGCTTCGACGCGAGCTCCCCAAGCTTCTCCGCGCCTATCCCCCTGCTCGAACCCTTTATGCCGTGGACCGTTATGCGGTAGGGCACAAGATCGGTTTCCATGTTTCTCAAAATATCGATTTTGCCGGGAGTGTGCTTCACAAACGAGCTCAGCACCGACATATAGGCGGCCTTGTTGTTTCGAAGATGGACAAGGCCCTTGGAGAGGTTGATTCCCGGAATGGTGTTTCCGCTAAACGAGAGCGCGGCTCCCAACGCGCGTTTTTCGGTCTGCTCTTTCGGCACGTGTATCCTCGAAAGCGTTTTTTCCTTTTCCTCGTTTCTGACCCATTCGCACAGGATTTGATCCAGCTTGCGAACGTCGATGGGTTTTGAAAGGTACGCCTGGAAGCCGTTTTCCAGGTACAGCATGTCGTTGCCGACCAAGGCGTTGGCGGTAAGCGCGATAATGGGAACGGTTTTTGCGTATTGGCCGTCGATTTCCTCGCGGATGGCCTTCGCCGTCTGCATTCCGTCCATGTCCGGCATCATGTGATCCAAAAAGATTGCGTCGTAGCGAACCCTTTCCGACATCACCAAAGCTATGGCCTCGTTGCCCGACTCCGCCGTGTCCACGCCTATCTTGTACGGCTTCAGCAGCCCTTTGACGATTTCCAGATTGCTTACAACGTCGTCAACAACAAGAACCTTGGCGTAGGACATGTCCGCCTTTACGATTTTCCTGTTTTGAAGGTTGCGCTGGGCGGAATATCGCAGGAGGGAAAGATTCGTGGCGGTGTCCTTGCCAATAGCTTCGTTCCCAGCGGCCTCCTGGTAAAACTCCACGGTAAAGGACGAGCCTTTAAGGTAGTCGCTTTCCAGCGAGATGGAGCCGCCCATAAGGGCCACCAGGTTTTTGGTGATGGAAAGCCCAAGGCCCGTACCCTCCACGTAGTAATTGTCCCGCACGTTGACCTGCGAATAGTCCTTAAAAAGCTTGCACTGGTCTTCCTTGCGAACGCCGATCCCGGTGTCGCGGATCGTGCTGGTTATCTTTACCCTGCTTCCTTCCCTGGCGCAGAGGATGTTCCATTCCACAAGCCCCGCCTCGGTGTACTTGAAGGCGTTGGAAAGAAGGTTGTTGAAAATCTGTTTCACGCGCAGCTCGTCGCCTTTGAGCTTGCTGGGAATGTCCTCGTCCACGCTCAACTGGAACTTTACGGGCTTGCCGCCAATCCGGAATATGTTTAGCTGAACCGTGTCGTTGATCATGGAAGGAACGTCGTACACCACCGGAGTAAGAAGCAGCCTGCCGGATTCTATTTTCGATACGTCCAAAAGGTCGTTGATGATTGCCAGCATGGTCATGCCAGCCGAGTGAATCTTTTCAACGTTTATGAAGGAATCGCCGCGCAGCTTCGTGCTGCCAAGCTCGATTTCCGAAATGCCGATTATCGAGCTAAGCGGCGTTCGTATTTCGTGGCTCATGTTTGCAAGGAACTGGGTTTTTGAATTCGAGGCCGCCTCCGCCGCGAGCTTCAGCTCGGTCATTTTTTCGTAGGGCTTGGCGATGGTGTTGGAGGCGCATACCGCCGCGATTATCCCCAGAACTATTATTATCGACACCGACATCAACAACAGTTTTCTCACGTGGAAAAGGGGGCTTCCCGAAAGCGGCGCCATTATTTCCAGCGACCAGTTGTCGGTGCCCTGTATGGGGCGGGAGGAGCCGAACATCCGCCGGCCTATGTACGTGAACAGGTGAAGGCCCTCGCCGCTGTCGCTTTCGAGTATGCGAGTATGGAAGTCGGCCCTTCTGTGGCTTATGCGGTAACGCATGTCGCGTTCCGCGTGGCTTCGCCTTTCCTGTATCCGGTAATGGTAGCGGCTCCCGGCAACGTACGTTCCGCTGCCGTCCATTACGAAAATGCCGCTGGTTTCCCAGATGGTGTGCGGGGCCAGAAACTCGGAAAGGTACAACCCCGGCAGCGTCGTTACAAGCACGTGCTCCGCGTCAATCGGGGTCCATATCCGCATTATCAACACGCTGTCCGGCGTGTGCGAGGTGGACGTGACAACCGTTTCCCCCG
>Ga0209755_10005635_pt1 | contig 14170 bp, 16 predicted proteins | sample TergutCo191P1_FD_187301 | JGI IMG/M metagenome (GOLD analysis project Ga0209755, IMG submission 187301) | Cornitermes sp. P1 segment gut microbial communities from Petit-Saut dam, French Guiana - Co191P1 (SPAdes) (version 2) | ecosystem: Host-associated > Arthropoda: Insects > Digestive system... | reverse complement strand
TGCGCAGACGGGTCAGCTCCTCGTCCCGGGGCCGTCCGTGCCCAGGGAACGTGCGGCGGCCGGTTTCGGCGGACTCACTCGCTTCCTGCATCCACCGCCGCAGCATGCTCTCGTTGACGCCTAGATCCAACGCCACATGGCTTACCGGTTTCTCGCGTTTCCCGGCCAGCGCAACCGCCTCGGCTTTGAATTCCGCCGTGTACTTTCGGCGGTCTGTGCCTTGCTTCTTCATCTTTTCCTCTCCTTCACTGTTTACCATTCGCTTATCTTTCCGTCTACAGAAGTGGGTTAAGGCCAAGGTGTGCTGAATAGGATTAACATGAGGCGCGAATTCCCGAAGCCGGCCGGGGATGTAACCGATAGGGAGAAAGAGGTTCTGGGGCTGATTTGCAGCGGTTTTTTCGAGATTGAAATGGCGGAAACCCTGCACGTTTCGCCCAAGACGATAACGAACCACCGAACAAGCCTTTACACGAACCTGAACGCGCGCAACCCCGCGGAGCTTATACTGACGGCGTTGGACAACGACATTATCAAAAGGGACGGGCTTAGCTTTTACCCGACCGGTTTCACGGTAAACCCGCAACCGGTCAAGGAGATTCACAGATGATCTTGAGGACGAAAAACGGCGAAACGGTAACGGTGGCAAGAAACGGCCTGTTGCATTTTCTGGGAGTGAAGAAGGGTTTTGAGGGCGTTCGGAAGGTGGCCGGGGACGTGGAGCTAATCGCCGCCGTGCCTTTCGCCATGACGGAAGGCGGCGAATTTGAAAGCGGCTACCCTTGGACGCTTTCGACCTACGACCTTGACCGGCACGGCGAACGCATAGACCCGATGGGCTGGGAATATGAAAGCTATTTGCAAAACCCGGTGGTGGAATGGGCGCACAGATACGACATACCGGCGATTGGGAAGATTGAAGGGCTGGCGATTGACGGTCAGGGCTTGCATGGAATTGTGAAGTTCAACGAAAAGGATTTTGACCCCTTCGGCTGGTCGATTGGGGAAAGAGTGAAGGCAGGTGTAATACGTGCTGGGTCGGTTGGGTTTCGGGTAATAGAGATTGAAATACCGCCGGCAAGGGATGGGGACGAAACCGCGCTCATTTTCAGGAAACAGGAGCTTTTGGAGTTTTCGATTTGCAATGTGCCGGCCAACCCCTACGCGCTGGCGAAAATCTCGCAAGGAGAGAAGGCGGACACTTTCAAGGATATGGGGTTTCCCACATTTTGGGGAAACATAATCAATGGCAATACAGGAGTATAAAACATGGACGAGCTTATGCTGGCAATCAAGAAGAAACTTGCCGACATGAAGAAAATTGAGGAGTGCGGCTTTACCGACCCGGCCAAGGCCGCCGAGTATTTCCGGGACAAGGAGATACTTCTTGAGGAAATGGCGAAAGCCCTTGAGACCGTAACCGGAAACCAGTCAACGCTAATTTCCGCATTGGAAGGGACAGTAAAAGGTTTGCGGGACGAACTGAAAACGCAAGCCAAGCACCCCAAGGAGCTAACCCGGCGAGAGATGCTTTTCAACCTTGGCAAGGGGATTGCCGCGGCATGGGCGGGCAACCACAAGACGCTTGCGGAACTGGCTTTCTCGCCCAACCTGAAAGCGGACAACTGGACAAACCCACGGGATGTAAGCTGGGAGGATAAGGGTTGGAAGGTAAAGGCACCCTTGGGAACGCCGATGGGGAACATGGCGACCAACGACCAGTATTTGATAAACCCGATTTATGAAACCGAGTTGATGCAAGATGCGGCAAAAAGAAGCGTGATGATGCCGCTTGTACGGCACCGCCCAATGATGGGGCCAAGCGTTTTCCTACCGACTAGGGAACGCGGCGGGGTGGAGCTTCACTGGCTGACCGCCTACGGCCAGCAGATAAAGGGCAGTAAACCAAAAGGCGCGGAAAGGGTCGAGCTTAAAGCGTACACTTTGGCCGGGTATATACCGTGGTTCGATGAGTTCGAAGAAGACGTATTTGTTGACCTTGGGGCAATGTTCGTTGACGAGTTTGTGGAGGTTTACGGACAGGAATTCGACCGCCAGTGTTTGCTTGCCGATGACGACCCATTCACTGGGGCAATGAACGCGGACGGCGCGATTGAAGTGCCGATAACAGGCGCAACGATTAACGATTTGACTTGGAAAGACTTTCGGGACGCTGTGTATAAAGTACCAGCGGAGGAACGCAAAGATTGCTGTTGGTTCCTGAATGAGACAGTTTTGAACCACATAGCCAACATAGAGGACACAAGCGGCAGACCGATATGGAGAAGGCCGACCGATGCAATGCCCGGCAAACTCGACCTTTACCCCTACCACGAAGTTTCGATTTTGCCGCAGATTGCGGACATAAAGGCCGATCAGCCTTTCGCCGTTTTCATGAATCCCCGAAGAATACAGCACGGCGACAGAAAGGGCGTGGAAATTAAGCGGTTCGACCAGACCACCGAAAGCATGGAATATGGGGAACTGTTCTTGAGGTTTCGCAAGCGGGACGGTTTTCTTGTTACAAGGCCGAAAGGCAACATTGTCATATTGAAAACCAAGGCGTAAAAAGTGCTGACATTGGGAAGCCTGTTTGACGGTATCGGCGGTTTCCCGCTCGCGGCTATGCGGGTGGGGATTAAGCCGGTATGGGCAAGCGAAATCGAAGAAGTGCCAATGAGCATAACGAAAAGGCACTTTCCCCAAATGCGACACTTGGGCGATATAACGAAAATCTGCGGCGGGGAAATAGAGCCGGTGGACGTTATCACATTTGGCAGTCCGTGCCAAGATTTGAGCGTTGCCGGCAAACGCGCCGGGCTAGGCGGCGGGCGTTCCGGCCTGTTTCTTGAGGCCGTGCGGATTATTAGAGAAATGAGGGAGGCGACCGGTGGGTTATACCCAACTTTCGCTGTTTGGGAAAACGTGCCCGGAGCTTTTACATCCAACAAGGGCGAGGATTTCCGCACCGTCGCGGAGGAAATCGCCCGCGCCGCCCAGCCGGAAATTTCTGTTATTAGACCTAAGAAGTGGCCTAACGCCGGGACGGTCGTGGGAAAAGGCCACTCGCTGGCTTGGCGGTTGTTGGATGCCCGATACTGGGGAGTGCCCCAGCGTAGGCGTAGAATCTTTCTTGTCGCGGATTTTGCTGGCGAACGCGCCGGCGAGATACTTTTTAAGCCCGAAAGCCTGCGCCGGGATTTTGAGGAGGGCGGCAGGGCGAGGCAAAACGCTTCCGCTTATGTTACGGCTGGCACTGGAGGAGCGGGCGGGGGTCAAGACCTACACGGCTTGATTGTCCTGAACGACCAAGGCGGGAACAGCCTGAACGTGGAAAGCGCAGACATTGCACCAACCTTGCGGGCAGAAACCCACGGCAATCTGCCGGTCGTCTGCACCTACACGGCCACCAGCTTTGGGCAGTACGCGGAAGGCGTGGGAACGCTTAAAGCGAGCGGCGGCGACTTGGGCGGTGGCAGCGAAACGATTGTCGCGTTTCTGGCGCGAAGTTTGGGATTGCGCAGACTTACCCCCACGGAGTGCGAGCGGATACAGGGCTTTCCGGACGATTGGACGGCTTGGGGGGATTGCGGCGCGGGCGGCGTGAAAATATCGGACACGCAACGCTACAGGGCTTTGGGGAACAGCGTTGCGGTGCCGTGTGTGGAGTTTGTTCTTGGGGGAATTGCAACTTGCCATCCCCATTAAACGCTACGCATTTGACAGCGTATCAAAAATATGGTACACTTACCGTAGCCATGGACAAAAATTCTTGCGTTATATATGAAGGGTCAAAGCACACTTTGGAGTGGTACTATGACGAAAACGGCAAAAGTGCCGCCTATGATTATTTCCTGGGATCGACCGATGACCTGCAAGACAAGTTCCTGATTCTGGCAAAGAGAATGGGCGATTTTGGGAAGATATTCGACAAGACAAAATTCCGGCACGAAGGGGATGGAATTTACGCCTTTAAGCCGCAACCGGACAGGTTTTTGTCCTTCTTTACGGACGGCAGGAAGATTATCATAACCAATGGGTTCAGAAAGAAAACGGACAAGCTTCCAAAAAGCGAAAAGGAACTGGCGATTAAGCGCAGAAAGGACTATTTCGACAGAAAGGCAGGGGGTAATTGATGGAGACCACGTTCGACAGGCTCATAACCGGCAACCCAAAGCGGAAGGAGAAATTCGACAAGGAATATGAGGAATTCCTTTTGTCGGAGTTCGTTCTGGAAAAAATGGAGGAGGAACAGATTTCCGTGAGGGCTTTGGCGCAGAAGGCCGGGGTTTCACCGACCGTGATACAGAAAATACGTGGGCACGATGCCGAAAAGATAAACTTTAGGACGTTCGCCAGCGTGATATATTCTTTGGGCTACAGGATAAACATAGAAAGAAGGTGATTACGTTGCTTGCATTGGCTGTATCGTACCCCTTGTCTGATAGAGTGTTCCATTTAAGGTAGATGCCGATATGCTGGCATGGCGCAAATAGGGAGAAAAGGACTACCACCAATCACGCATTAACAAAGCTTTGCGAGATGCGGTGGTACGTTAGGGTGATTCCTCTTTCGCCGAGGTAGTAAAATGGTACTAATCACCTTGTGCGGAAAGCTTAAAATTTCATGACAGGCACCGCTGTGCCTCGTCGTTAAGGTGCTGAACCTTTCTCCTTACAGATTTTACAGGGAAGCATGCTGAAAAAATTTAGATGCGGACGATAGGGCACAGGTGGGAACTGTTGCCAGTTTTGCGATTGGGCTATACGGCGAAAAGTTACGGCATATACAGGAAAGGGGTTGGAACTTTAAGGATAAGCAATGACGACTTTGGCGGAGGAGTAAGTTAATGATACAAGACACTGAATAACGGTGCGATGCTGTGTGTTAAGTTTGTCCCGATGGGAATTGTAAGGGCGGCTTAATGACATAAGGCAATAGCCCCGTATTATTTCTTGAAATTTTCAGGATATGAAGATCATATGATAAATGATAGATACGTTGATTGTTTTCGGTGGTTACAGCCCACTTATGCAAAGATGGGAACAAAGCTAGCCGCTTTTCCAAGACCAGTGTTTTTTTAACAACCCTACACATAGAATATCTTCATATTCAGCATAAATGAAACACAAGAGAATAAAGACAAGATAGCCTTTTTTATGTCTTCGTTTTCGCTTTCTTTTTCGTTTCCGTTCCAATTATCAATTCTAATAACAAACTCATCCCCTTGTTTTTCGGCACCATATTGCCTTAAAATAGCAACTAAATTTTTAGTAACATCAGGCTCATGCAACTCAAAAATTTTATCCAATTGTTGAAGAGTCTTTCCTTGGTCTGAAAGAAAAATATCTTCTCCTTTCCTCACAAGTGCAAAGGCATATTCATTATCTTTTATGGTTGGATACTGGTAGTTTGCTATGATATCAATATCGCCATTATTTTGTATGTTTCTTGGCAAGAAAGAGGTGTTTTTACTTTTATCACTACCCGATGACCCGCTGGAATTTTGTTTTGCAGAATCTCCATTTTTATTACCAGTCTCCTTAGCCCTTCTTTCATCCCAAAGTTTATAACAACGATTCCAGAAACAGACCAGTAAAACCGATTTGTGCTCAAAGTTATCTAAATTTTCCAACAAATGAACCACACGAGAAGTTAGTTCTGCTCTTTTTCTTCCCCTTGTAAGTTCCATCGCAAATTCTAATTGCCGTATAGACGGTTTTATGATATCAACAATTTCTAAAAACTTATTATCCAACAGTTGAAGTCCAACTGGTAATTCGTAATATGGGATTCGGGCATTCGTAAAAATAGAAAACAGACAAAACCCTTTTTCTTCCAATGTTGCATCAGCCAAAAGAAGCTCAAGATTGTTCCAAAGCTCTTGATAGAACTTTTTTTCTGAATAGCCATTAACTGAAAAAAAGTCGATTAAACCTTGAATGAGATCGCTAAATTTATATGAATAATCATTCAGTTGATTAGACAATTCCTCAGACAATTGCACATCATCGTTTCTATAATCAGGATGCTCATGCTTCATTTGAAAGAACCAAACAAGTTCCTCTAACCGCTTATCAGGTTGCAGATCCGATAAGAACTGGTATGCGGCTTTGCAAAACGCATAACAATCGGAAAGCCCTGTGGCGGAACGTATCTGCTCCAATAGATCATTTTTATACATACACTTCTCCTGTTTTTTCCCTATTGTACTGTGTCGGTTGTGGAAGGCGAGTTCTTGCCATTTTTTGTTTATCGCCGAGATTTTTTGGTACTTGCATAAAATCATTTTCTTGGTATTCTGATGACTTATACTCCCATGCCCATTGGTTTATAGGAGCATTTGAGATGTAATAATCTGCCCTACGTTCATTATGACAAAACATTAACTCATCATCTTTCCTCCCCCATTTTAAATGAAAGATACTTGTTTCTAATTTACCCTTATCTTTTCTTAAATCTCTAAGCTCTACGTTCTTATTCTCTATAAACCCTATTACCTTTTGTATCACACATTGCAACTCTAGAGGATTAGTGGTATATTGCCGAGCACATTGGCGAAAGAAATCCTCAGCCTCCTTGAAGGTCATACGCTCTTGTAACATTTTGCCCAAATTTTCGAATATGCTCTTAAAATGATCCGTTAACATTTCTGGCGTAATTTCATTCCGCAATTTAAGATGATTGTATACCTTTTTGCCTCTAGCTGACAATGTATAGTATGTTTCTCCACCACCATCGTGCTCAAATACCAAACCATAATCTATCATGGTGTCGATTTCGTCTGTGAGATCGTCGAGATTGCCCGCCGAAGTCAGCTCAAGCACATGTGCAAGCTCGTCTTGTGAGAGTTGTGGTTTGTCATACAATGTGCGAAGAACATCAATTATATGTTTGCTATTATCTACTACTTGTATCAATCGTTCATCAACATTAAGCTCCAGTTTGTTATCCAAGATGGAAACAAAACCCAGCAGTGCGGACAATCGCCCGATAAGCCAGACGAGTCGGTGTTCGCTGTTCTGAGCCAATTGGAATTTCTCAAAATAGCTACTTGCTAGATATATAGTTTTTTGTAATTCTTTCACATCTTGGGTTTTTGAACGCTTAAGGGTGCTTTCCAGTACAACGGAAATGGATGATTTTATCAATCGATCCAAATGAGGCTGCAATTCTTCATCGTCTACAGCTAAAACCTGCTTTACAAGTTGAGAAAACAAGGGGGTTCCTTCCATTTTGGGATTTTTATGCGTTTCTTGTGGTTCTGCCATATTAGTCATGGTTCCTTGCTTCCCTGTAATCCATAAAACCAGCCTTCAGGGTACTCATATCTATCAGTATAGAGCATCCGTAATGGGTTTGTCGAGCAGGAGAGGTGGAAAATTCGTCACTCAGGCGGTTTTACTTCCGTCTTGTTTGGTATCTGTCAATATCGTTTTTCCTACATGTATACCAATGGTGCTACAAAAAATCGCTGTTGGCCAGTCATGTGCGTTGCTTAACGTCAATCCGACCATGTTTTGCTGGAGATGGCGGAAGATAATTGGTATAGTGGACATCAAAAATACCCCCTAGGCACATATCGACACTCTGACAGTTAATGCACGACCCAGACACACCGAGCGCATTGATATCCGCTGCTGGACTGGCTCCGTCTTTCGCTGGTGTCATTATAAAGCCAAGTTCCCAAACTCTCCTTTTATCTTCTTCGGTCAGACCTTTTCGTATAATAGAGCTATTGCGAAATTTCAATCTCGCAATAGCTTTCGCTAAAAAACGCCATTTTGCAAGCCTCTGGCTGGCCAAACGGCAGAATCTTTTGTGAAAATTATGGTGTTTCACAAGAAATTTAATTTGCTTTTCAAGAATTTCTTTTGGTATCCAACAATCTTCATCACTGATATCATCCATAGCCAAAGCCGAACAGCAGTTGCAGAGAATGGCGGTGGTCCAAAAACCTTTGGCAAGACTTTCCAACTCACTTTTCAATTCTCTGGAAGGGGAAAATGCGGGCACTAGTACCACGTCGGCACACAATCCTTTCAGCAATCCTATGGGAGTTGGGCTGATCACATCGCTACATATCGATATGCAAAATCGACCCACTTCCTCAATATCAATAACATGAAGAGTTCTATCATTAAACGACAATTCCTCTTCAAACGACAATTTTTCTTCCCCAAAACGAAAGGATGACAGTTTTTGCTGCTTAAATAATATCTCGCCCCGCTGTGACATCACAATGCACACATTTTGATTATATCCTGTTCCGTCTTTAGCACCATTTTCCCAAATGGTGCCTAATACCACAAACAGTGGGCGCTTATCCTCTGGAATGCGTTTAATATGTTCTTTGATTTCATCAAGGTTTTTCCATGTCATGGTCATTTCTGGAAAAACAGCGATATCTACATTCTTTTCTTTGCATCGATCCAATGCGGCTTTAAAGCGGTTTAACATACGTTCTTCCGCGTTTTCTTCCATGCCCGTAACAGTAAATGTCGTATCCGTATAATTGACACGCCATGTTTTATTGAAATTCCCTCCCCACAATGGGAATAATCCGATCGTCAGACACTTTCCTTTATCCCCCAAACGTGTTGATAATCGCGTGGAGGCTTCATTGGAGAAACGGTGAACTACTACCGAAGGTGTTCCTACACTCTTGGTGAAAATATCAAAATTTACCAAACTGGAATTGATAAAGAGGCTTTCTCTGGGGAAGCGTTTCCTAAATCCTTTTTTGTCTTTATCCTGTTTTTTGCAAGCTAAATTCATCTCTTCAGAGAGAGTGAGAGTTTTGCTGCCATGATTCTTAAGACGAGGCAATATCTGCAGCTCCTCGATATGCCTGCTGTTAAGAGCAGGGATTTGCTTAATCGTTATAAGGTCTTCTTCTGCACAACCGCTGGGAGCAGTTACTTTATAGGAATGGATGGAATCAATGCACTTAATAAGTGCATACGCATCAACAGGATCGATATCTGGAGAAGCGAACTTTAAAGCTGAAAGCCATTCTACTACTTTTTCCTTAAAATTATCAAAGGGCAATCCATCATACTCAAAAGAAGCAACGTGATTGCATAACTCGCCATAGTTTTCCCTCTTGTATCTGGCTTTTATTTCAGGGGAATAAGCCCCAAGAGCAATATTGGCCGCCGCAAGAATATCGTAAATATTTGTACTTTCATTGATATCTGCTTCCAGCTCATCTAGGGAGCTCATAAAACCTCCTTGTATTCTTAGTTGACATGAGCAATACAATAATAAGATTCAAATTTTATTGTAAACCTGCAAAATTATTTTCTCGTTTTTATCACAGGACAACAACATCTACCCCTACAGCACATTTTTAATATGCTGTAGGTTACATTGAGTCGAAACCACACCAGAATCTTTTCTCAATCCTTTCCTGGTACAATCGATAAAAAGCGATTCCGAATACAATAACTGCAGGAAATCCTGTTGCCGCCGAAACAGGCTAACAGAATTTTCAAGCTAGCAGCATTATGTCGCTTGCAGTCGAAATAGTCAACCCTTTTTTTTGTATGGTCTGCGATTTTATATTCTCAGGTAACAAGCCTCAGCTGCCATCGAATAACGGCTGCCTCACGTTCATAAGCAAAATGCAATTGGAAAATATCACAAAATACAGGTAATATATCATATTGAATCGAACACATTGCGCCAGCCCACGGAATGCGGTATGCTTAGGGACAAGGGGTGGAAGTATGCAGAAAACCGAAACGATGACCCTTGACGAGAAATTCGCCATCGCCGGCAGGGCTTTTGAACTGCTGGATGCGGGGGACAATGCGGGGTTTTCCCGCGTCCTAAGATCAGTTCCCATGCCTCCTTATATGGCGAAGGCCGCCAAAGAGTCAATCGGGGTGGATTTTCTTATAAACGGCGGCTGGAACCTGTCGGAAGCGGAGGCGGAATTTGGCGACGACTGGCTTGCTCGATAGGATCTACGATGCGACTTTTGCCATTGATTTCGGTCGCAAAGGGTTTGCACCCCTTGGAAAGGAACGCGAAGGACGTGTTTTTTACGAGCAGGGCATAGCCTTGGCTATGGCGGCTTTTCTGGAAGCCAAGGGGTTCCACCGATCCCGAGACGATTATCCGCGCCGAGTACGCCTTTATAACACAGGAACTCCAGTTTTGCGGCGAAGGCGACATGGATGCCCGGAACAGTCTGACCAAGGCGGTGGAGGGTTTTCAGGACGCTTTTCTTTGCCTTAAGGCCGTGGAGGATGCCGCCGGGTACAGGGAAGTTGCGGACAGGACATACCCCCGCGATCCCAAGTACCGCGTTCGGGGCTTTCCCAAAGACGCTTTCCACATTGTCTGTCGTGCGCACAAGATGAGGATTCGCAACGTCCTGCGCGCGCCGGGTATCGATGCGATAGAAAAAACCCTTTTGAAGCAACGCCGCGCCAATCTTTCGGTCGCGGAAAAGAGATACATGAAAAAACAGGGAAAGGCCCTCTCCGTTCCCGAATAAATAAAAATTACCGTTACCTCCTATATACCCCCTTCTGCGCCCGCCGTATCCTTGAATCATGACACGGCGGGACAATGCAATTTATACCTTGATTTCCCTTGAGGACTTTATTTCCCTGACGGGCGTTGACGCTCGGGACGAGAGGATCGCCCGGTTTTGTCTTGTCGCTTCGACCTTGACGATTGAAGGGCAATGCAAACGGCGTTTTCTTCGCAAGCGGTATCTTGAGCGGTCGGCTTTCCACGGCGATTTGTTTCTGCCTCTTGGCGAGTACCCGGTTAAGAATGTCGGCGCGGTTCATTTGATCGGTGGCGGCTTGGAAACGCGGCTTGAGCCAAGGTTTTTTGAGATCGCCCCGAATTGCGGCATTGAAAACGATATTCCTTTTTCAATCTCGCTTTCCCCCTTCGTAAAAAACTTTAGGGGTATTGAGGCGGTGCGGGTTGATTACAGGGCGGGTTATACCTTGGCGACCGTTCCCGCCGACCTAGCCGCGGCGTGTCTTGAGCTTGCCTCTTGGAACCTGAACCGCTACCGCGGGCGACGGGTGGGCATGACCGGAAGCGTGGCGGGCAACTGGCGAGACGGGGAACATTTCGAGATGTCGATTCCCGAAAACGTGCGGGCGTTGATTGAGCCTTACGTTAGGAGGACTATATGAGCGGCGAGCTTTTGGTTTCGATGGAGAAAAAAATTAAAGGCGCGATTAGAAAGCTACTTGTTGACGATGTGAACAAACTGCTTGAGGAGCTTTCCTTTCACGTTCCAACTTTGGAGTTCGGAACGCACAGCGGGCGAGAGGTGATTATACCCCACGTCTCGCTAAAAGCTTGTGAGCAATCGGAGAAAGAGCGCATCGTTTTTGTGAACGCCTACGCCGTGGAGATTGGCATACCTGTCGATGATTTGCGGGACCGGGACGGCGAGCTTTTGGCGTTCGCCTACGGTGCCGCGATACGGCGGGCGGTCAGGCTTAATTCCAGCCTTGGCGGGATGGTTGACAGAACCGTTATCACAAATATGGATTACGTGGAACCAAAGCGGCGGTTCTGCGGCGACCGGTGGATTGTGGCCGCAAGATTGCGCGTTACCGTGGAGGGACTGGCGAATGATGGTTAACGGATGCGACTGTACGATTGTGATTGGAACGGAACATTTCGAGACGGACATTCCATTCTCGGACGAGACTGTGCGGGGCGCGGTCTCGCTAATGGAGCGGCAAGCGTCCATCGAAGGGGACGGCGGGCGCAGGGTTTCGGGAAGGGTTGTCGGCACGACCGGATGCCTGATTTCCCCATTGACTATTGACACCGCGCCGCTGTTGCTCGGCCTTGCCTTGGGGTCGGTGGAAAAGAGCGTACAGCTTTCGGTTGCGGGGGATTTTTACAGGCACTTTCTTTGCCTCGCTCCGATGGAGGACGCGGAGCTTTTCGACATCGTGCAGGACCGGGGCGGCGGCGAAAAGGTGTTTTACGAAGGTTGCGAGGTTGAGGGTTTCGAGTTGCGTATGTCTAGGGGGCAAGCTGTAAAGTTGCGGCTGGACGTTTGCGGGGTTTTCGGGCCGCGGCCTTACCCTTACAAGGACAGAACGGCAAGGAAGGACGACGAAAGATTCAGCGGCGACAATGTTGTTTATACCGTGAACGGAAAAGAGGAGGCTGGGATTTACGGCCTGATTGTCTCGTCCAAGAGAAAGGGCAGTTTGAGGACGGAACTTTGGATTAAGAGGGCTTTGAAAAATGGGCCAGATATTCCGCAGTTAATTGACGAGCTTTGCGTTACCGCCAAGCTGGTGCGGGACAGGTACGACAAAAGGTATTTCGGCACGTTCAAGATTAGGTTCAACAATCTTGTGCGCGTGGCGGACGAGACGAACGTGAACAGCGCGGATGCCGTTATAGGGCCGGTAAGGTATTACGTTTCCGGGGCGGTGTCGGCGGAGGTTTTCGGCAGTCGCGAATATGTGCTTTAGACGGGTTCGCCCAAGGAGTAACACCGATGAGGTTTTATGATGTTGACAACGATTTGCTCAAGGCAATGAATGACGCCGGCAACGAGGCGAGAGTGAATATCGAGTTTGAGCTTGGCGGGCGTTATGAGGCGGTATTCGAGCGTGATATTGTCTCGGCCTATTTTGTCGGGATGAGGGAGGCGGCTGGCGGCGTTTCGGCAAGGGGGGAGATTGTCCTTGACAACTCGATCGGGATTTACGAATACGAGGATGCGGGGCCGGGGTCGTTGGTGGAGGTTTCATTTTCGGCCGGGGATGGGTTGCCGTGGTTTAGGCGGTTTAGTTTTTTGATTGACGAAAAGGGGATACAGGCGGAGCGGGGGCCGGGGCGCAAGCGTATTGTGCGGATTGGCCTGCGGGACTTTTCCGCAAGGCTTCGCGATGCGGACGGCGGCAGGGATTGGACTGCCCCGGCCGTGTTCACCTACTCGGTGGCTTGCGACCGGGAAAGGCCGGGGCGGTCGCTCGTGCATCTTATAGCGGGGCGCGCCGGTTTGGGGTTTGACGAAATTGACTGCTCCACGGTCGGGATTGAATACCCCTTTGTGCGGCTTAGGGAAAACGTGTGGCGGGAACTTTCGGGGCTTGCCTCGGCCTGTCGGTGTCATCTTGAGTGCGGGCCGGAAGGAAGGCTTGAGTTTGCCGGCTCACCCTACCAAGCGGAAGGGCTGGCGGCTGAAGGCGTTTCCCATGTGTTTGATGGCGGCGACATATTCCACTTTGGGAAAACGGACAGGGCGGACTTGTTCAGGAACACGGTGCGGCTGAGAGTTAATATGCCGGTGTCGCTCTCGCGGCGGGAGATTTGGCGGTACGACAATCCCCCGGTGGTATACGGCCCGGAAATGCGGCCGCGGTTTCCTTTTGGGACTTCGCATTTGCGGGATATAGAGCGGGGAAGGTATGCGGCCCGGTACTCGGTAATCGATGGCGAAACCGGCGCGGCGCGGCCTGTCGTTTTCGCCGATGACATAGACCAACGGAAGGAAGCGGAAAGACGGCTGGAGTATGACGGCGGGGTTTTTTCTTACACGCATTACGATGTTGAAAGCAGTATCGACAAGGCTTTTTTGACATTGGCAAGCGGCGGTGGCGGGTATCTTTACAATGCATCGATACACGGCCGGCCGATAGTGCTTGACCTTAACCGGTCGTGCTTTATGCGGGATGCCCAAAGCGTTGCAAAAATCGGGGCAAGGGCTTTGAACGTTACCGGGGCTTACTTTACCGACCACGACATTGGCGGCCGGCCGCATTACGTTGACTGGGTTGCGCGGGAACTCGCCGAACGCGCCCGGCATAGGCGGGAATTCACGGTGAGGACGCACCAAGGGCTTTTCAATGCAAGGGTCGGGGCGACCGTCGCCATTTCGCTAAAGGGCGAAAAGGCAACCGGAACCGTTGACGCTTTTTCTTTCAGGTTTGGACGCGACGCGGCTTATGTCTCGACATTCCGCATCGCTGAAAATATTTGCGACGAAAACATTTAATGGGAGGAGACCATGACGAACGAAGAAAGGCTATTGGCCTTCTGCCATACGAGAGCTGGGAAAAACTGAAAGGGGAAACCGCCGGGGCGTTCGCCGCATTTCGGGCGTACAGGGATTACGGGCCGGATAGAAACGTTAGAAAAGCCGTTGACAGCGTTGAGA
>Ga0209755_10005634_pt1 | contig 14171 bp, 21 predicted proteins | sample TergutCo191P1_FD_187301 | JGI IMG/M metagenome (GOLD analysis project Ga0209755, IMG submission 187301) | Cornitermes sp. P1 segment gut microbial communities from Petit-Saut dam, French Guiana - Co191P1 (SPAdes) (version 2) | ecosystem: Host-associated > Arthropoda: Insects > Digestive system... | reverse complement strand
GATGGCAAACTATCGGAAAAGTTGGTTCTGTTTTTTTCGTAGTTTATACAGAACGCGGAAATGACAAGAGAATTATAACGGCGCGAAAAGCAAATAAAACAGAGAGGAGAAGCTATAATGGGTATTACCAAATCGACAATAGTGGTTGGACAAAAACCACCTAAGGAAATTCTGAAAGCTGCAAGAAAAGCGGCACGGCATCCAATTAATTATACGGCGGACTGTCCTCCTTCATCTCCGGAAGCGTTAAAAGAGTTTGCGCAATTAGCGGCGGAACGCAACCAGCGGAAAAAAAAGAAGTCTATTACTATTCGCGTAAATCCTGACGTTTTAGAAAGCTATAAAACAATGGGAAGCGGCTACACCGGCATTATGTCAGATGTGTTGCAATACGCTGTTAAAAATCCGTCTGTAATAAATGCCGCAACAAATTAGCCGATCGTTTTATCGCCGTTTCCCCCCTGCCCCCTTTACCCTGTGCGGTGACAAAAGGGGCTGTTTACGGCGGTTATCTGTCATTAAATAAAATTGAAAGTTACAAAACATGGCAAAAATTAAGCGGTCGTATACACTCCCCGCAGATAAAATAATGATGTCGGTTTTATGTAGCATGAATGTAATCAAAATCCGGGAAGTCCCTTATATATATTTTTATTTTTATTATTTTCTTTTTTTATACTACATAAGATACATAGAATTTTGGTATATTGATCAAAAAAATCAACGTCATTTTATGCTACATTTTTAAACTACATAAAGCGGCATAAGCTGCACGGCTTCCGGGATCATTCGTTCCGTACGGTTGTCATTATCACTCATTCATAACGTAGTACTTCGCATAATTGGGAAGGTAGACGAAGTGCGCGGTTTGTGTGTCCGCCTTGCCCTGCGGTCGGCCTTTTCTACTGCTGTCGATTGTTCGCATTTCGTTAACCGACAATTATGCGAAGTACGGGGAAGCAGTGATCTCTTCGTGTTTTTTACTGTCCACGAATAGGCAAGCTCTGCCCTTCTGTCGGGTTACTTAGTAACCATAAGAATATAAAGACATTGATCTGTTATTGTTTTACAATCTCTAAAACCGTAAGGAATAATATCTTTTTTAGAAGTAGTAGGGGGTAGCGTCAAGCGTACCCCTACTAGCTCTGTTCTAAACAGTTCTTAACTGTTTAGAACATGTTAGGGGTTCGTATAAAAACCCGCTGTAAAGCCATTTTACTCGTATAAAAACCCGCTGTAACTCGTATAAAAACCCGCTGTAACTCGTATAAAAACCCGCTGTAACTCTCTCAATTTTGAGTTTCTGTGTTTTCAAATAGCCCTACTTGCCTTGCGGGTCTTTTTGAATTTGGCGATCTTTCCAGTACAAGCGGCAATATATTTTTATTCGCTTTTAAGTGGTGTTTCATGGCTTCGATTGTATAGCCCGGCGTTCCTGATATTTTGCCCTGATTCCTTGCGTAAAAATGATCTTCGGGGTTCAAGTCAAATGTTTTAATTTTAAAATCCATGTCTTTAAAATGCTTGTCGGTTATCCTTGCCATAAGAATAAAAGCGTTAAATATATTCCCCAGATATTCAAAACGTAAATATTTTTTTTCTAATAAATAACTCGGTGCGACGTGTGCAAGCATATCTATAATGTCGATGTTAAGCTTCTCTGATTTGTTTTCATGTAGTGCTATATATTCCCATATTTTCATTATATTTAAAGTTGTTATTTCTGTTTCTGTCTGTGCGTTTTCCATAGTAACAAGGCTCTTATTCTCGGTACTGTTTTTATCATCTTGAAACATTTCTAATTTTGCGCCCTGAGACATAATGTAAGATACTTCTCGTTTTATCTTTGCATATAACGCTATAGGCTGTTTTATAAAACCGTCTTGATAATTATTAAAATGTCCATCAAATAGTGGCTTGTAACATTGTATTACTACCCCACTTATAAGCCTTGTGGGATCTGTGCCTTTTAAATTTGCAAGGCTTTTTACTCTCTCTGAATCTAATACCATGTTACCGTCAATTATTGGAAATACTTGGATCGGCGGTACAAATATAAAAGTTTTCCCTTTTCCTGTCGGCATCCAATACGATCTTTTTTCTCTCCACATTCTAAAAAGTTCGTTCATAAAATCTACGCGCTGCTCGCTGTAATCGCCCAGCGCAATTTTAAGAAACAATGACATAGGTATATAATCCTCTTTAGTTCCTAATTGATAATACATAAGGCTTTGATCTTCGCTTCCGTGTACGATTTCCGACATATTTTCAAATATGTAGCTTGCCGTTGTAAATAAATATGGCAGCACCCCCGCGATCTCTGTTGTAGCTCTTGAGATGATCGCTTTCGGGTCTGTGCTTTTTAATAGCTCGGCTTCTTTTCTTTGCAATGCCAGCGGCGATCCGATTTGTGCCTCTACGCTTGTTTTGGTAACAAATACAGATTTTCCTTTTTTCTTTTTTGCCATAACGTATCCTTTAAATTAGCCCTAGCTCTTTGCCATATTGTGTTGCTGTTTTTTTTGATGTCCCGTTATTTGTTGTTTTGTTTTTTTCCGCTGTTATAGCGTCGTCGGACTTTGTTTTTATGGTCCACCCTTTGCAGTCAAGATCAAATATAAGCTCGTGTTTTATGTCTGCGGCGTCGCGCCCAGTAACAAAAAGAAAAGCTGTGTTTTTTGTTTCCTTGCGTGTGCGATCTCTGCTTATTAAAATAGTGCTGTCTGTCGCGCCTGTTAGCCCTGTACTGCCTAGGGCTGTTTCTATCCAGTCAGCGCCTTCCGATCCGCTTCCTTGCTTTTTTGCATGATGTATAAATACTATAGCGATTTTTAGATCATCGGCGATTCGTTTTAATCGCGCCATTGCGTTAGTCGTTACGGTGTAGTCGTTCATGTCCTCGATATTTGCAAACCGTGCCAGCGTGTCAATTATTACAAGTCCGATCCTTGTGTTTGCTCGCAGATAATTTTCAAGCCCTATATAACTTTCGCGCCATTGTGTTGTTATACGCAAACTGTTAAGTGGCATTTCTGTAGTTGTTAATTTTTTTATACGGCTTTGTAGTCTGCGCTCTGTGTCCTCAAGTGCAAGATATAAAGTTTCTGTTTTGTTTGCTTTCAATGTTCCTAAAAAGCCGCCGCCTGCGGCCGCAGCGATTGCAAGATTTAAAACAAACCATGATTTGCCGATTTTCGGGGCTCCGCAAAACATGGTCAAACCTTCGCCGATAAGTCCTGGTATAATCCATTTAATTTCCGGGAATTGTATTTTAAGAAGTTCGGCAGCCGTTTTAATTTCTGTTTCATTGCGGATAGATAACAGTTCATTAAAGGGTTTTATCAAGTTTTTTATTATTGCGTCTGTGTCGCCTTGCTGTTCATATTGGTTAAATGCCGTTTGTAATGCTTTTACAAATAGCCGATTTTTTGAATATTCAATAATTTTTCCTTCGTGGTAATGAAGCATGGAAGCGGAAACATAGTGATCCAGTTCCGATATGTAACTTATTTTTATTCGTTTTGCTTCCGGCAGTTTATCAAATAGTTCTGTTTTTAATGTGCCTGTGTTGGGTTTAATACCGTTTTTATATTGCCGTATTATTTCGGCATAAATGCGCCCGTTCTCTTCGTTTGCAAAATCATCAGCTTCTACTGTGTATTTTATGTTTTCGCCGTCATTAATTGCTGTTATAAGTGCGCCGATATATTCCGCTTCATTTTCACGCGCCCGTTCCGCTTCATTTTCGCGTCGTGATGTTTTTTGTTTCCCATTGCTCATGTTATCCCCCTTGTAAATCGTTTCAAGCCCTCAAGCCCTGTTTTCTTTATTCGTTCCGTCCGGGGCTGTTTTTCCCCTGTCCTTTCCGTTTCCATCTGCTGTTTGCACGTTTGCAATATTTCCGCGATCATGCCGTCCGCTTTTTTCATTGCCGCCTCGATTGGCAGCGCTTCCGGCGGCGGCGTTATGCGCCATGCCCCGGAAGTGTCGCGGCTGTGATGATTGCCTTTATAGATTGCCTCAAGTTCCCCCCTTGTAAAATGCGCCGCCGATTCTGGTGTGCTTCCCCCGATAACATAAGCGCTCATTTTCTCAATCACGAAGTCCTGGATCATGCCGCCCTTATAACCTCATACTTCGGCGCTTCATAGCCGATAACTTCGCAAGGCGTGAAGTTTAGCTGTAATTCTATATCAATGCTTTTTAAATAAAAAAGTACGTCATGCCCGATCCTGCCCTGGTCGATTAGCCCGTTCTGAATATCGAAGCGCAGCCATTTTGTGATCATGCCTTCGATGTCTTTTATTTTACCCCGTAGGTGTTCGTAAAGTTTAAATGTCGCATAGTTCCGAAGTGAATAGCCATAATCGTATTTCCTCAGCGTGTCGCTGTATGCGTGAATCATTTCGTGAAGCAATGTGAAGTAGTCAAAATAAAAGTAGTTTAAAAAAATGGTGTTCGTGTCGCGCTCGTAACTTCCGGGGCATTTCCCCATGTCTTTAAAATCTATGTTGACATTGGCAATGGACAGATCCGCCGTTATATCCCGAGTATCAATGCCGGAAAAAATATCGCTTGTTATGCTGCCATGCGCGTAAATTAAATCTTGAAAGTAAAGGCGCTCATATTTGATCATCGCTTCTTTTATTTGCCGTTTGGCTGCGGTGTTTCCTATTTTGCGCGGCGCCGTTGTGGACCCGTCAAGCATAAGTCCGTTATTTTTTAGTATTTGCTCAAACGTCATATTCCCCTGATGGTTACTGAGTAACCTGTCCTTTGCCGTTGGCTATCAAGCCGATCATTGTATCCGGCGGCAATGTCGCGCCGATGTCCGTAAGCTCAAGCCCTTCTTTAAATTGGTTATTAATCGCTATTATCACATAACGCCGCAGCATCGCAATTATTGCGGCGGGTGTCATTTTTTTGTCGTTTGTCATGCTTCCCCTTCTTTGTGCGGTTACTTAGTAACCTGTTATTATATTTTTCTCCGGTCCATTACATTGCCGCCGTTTATTGAATACGCGCCGGCTTCTACCATTTCGATCATGTATAGCGCCGCCTGTTTACAAAAATCGGCTTTGGTTATTCCCGCCTCGATTGCAAGGTGTCCCATGCGCCTGTGGTCTGTTTCTTTGAAGCGGATATTTACAAACATTGTTTTTTCATTCTCGGGTCTTCCGCTTCCCTGTTTTTTTGCTGTCCTTTCTGTCAGTCTGTTTGCGCTGTTCATTGCCGCGCTTATGTCGATCTCGGTTTTCGCTTTTTTCGGTGTGCCTTTCATTATTTCCCCCTCACGTCTGCTGAAAGCCTCGCCATTTCCGTAAGCGTTTCCGGTTTCGCGTCCATCGTTTGGATCATACGGCTTTGGTTCTGCGCCCTGAAAAAAACCTGATCAATCGGCAGGGTGTAAACGGTCTGTTTTGCCCCGGACTTTATTTTTTCCAGTATTTCGGCATGGCGTTTTATACGCCCGTCTATCGCGTTCACGATAAGCCGGTTATATTGCGCGATTGGCAGGTCTACAAGCGTTTGCAATTCCTCAAGGTTCGCGGTTATTGCTTCCAGTCCGTCAAATGAAAAGCGATCCGCCAATATCGGCGTTATGGTCTCATTCGCGGATATAAGCGCGGCGCGTTCCAATTTCCCGAAGGCGGGTGACAGATCAATAATGCAATAGGCGATCCCCTGCTTTGCGATTTCTGCCATAATGTTTTTCACTGCCTTATTGATTTGTAATTCCCCGGCGTTTTCTACATAACTTTTCAATTCGCCGCCGATGCCGACGGTTGGCAATAAATAAAGGTTGTCGGTATCGGTCGCTATAATCGCCGCCTTTGCGGTTGCTTTGCCCTGAAGCACGTCTGCAAGTTCCGGCGCTGTTTCCGGATCGTATGTTTCCGGCGCCGCCCATGCGGTTGTGTTCGCCTGCGGGTCAAAATCCAGTAATAGCGTTTTGTTGTGCTTGGCAAGTTCGGCGGCAAGCGTTACGCTTATAGACGTTTTCCCGGTTCCGCCTTTCATGTTTGCCAGTGTAATAGTTTTCATAAAATACTAATCCCTCCGTAAGTTTATAATATGCATATAATATCGGAATAAGCAAATAATTATCAAGTGCTTAGTGCATGAATAGCGTATAAATCGCTTTTATATGCGGTTACTCAGTAACCCGAAAAGCGGCGGGAAGGGGTGAAAGTGCGTGGTTAAAAAGCCCCTGCCCTGCCCTCTTTTTGTGGTTTTGCGTTTTTTTACATTGGCGATCCCCCTTCATTTAAGATTTTTTTTAGTTCATGCCCCGGTTTAAAAAACACTATGTGCCGCGCCGGAACATTTACCGGCTTTCCTGTTCGCGGGTTTCTCATTGTCCGGGGCTTTCGCTCCCTCGGTTCAAGCGTTCCCATGCCGCGAAGTTCGATCACGTTTCCGGCGGCAAGGGCTGCGGTTATGGATTGCACGATCAAGCGTGTAACGGTTTGCGCCTTCTCTCGTTCAATCCCTGCGGTAGTTAAAACCTTTATTATGTCGGCTTTGGTGTACTTCATGCCGTCCGCCTTTTTATTTCCGGCAGCTGTTTATGTTTCATTGCTTCGTCGAAGTCCCGGAACAGATCCGGAAGTTTGCCGGGGTGTAAATCAATAAGCGGTATATAGTCCCCTTTGCCGGAAATTTCCGGCCGTATAATTTGCCGGGACACAAGCCCCGGAAGTGTCCCTGTTTACCCTTCTTTTCTGAATACTTTGAAGTCCGGTTTTATTACGTTTGATCCTCTAGCTTCCTGTTTCTGCTGTTTGTGCATTAAAAAGTTTATTAGTTGGTTGTATACAAGCCGAAGCTCTAAATAATCCAGATCTTCTAAACAGTTAAAAATCTGTTGTAGTATGTCCTCGCGTTCTTTTTGTGTAGGCGGTATATATTTACTGTTGACGTCTTTCATTTTTTCCCTGCCTTGTTGTCAGCATCTTTGTTTGTTTGCGGTGTGGGAAATTTGATAACGTTCCGGCTTCCTGTTATTGCGAAGCCCCCCGATAAAAGCCCGTACAGTGCGCCTTCAATCGCCTTTTTTCCGTTCTCGTTTAAATAGTTGTATTGTTTTATAAGCTCGTCATTTGTTAGCACGTTACCCCCCGGTGTTGGCTTTTTAAACATATTCCCCCCTATCCGGGGCTTTCACCCCGGCGTTATGTGATTTTTTATACTGCCAGTGATACCCGCGCCCCGTAGGTGGTTTTACTGTATGTTCCCCATGTGCCTGATACAACACGAAGCGCCGGAAGTTTCCCGCCGATTGCGTTAATTACTGCGGTAACGTTTGCCGGAACGTACCCGATTTTAAATAAGCCCTTGCCGTTCTGTATGCCGACTAATACGGCTATGGCTGCCGGGTCTTTTGGGTTTGTGGGTTCGGGTACTAATACGGCGCGGATTTCCGCAGGGTTGTAGGCGACCAGTCTTTTCAAGGCTTCCTGCCTGTTCCCGAAGCTTACACCGTTCACTTTTAATTCAAGCCCCCCCGCCTTTACGATTGCCCAGGCTTTGCAAAATGCCGCCGATTTGTCGCCGTCCATTTTCGCGGTTAATCTGTTAGCAAGTGAAAAAATCTTGCTTCTTGTTTCGCTTGTCATTTTCATGTTCGTACCTCCGTATAATCTCTATCTGATTATAATATAATACTTTATAGATTATTTGTCAATACTAAAATGATTATTTTCTCTTTTTTTCTGATAATATTTTCTTGAAAAAAGATTGCATTTGTACCGATAAATGATTATATTGGTATCATGTAGGGAGGCTATAAATTGACTATTCAAGAAAAAATTAGAATTCTACTGGTACGTCGGGGTAATATGTCGGAAGCGGAATTGTCCCGGCGGCTCGGTGTGTTGCCGCAAAACTTCGGACGCAAAATGAAAGGCGGGAAATTTACAAATACCGATCTTGAAAATATCGCCTCTGTTCTTAATTGCTCTGTGCTGTTCGCCGATCCAGTTTTTAAAATGAATGATACCGGGGAAGAGATATAACGAAGCCCCGGACTGCACCCTGTTGGTCGCGCTTAGAAAAACCATGTCGGGGGTCTAGGGGGTTCGTAACCCCCTAGCACTGCCCTTCTTCCGGGGCTTATCTGCAAGGGCTTTGTTGGGAAGTATTGGCGTTTGCGCATAACGCCCCTATTCCCCCCTTCTTTACCTCTGATCGCGTTATCTAATTACGGCGCGATTGGTTGTTAAGTGCAGGTTACTGAATAACCGATGATCGAAGTTATAAGAGGGATAAATGGCAAAACGAAAAGCACCGGAATTATCGCCGGAAGCGAATGCGGCAAACGCCGCGGGGGAAGCGCGGCGGCTCAAGGAAAAAAAAGCGCGGCGGCAAAATGCGGACAAACAGAGGCGCTTCCGGGAGTCTATGAAGTCCCAGGGATACAAGGCCGTCATGCTTTGGGATTTCCCCGTGCCCTCAGACAAGCGCATAGCGGCTCAAGGTTTCCGGAAGGTTCCGGCATGGGAACGCACATCGGAAGGTAAAAGTAAAGGCTCAACGATCCGTTTCGCTGTTCGTATTCGTGAATATTCTTTGAATGCCGCGGTGAAGTATCCGAAAATCAAAAAAGTGCTTGAATCTGCGGCGGCTTCGCTTGCTGTTGCGTTAGGTGATACTCCAGAAGAGCGGGGAATATATCTTGATTATTTAGAGATGGTCAAACTAATAGGCGGGGAAGGGTAGGGGTAAGCTCTATTTATATGGTTACTTAGTAACCTGTATATTGCGGGGCTGCCGCATATAGCCGAAATTCAGCATATAGCAAGGCCGCAGGCCCTCAAAAAATACGGCTGTATTCGCTCATGAAGGTGTCTATTTCTCATTTTACGGGGCAGTATCGCGTATTTATATGCCGGCGGTGTTTTGCGTTTATTGCCATCTAAAAAAAGCCTTTTATTCGTATGATAAAGATATGATGATTCTATGTAGTGATTTTCGGTCGTTTACCAGCTCCTAACAAATGATCGGGTTCGTTCCCCTCCGAAAAAATAAGCGCGTTGCTCATCGGTCAGCACCATGCCGCCGCTGTTTTCCTCGCAGTAGTTGATCGCGTGTACAAGCGCGTCCATGCGGTCAGGTGAATCTTCTCCAGGTATCCAGCTTGTCATTTCCGCTTCCAGCTCTTCTAATGCTTCGGGGTTGTTTTCGCCCCGGACAATATGTAACCGTCCTTGTGAAGATATAAGGCTAGAATTCAAGGCGCGTTTTTCTTTGTCTGCAGTCGCTCTTATTCCTTCAAGGTTACAAGTAACCCCGGCAGTTTTTAATACTGCGGCGATCATGTCCCCGCCCTGGTTTGTTTCATATACGCAGGTTCCCGCGCCGTGTTTTTCTACTTGGTTTCGCGTAACGCTTCCCCATATGTCCGGCGTTCCTATTACGCTTGAATCTTCAAGAATGTAATAATGATTTTTATCGTTGTTTTGTACTTGCCCGTGTTTTATCATGTCCGGGGCTTTGCCCTCGGCTATGGTTATTATTCCGGTATGGTTCGATGTTTCCTTTGCCGATGTCGCGGGGTCAATCGCAACAATGATCCGCTTAATTCGATTCGCTGCGGGGGGCTCGGTTACTATATCGCGTTCTAAAATTTCCCGCTTAAATAATGCGTTTGGATTATCGTCTAAAATCTCAGCATCAAGCTCTTGTAAACCCAGCCGCGATCCCTGGTATCTGCCTATAATCGCGTCAAAAAATACTGATGATAAATTCTGCCTGTTGTCTGTTGTTTTGCCTATCGTAACTACTGCGGCGGCGGTCCCGTCTGTGTTTTTTTTCTGTTCAAGTTCTCTACATAATTTTGTCGGCTTCGGTGTCGATGTTACAAGGGCAAGCGGCCGCGCTCCCAGCCTCAAACCTAATATTAAATTATCGTATGTTTCCGCGGGGTATTGGTATTTATGAAGCTCGTCAAACCATATTAGATCGCTCTGTGCGCCTCTTGAAAGTTCCGGCTCACTGCCATAAAAAAAAGATGTGATCGCGCCGTTAGGCCAGATCAATTTTTTTTCACTCGGTCTGTATTCCGGCATAAACCACGGGGGGCAGCATTTCAGAATTCCGCTCTCGCCTTTGATCTGAATGTCGCGTACTTCGGAAGCTGTAGCAGCGCATAGAGAAGTATAACGGTAACCTTCTTTTATTTTATTTATAAATGTTTCCGCGCCTGTTCGCGTTTTTCCCCAGCCGCGCCCGGCTCTGATAATCCATAAGTAACAACCTGCGATCCCCCATGCTTCCGGCGGCAGTTGGTTGTCTCTTGCAAAAAACGGCCAATGATAATATAACGCTTCCTTTTCTGCGGCTGTCAGCTGCTCGATTGCCGCGCGGCGTTCTTCTACGGAATACGCCCTAAATTCTGCCATTGTCAATAAGTGCGCCCTCAAGTTTTTTCATTACTTTGTCCATGTCGATAATTTCGCCGCTTATATTCGCGTCTACGGTCTGCGCGGGCTTCCCGTCTATCCTGTCCATGATGTATTTAATAGCCGGAATTTGCGTCTTATCGTTCCCGTTCAATGCAAGATCAAACAGAGTTTCGCATAACGCTTCATGATTCTTTTTTCCGTTCTTGTCTTTTTTCTTGCCGTATTTTATAAGCGTTTCCGTGAATGTCTGTCCCCGCTTTGGCCTTCCCGCGGGGTTTCCTGATTGCCCTTTTGAAAATGGCATATATACCCCCTCAATCAATATTTATTATATATCGTTATATGCGATATACTCGCGTATTTTCTGCGCCATTTTACGGGACAAGCGCCCGCCGAATTCTTCATGCCTTCTTACAAGTTCCGGCAGGAAGTCGGGATCGGCTGTGTCTGCGCTGTCCAGATATTCCTCAAATTTTATTATTTCGGTGTCGTCTTGCTCGCTCAGTCCGTAGTCGTCGATATAGTTATATAAATGCAAGCCCAGCCTGTGCAATGGCGATCCCTCGTTTCCTGCGTGTGTGTGGAATTGTACCAGCTCCCAGCAAATGGCTTTCGCGATGTCTTTGTTGTTTACCTTCAAATGGTCTGCGGCTTTGATTGCTTCCCGCACTGTCATTTTACTGATTGCCTCAAGCGTTGCCGTTACGTCTTTGTATTTTTTAATCTCTTCGTCTGTCATTTTTTCCCCCTGTATAATTGCCCCGGACTTTATAATTCAATCCCCAGGCTTTTTAAATATATTTGCGTTATCTGAATGCCGGCATGGTTAAGTAGTTTTGAAAGTCTAAAAATGTCCTTATTTTTTTTGTATTCCTGAATTGCAAAAAAATGCCGAAAGTCATGACAGGAATAAGCGGCGCCGATTTTTCCGGCGGCGTACAATTTGCCGATGTAATAATTGATCCGCCCTTCAATGGCGTTTGCCGTGTTATCTGTTTTGTTTTTCGTTTTCCATACGAAGGGTTTTTTTATATCCAGTCCGGCGGCTTTGATTGCTTCCAATGCCTCAGCCGGAAGCGTGATCCCCAGCGTGTCGTTTTCCGTTAACGGCTTGCCCTTACTCTTGCCGTGATACTTGCCGCCCTTTAATTCCAGGGAAGGCAGCGCCCCTGCCCTCAATCCCCTTGTCGCCATTGTGATCACTATTGCGCGGTCCGTTGCCGGAAGCGCGGCAATGATAGACTTATAATCTTTTTGTGTGGGAATAACGGTGTCTTTTTTGTTTTCCTTCGGCGGCCTGATTCGCGTTCCCCTTATCGGGTTTTTTATTTGCGCGTGATAGCGTTCAAGGAATGAATAAAAGGCGCTTACTGCGGCAATGTCCCGCCGCGCCGTCGCTGCTGCTTTGCCTTCGGCTTTTAATTCGCGGATAAATTGATCGGCTGTGATCGCGTTCAATTCAAGCGGGTTCAAGCCTTCGCGGTTCGCCCATGCTTCCAGTTTCCCCAAGGCAGCGGCATAGGCGCGGCGCGTGTGTTCGCTCTTTGCGTCGTTCAAAAAAGTATCGCGCTTTTTGGTATAGTCAATTCCGGCAATATCCGCCTTCGCGTTTAATTCGCTTGTAAGCCTTTGCGTAATTACAAGCCGCGCTATTTGCTCTAATTGCTCACCGTTCAAGTCTGCCAGTGTAGGCGCTTCCATCGCGATCCGCTGTGCCATATCGTGAATACTCGCGGCGGGTGTGCTTGTTACTCTTTGCGCTATGGCGTTCATGTCGTTTTCCTCTTTGCTTTTATTTCGTTTCATAGGTTATATATCGGCTGTTTTTATAACTTATGATAAGATAATGTTATCATAAGTTAATAGGATTGTCAACGGCTTTTTATGCCTTTTTATTCGCTCTGTACGGGGCTGTAAACGTGCGCCGTTTGCTTCTTTGTGGTTTTTCATGTCCGGGGCTTTTTGCGCCTCTCTACGGGCTTATATTGCGGTATGCCGTAAAGAATAAATATTTTTATTTTTTCATTTTACCTATTGACAAGTAGTGCAATATGCACTACATTATAAATATGAAATTAGTCGGTATTGAATGGGACGATGATAAGAACATTCTCAACATCAAGGATCATAAATTAAGCTTTGAAGTTGCTCAATACGTCTTTGCCGATACCGAAAGATTGGAACGCTTTGATCGGAGTGAGTCTAATACTTCCGGCGAAGAACGATGGCAAACTATCGGAAAAGTTGGTTCTGTTTTTTTCGTAGTTTATACAGAACGCGGAAATGACAAGAGAATTATAACGGCGCGAAAAGCAAATAAAACAGAGAGGAGAAGCTATAATGGGTATTATCAAATCGACGGTAGTGGTTGGACAAAAACCACCTAAAGAAATTCTGAAAGCTGCAAGAAAAGCGGCACGGCATCCAATTAATTATACGGCGGACTGTCCGCCTTCATCTCCGGAAGCGTTAAAAGAGTTTGCGCAATTAGCGGCGGAACGCAACCGGCGGAAAAAAAAGAAGTCTATTACTATTCGCGTAAATCCCGATGTTTTAGAAAGTTATAAATCAATGGGTAACGGTTACACCGGCATAATGTCAGATGTGTTACAATACGCCGTCAACAATCCGTCTGTAATAAACGCCGCGACAAATTAGATCATCTTTGAAGTCAGCAAGAGATAGCTGCCTCTTAACGCAAGTCCGTGACGTTTTCTAATTTGCCTTTAAACCTATCCTAGAGGGCTTATGCGCGTTTTATGTCATAATCCTTATACATAAAAAAATTATCCGTTATGCCGGCGATGGTATTCGGATACTTTTTGATGCCATTTTTTATTTCGCGATTATTGTTTTCTCCATGTTCCATTCCAATTGTTTTGACCACTGCCGGTACCGCCTGATATAACGATGTTGCCGTTTTGTAATCTCATTGTTATCGTGAAAGTTCTTTCGCTATTGCTGTAACCAAGAATGTAATCGTTACCGGAAACGCTTTTTATGACAATAAAATCATCTCTTGCGCTTGATTTAACACTGTTTGTAGTAAACGTCAAAGTGTTGTCGTAAGTGTCTCTTTTCCATGTGCCGACAAAGCCTGAAGGAAAGATGGCACTTGAACCGGCGGCTAAATTAGTAATCTGTCTATTGTTTCTGTACTTAATCGGATACCCTATGATGACATACACATATTCTGATCTTGAGCTGCCATAGAAATATTCAGTTACTGATTTTTTAATAGCTTCGATGCTTGCGATTAAAACAGCGTCTGTTTCAGGATAATTTATTCTCATCGCATTTAAAATTCTATCCTGTATTGTTCTTGTTTCGGGTGTAGAAAATGAGTCTGATATTTCAGAGAGACCCTGAGATATCTCTATTCTTACAAGCCCATTCGATAAAATATCATGCGGCTCCGTTTTATATATATTATTATCGTAGAATTCTATTGAACCGATTTGAGAAGACACGCAACCTGTAATAAAAATAACGCATATTAAACACAAGAAAATAACTATTTTTTTCACTAAAATTCTCCTTTCTCTGATTCTAAAACTATTTTTTGTCTAATACAAGCTTTTTCCTCGATCGTTGTTTTCGTTTATCATAATTTTTTCCATATGTACTACATTTTAATTATAAAAGAATTCGCGCAATTAATAGAACAATGGTAATGGTTTACATTAAAAGAATTACCTTCTCTGCCGGCGATGAGACTCGAACTCATACCCCATTGCTAGGAGGGGATTTTAAGTCCCCAGTGTC
>Ga0209755_10005633_pt1 | contig 14171 bp, 4 predicted proteins | sample TergutCo191P1_FD_187301 | JGI IMG/M metagenome (GOLD analysis project Ga0209755, IMG submission 187301) | Cornitermes sp. P1 segment gut microbial communities from Petit-Saut dam, French Guiana - Co191P1 (SPAdes) (version 2) | ecosystem: Host-associated > Arthropoda: Insects > Digestive system >... | reverse complement strand
ATCTTTTTTACCGCTGCTTCTTGAGGCGGCGTTTGTTATAAAAGCGACAGTGTAGGGTACTTTGTCAAGGTTAAGCCAGTTAAAGATTCTGATACCAAGACCGGGTTTAATGTGGTCTATTACAATGCCGTTTTTTATTTCGTCTATATTCAACATTATTTTGCCCCCAATATCGACGCTAATAGGGCCATGCGCACGTACATTCCAAACTTTGCCTGTTTAAAATACGCTGCCCTTGGGTCTGCGTCAATCTCAACAGAAATTTCGTTTACGCGCGGCAGGGGATGGAGCACGACCATTTTTTCTTTGGCGAGTGACATTTTTTCGCTGTTTAAAACATAGGTGTCTTTTAAGCGTATATAATCGTCTTCGTTAAAGAAGCGCTCGCGCTGAACGCGTGTCATATAAAGAACATCAAGCTCGGGCATGGATTTTTCCAGGTTTTCGCGCTCCTCAAAGAATATTTTTTGTTTATTCAAAATACTTTTAATGTAATCCGGCAATACCAGCTCACTGGGTGAGATAAATATCATATTGATGTTCGGGTAACGCGAAAGCGCTTTTGCGAGCGAATGAACGGTGCGCCCGAACTTTAGATCGCCGCAGAAGCCGACTGTCAGTTTTTCGATTTTACCAATTAGTCTTTTTATAGTTAAAAGGTCTGTAAGGGTTTGGGTGGGGTGGTGGTGTCCGCCGTCACCGGCGTTTATAACAGGCACATTCGAGTAACGCGAGGCTAAAAGAGCGGCTCCTTCCTTGGGGTTTCGCATAACAATAGCGTCCGCGTAACTTGCCGCCATACGAATTGTATCGGCTAAGCTCTCGCCTTTTGAGGCTGAACTTGAACCCGGCTCGGCAAAACCAAGGCAGCTGCCGCCCAGTCTGAGCATTGCAGCTTCGAAACTCAGGCGGGTTCTGGTGCTAGGCTCAAAAAAAAGGGTGGCTAAAAGCCTACCCTTGCAACTTTCCCGCATATATCTGTCGTCTTTTTCGATTTTTTCGGCAAGAATAAACAGGGATTCCATCTCGTCAAGCGTGAAATCTTCTGGTTCAACCAGCGATCGGCCTTTTAACATCAAAACCCCCCAATGTATTCTATCCATAAAGTCAAGGTAATTCAAGGGATTTGCGCGAAAATATGATTTTTTTTGATTAAAAAACTTGACGCGCAAGAATATTCTAACATATAATGAAGTAAGACTAAAAATGCGGCAAAATTTAACCATCTCACATGCATTGGGGGTATTATGCGCTTAGGAAAATTTATAGTTATCGTTTTGGCTGTTTTCTTAATCAGCGGCACACTTTGGGCAGCAGGTTCAAAAGAAAATGTATCTAGGTCTGCGGATGATCCTACGGGATTCCAGGATTCTATCGATATTTCGGATAAAAAGCCGGGTAAATACAATTATTACCTGGAAGCAAAGGATAAGGCACAAAATGTTACGCTTTCCGGTCCCGAGAACATTTTTAATGATCCCGAGTCCGATCTTCCCCGCGTAAGCATTGTTAACCCTATTCCCTACATGAAAGTAGGTGGAAATTTAAATATAGTAGGGCTTGCCTTTGATGATGACGGTGTAAAAGGCGTAGAATTCGCCATTTATAGGGGAACTGATGGTAAGGGCGCTGAAGTAATGCGCGCAAATGCCACAGGAACCGATTATTGGTCATACTTTTTAGACACAAAAGACCCTGAAACCTGGCCTGACGGCGATTATACCATAGTTGCATGGGGCACAGATATTAAAGATCTTTCCGGAATTGGCGATTATTACCCCAATGGATCAAGAATACCGGCAAAAGCACATAAGACCCATAAAGTTTTCTGGCGTTTAGATAGAAAAAAACCTATTACAACCATAACAAGCCATGAAGTTGGCGCTCTTGTATCAGGTAATATCAGAATGAGAGGTACTGTAGCGGACGGTAACGGCATAGCGTCATTAATGTTCTCTACAGACGAAGGCGTAAAATATTCCCCGGCGAAAATCTCCTTTAATAAGAGAACAGGCGAGTACGACTGGGACTTAAATATAAATACAAAAACATTAAAAGACGGTCCATCTGTTATTTGGTTTCAGGCGACTGACGGAAACGGCACAAAGGGAACAGCGGCTCATCTTTTATTCGTTAATAACATAGGACCGGATGTAAAGATCGTATACCCCGAATCAACTGCGGCTGTAAACGGCGTTTTCTCTCTGGCAGGATACGCGCAGCATCCTGTTGGAATGAAGAAATTAACATGGAAGGCTGGAACCCAGTCAGGCGAAATTGAATTATTCCCCGGCAACCATTGGTGGTCTGCCGATGTCGATATTAGAAATTTAAAAGCTTCGACCATTGATGTTGAAGTAAGAGCGGAAGATGTTTCCGGTAACGTATCTGTGGCAAAACAGAGATACAGAGTGGATCAGGTTGGAGACCTTCCGGTTGTAAAAGTTCTTGAGCCTGTTACAGGCGTAGTTGATACAGAGATTGGAATAATTGTTAAAGGTACTTTAAGCGACGATGACGGCGTGGCTTCAATTTTCTATTCTTTGAATAACGGTCCTGCTGTTGAGTTAGTTGCAACAGGCGAGTACTTCCAATTTTTAATTCCAACACCGCCCGAAGGAACGCATAATCTTGACGTATGGGCAAAAGATATTGCAGGTGTTACGGGAAATAAAGTAAACGTAAAGGGTTTAATAGTAACAGCAGCTCCGACAAAACCGGGGATTGCTTCTTTCACAATCGGAAGAAACCAGCTTGCGTATAATACAGGTATGACACTCCGCCCGGTTCCGATAGCGAAGGGCGGCTATGAAAAAGTAACAATGAACCTTGCATACCGCGGCGTTGCGGCTCCTGCCTCTGCGACTGTGGCTATTGGTGATTATCCCGCATCTCCTGTCAGGTTAGCAGGAACAAAAGATATATTTACAGCTTCTATTCCTTTCCCCGAAGGCTTGCCTGCAGGTTTAACAAAAATCAGCATGACATCGACGGATAAGAACGGCAAAGAAACAGCCGTAGATGAATACATTTATGTAAGTAATATAACAGCCGAAGATGCAATCAACTCTCCTGATCCTTTCTCCTTTGCTTTTGCAGGCGGAAAGAGGCTTAACGACGGACGCATCCTAATTTCTTCGCTTGAAGAAACAGTGTTCGGAATTAGCACACAGCCAATCAGAGGCGTAACAATCAGCGGCGGAACAGGAGTGGTTGCCGATGTTGATTCAAACGGACGCGTTTTAATTAATGCCTTACAGGAAGGCGACCTTGGAACATTTACCCTTAGAGTACAGACAGACTCAGGCACACAAAACAGCCCTTCATTCAGGCTTGTCGCGGACTTTAACGGTCCTATCGTTAATTTCCCTGCAGTGGAAGCCGCGTGGGTAAGAGAGAGCGTTCCTGTTAGATTTAATATTTCTTCGCGTAACAGGCTTTCTTCTGTAGAATTCTCTGTTGATATGGGAACCACATGGAACAGATTTGGTTCTGTAAGCAACGAATATAACCAGAATATCAGTATTGCGGCGGCTCAGGACGGCGCTATTGCCATTTTAGTACGAGCAACCAACGATACAGGAAGAAGAGCTGTAGCGAACTTTACAGTATTAAAAGACACACAGGCCCCGGTTGGAACTCTTGTTATGCCGATTGCGGAAGCGAAGGTTAACGGAACTATCCGAATGGCTTTTGACATTAAAGAAATGGGGCTTTTACAGTCTGTAAGTTACAGAAGGAACGCAAGCGCGGCTCCAAGAGAAGTGTTTAACTCGAACAACTGGGACGGTAATTATGACAAGAGATTCCTTGAAGTATTGATGGACTCCGGGCAAATGCCGCTTGATAACAATATGCGCTTTATATTTACAGACAAGGCAGGAAACAGCATGGAATTGTCATCATGGCCATTTATAATTGACCAGCAGATGGATATTCCTGTTGTTCATATTATTCTCCCGCAGGAAAACGAAGTAATCACAACAGATTTTATAACATCCGGCGTTATGTTTGACGACGACGGAATTAAGAATATTCAGTACAGAGTTGACAACACTCCTTGGCAGACGCTCGATTCGCAGAACGGTTTTTCTGTTCCTATTTATATTACTTCTCTTACAGATAACGAACATACAATTACTGTAATAGCAGAAGATATTTACGGCGTAAGAAGCGAACCTGTTATAAGAAAGTTCCGCGTTTCATTGGTTGAACCCGCGGCTACTGTAGTGTACCCCTTGTACGACACGATTTTGAGAGAACAGGTAGAAGTAAGGGGAACCTCCTTTGACCGCAACGGTATTCAAAGAGTAGCTATTTCCGCGGATAACGGAAACACATTTAACACGGTAAGAGGAAACTTTGGTTCTGCAGCGGAAACTGTGCAGTGGAATTACCAGTTTAACACAAAGATATTAAAAGACGGCGCGCACGTATTATTTATACGAGTTTGGGACAGATACGATATTCCCGCGACATACGCGACCATGATAAACGTAGATAATACCCAGCCCGAAATTATTCTGGACAGCCCCGGTGACGGTTCTGTTGCGAATAACAGAATAAACGTAATGGGCAGAGTATTAGACCCCAACCTTCAGGATATAACAATCCAGATAAGAGGATTGGACGGACAGGCCATGAGCCCGGCTTTAAGAAACCGCACTCTTGGATCCAACGCGACAATGAAGGAAACTTTTGAGCTCGCGGGACAGGCTGACGGTAATTATAACCTGGCTATTGTCGCTACAGACAAAGCCGGCAACATTTCCAGAATGTCACGTAACTTCCAGATTGCACGTCAGGAATACAGGAACTATATAGAAGTTCTGTACCCCCTGGAAAACGAAGAAACAAGCGGTGAATTTATACTGTATGGTTTTGCAGGCGGCTCTGACGCTCCGGGAAGCGCAACTGTCCGCATAAACGGCAGGGATGTAAACGTAACCGACGTTGACGAAACCGGATACTTCCGCTTTGGTTTAACAGGCGAAGATTTACAGAATGGAAACAATCAGGTTATTGTAATGAGTAACTTTGGCGGCAACACTTTAGTTCAATCACGCGCTTATAACATTGTTTACAGAGCGGGCGGGCCCTGGGTTACTATCGATACATTTAACTTTGGCAACTTCGCCTTTGACAGACCCTACCTTACGGGAAGATCGGGTTACGCGCTGAGCGAAGAAGACAAGGCGCTGCTCGCGGACAAGGCGACAGACAAGGAAACAAGGGCAAAGATTCAAGCCAAGCAGCTTGACTTTACAGAAATAAGTTTTGACAACGGAAGAACCTTTAGAAAGATGGGTAAATCTGTCGCGAAGAACGCTGATTACCGTTACCGTATAGAGACATACGATATGCCGGAAGGCAAGCACTACATTGTAATTAGATCTACAATGAAGAACGAAGAAATCGCGATGACAAGAATGTTGGTGCAGGTAGACAAGACACCTCCTGTTATTCGTTTGATTTCTCCAGAAGCCGGCGGCAGATATAACGAAGAAATTTCTTACTCAGCTTCCGCTACGGATAACGTAGAACTTGTTAGCATGACTTACCATTTACGCAAGGGCGATAAATCGATGTATGAAGTCCCCGGCTTCCTGCAGGGCTTGTACTTTGAAGTAACAATACCTCCCTTCGTAAGAGAGTTAATCGCTAACGGAGATAGACTTCCCGGCAACCATTGGTCTAACTTCCTCGCGGGCGGTTCTACCTACATGGACTTTGGTATCGGTTTAAGCTTCTTTGATGACAACGTAAAGATACAGGGACAATACGGCTTCCTCTTCCAAGAACAATATGACGCCTTAGGCGGCGGCGGAGACCCGGTACGTTACGGCGGACATGTAATAGCTGTTAAGTTATTAGCGAGCATTTACACACTGCCCTTTATAACTGTATGGGGACCGGACTTTGAATGGTTATACATGAATATCGCGGTAGGCGCGAACTTCTCTTACTTTGACGCGTTCAGCACAGAGAATCCCTCGTATCCGGGAACAACATATACACAGAGCGGTTCGCCGACATGGATGAGCGCCCTGTTGCTGCAGCTGGAATTCCCCAAGGTATCGATACCTAAGAGAAAGAAATTCAGAACATTCAGCTTGTTTACGGAAGGACAATTGTGGTTTGTACCGACAGACGTAGATGCGTCTGCTAATGACATACCGGTTATTGTACCGCACGTAATCATGGGCGTAAGGCTCTATATCTTCTAGTCATAGTGTGTTTTAGGGATGACAGCTAACACTGTCATCCCATAATTTTATATAACATAGAATAAAGTTGAAAAAATATTAGAGACTCGGAGGAGCCTTATGAAAGCGACTAACACAAAAGGAAAGCGTAACGCATGGACGCGGAAAGCGCTGATGGTTTTTGCCATTTTTATGGTAATATCTTTTTCTTATATTTTTACTACTTGCGAAAACCTCGTAGGTTTGGGAATGAAGGTAAATACCACAGACCCGACAATAGAAGTCCCAAGGGATGCTGATGGTCCCGGGTCATTTCTTTCCGGCAGCGAAGGCGTTATCTCTCTTGATTTGGAAGCGCCGGGTGATGGATACACAATAGAAAAAGCATTCATGAAAGTTGAATGGGAAGATGATGACGGCCCCCATCTTGCGGAAGTTGAGGGCTTTCTTTCCGGTTACAAATGCTTAAACGATAAATGCGAATTATACGGAAAAGTAATTCCCATAAAGGAATGGAAGGGCAAATGCTCAAAGTGCGGCGGTGTAAAGGTAAAAGAAGCGTGGGATTTCCCGCTTAATACGCATGATATTTATTGTTTTGAATGTTTAGAGAGTCATAGTATATCTGACGGACAGATAAAGGCAAAGGTAACAGCTATCGACTCTTCCGGAAGAGAAACAACAACAACAGAGATGGTATACTCCGTTAAAAACATGCCTCCGCAGATTGAACTTACAATACCTAATATTAAAGGTTCTGATTTTGATAAGCCGGATTTACAGGAATGGCTTGTAGGCGACCCTGTAATTCTTGGGTTTAGCATTATGGGGCTTGCAACAGATAATCTTGGTATACAACTAGGATACCCAAAGATTCAGATTTGGCCTGCAAATCTTGCGGATCAATATATAGACCCGATTACTAAATTACCTAAAAAAACAGGCGACCCTATATATGACAGATATGCAGAATCTTATTCTACAGTTGTGCCTGCAAATACAAGGGATGGAGTAACATCTACAAGATTCTCCTGGCCCATGTGGCAGATGGTGCTAAATGATAAGAATGATCCCAACAGCGGATATAGGCTCCCTACATCGCCGGATGAAACAAGATCTCTTAATCCGGGGCAGTACAGGTTCAGATTAGAAACAAGAGATACTGACAATGTGGCAAACTATTATCCTAACCGTTACGATAACCCGAATTATAAACCCGATGAAAATCCAATACAGTACATGGAAATAAGTTATATTGCGGCTGATATTCCGATTATTATGCTTCAGGAGCCAAAGCAGTATTATAACGGCGTTGGAAATTACGAAGTAGATTTAATTATAAACAGCCAGAATATTGTGACGGATGTTTACGCGTGGGTTACAGATCGTGATGAGAACCCTTCTTACACCAGCGAATATTATTCGGTTACATGGGTAAAAACAGACGGCAACAGATACATATACAAATTAACACTTACTCCGGAACAGGCGGCGGATTGGCATTCAAGACCAGTTACAACTAATCCGCAGTTGTTCTTGAATTTTGAAGCAATTGATGAAAGAGACAACAAGAGCCCGACTTTATACAGGAGCTTCCTGTTTGACATAACAGCGCCTAGTGTACAGTTTGATCGTCCCTTTGCAAATTTACCGCAATTGGAAGGCGGTCATGGATTTATGCCGGAATATGGAGGCGAATTTACCATTCTGTATCCCAACAATCCTCCAAGATGGATAAACGGAAATGCGACTGTAAGCGGAAGTTCGCTTGACGCTACATCCGGTATTACTAAAGTTTATTACCATATTGGTAAACTTGGTGACGATCAATTGAATGAATCCCAGCGTATAGCTGCTTATGTGAATGCTGAATGGCTTGATACCCATCTTGACAGTTTTAATCCTGCGGACCATGCGGCTAAATGGAGCGGGAATGTTTATACATGGCAGTATAATGCGGCTTTCTCGGGAGACGACGGTTATAACAAGACTAACCATGGTCATTTGATACAGGAATTAAGCGAGTTAAATAGTCTTGGCACTCATGAAGGTCCAGCTTCGTTTATAACAGCGGATAAAAACAGATTTTATCTGCCCTTCTATGTAAAGGTTGTGGACGGAGCAGGGAATTTCCGCGTAGTCCATTACAAGATTTGTGTAGACCCCGATCTTGACGTTCCGTACGCAACAATAAATACGCCTGCTCCAACCATAGAGGTTCCTGTTCCGATTATAGGAGGCGAAGTAAGGCTTTCGGGAACGGCAAGTGACGACGACTGGATGCATTCGGTAATTGTTAGAATAAAAAGAGAAGATTCCAGTACCTGGTATATACCTACAACCAACCCGCCGACATTGGAAGTATACAGCGGAGGGAATTTCCCTGGATACGAAGAAGACCCGGGACCTAAGATGGTTTATAACGAAGCAGCCGATGAATGGATAGAAAGCGGCCTAGAAACTAATGCAGAGGCAAAAGCAGGATGGTTCAGAGCAAGTAAACTGGGCGACGATGTGGTAGTAGGATGGTTTGTAAATATTAACGGAGACGGCGGTCTTGATCCCAAACCATGTCCGCATGTTCTTCCTCCGGATACAGAATGCCCTGAATGCAAAGATTTTGTTAATGTTTTTATTGAGGTGCGAGCTGTAGATACAAAGACTCAAACAACTACAAATACGCCGGATGTTGTCGGTCCTTCTACTCAGCTTCCTGTTATTTTCAGCGCCGGCGCTCCGCGTATTTCCAATCCAAAAATAACTGCTACAGGAATTCCTGACAGGGACTATTTTGAAGGAATTAACGGCTCAGGTATATTTAAGATTGAATCAATAATAAGCGATGACAAGGGAATTACAAATACAAGGGTAAAGCTTAATGGAATAGATTACCAGCTTATTCAAAACGGCGTTGTTATTCCTAATAATATTAACGCTCAAAATGCAGGTATTTCTATAACAGCTCCCACAGTAGATGTGAGTGATCAAAGTCGTGTTAAATCTATTCTGACTATTACTGTTGATACAAAGAATAATGCTTTTTATACCGCAAATTTTGGTTTTGGAAGAACCGGTTATTTGGATCTGGATATAAACGTACAGGACAATAACTCAAGCCCTATGTTTGCAAGGGGTATTTATAAAGTGGGGGTAGATAACTATTACCCGACAACATCAATAGAAACCCAGTTTAACGCATCCAGCGTAAAAAGAGATGAATCTGAAGGAATTGCCGGTAATAAATTTGAACTTTCCGGTATTGCAAAAGATTACGGTACTTCGTCAGGTTCCATACAGGAAATGGCGCGTATTCTAGTTTTCTTCCAGGAAGCGGAGATACAGTACATAGGAGGCGTTAGCACTATAGTAGAAAAAACTGGCGGAGCGTATATGAACCAACGCGGCATAAGAGTTGGACAGACAGATCCATTTTACAATAAAACAAATCATGCTTCATGGTATACAATTCCGTCAATGGCAACTTATCCTAATGTTAGAACAGCAGATCAGGCTACCACAGGCACAGGGGTATGGGGGACAAGTATAAACTGGTTCCCGCTTCTGGAACAAAAATTAAACTCTGATCCAAATATAGGATATGTATGGGAATCTCCTCATGCGCTTGTTATAGATAACGCTGAATCTGATATGTGGCTTGACTCTGACGACGACGGAACCTACGGCGAAGTATGGTCGGGGCTGGTAGATAAAACATGGAGAGCCTTTATTGATACTGAATATTTCCCTGATGGTCCTCTTATGGTTCATTACATAGTTATGGATCAGGCAGGAAACGCTACAAGGTACCAAAGAGGCATCTATGTAGAGAATCATAAACCGCAGATTGTTAATATTAACTTTGGTACGAATTTCAGGGGAACAACAAATATAGCGCAATGGACTAGTCCTGAAAATCACGGCGATTATATGAGGGATTTATTTCCTGTAGGAACAACAACCTCTGGGAACAGAATTATTAATTTTGAACCTCAGTTCAGAATCAGGGGAAACCAGCTTGCAATGAGAATACAAACGATAAAAGGTAACGGAACGATAAATTATGAAGTGTCTCATGTTACGCCCCTTCCAAGAATATCCGCAGCAAATATGGTAAGAGGAAGGGTTTATACAATTGAGACGCCTGGTACCACAGACTGGCAAAAGCTGGGCGCTTCTAATAATACGCGTCATACTACATTTGTCGCTTCAGGGCCCGGAGAAGGGACAGGTTATGTTGTTCAATACAGCGTTGTTGGAACTCCGGTTACAGGACAATTTGCTGCAGGTAACCCGAATATTAATAATCTATTAGTTTTTAACAGCAGTTATTTTGGAACTACTTCTGCTTTAATTCAAGATTCACCAAAGACAGCCGGCGCGATAGTAAGACGTCCTATAAGCGAAAGAACAAACTGGCCGTCGGACTGGGAAGTAGCATGGCCGGAAAGACTTTTTATTGTTAAGGTTTACGACTCAACCGTTACAGGATCAGGAATTAGAGTGGAAGACCAGCTTGCTCACGCAATAATTGTAGCGCTGGACGTTGATAATACCGACACTCTGCCGCCTGGTGTAACTGTTGCTCCTTTTGGTAAAAAATATCTCGACCTGGAAAACGAGGCATTAAAAACAAATACGGTTAATGTTAGCAGTTATGAAGAAAACATTGTAATGTCAGGAGCAGGAACAGCTGCAAAGAAAGAAGGTTATGTACAATACGCGGAACACAGCTCTGACCTGGCAGCTCCTGATGTCAGCGGACAGGTTATATTCCTTGGAAAGACCTCGGATAACCAGCGTATCCAGAACATTAATGTTACCATTGCAGGATTCAACGGAGGCTCCGGAGCAGGAACAATGTTTAGAGTTGCGAATTACAACACAACGACAGGGAAACTTGAGAGCGTAAGAGATACAATGGGTACAGGAAATAATGCATGGTATTTTAAAATAACATCGGATCATCTTACATTAAATTACGGTCATACTGCTAACTGGGAATTTGCCTGGGATACATCCGAGGTTAGTTATACTGCAAACAGTATTGCCTACAGACAGGTTGGCAATCAGGATGTAATAGTTACTGTTAATGATTACAGACCGACAACCCCTGCGCCTTCGGTTGCTTCTAATACTTTACGTGTAAGGATAGTACCGTATATTTCAGAAGTTGTTACGAGTTTAAGCGGAGCATACAAGGCGCAGCCTTCGGCATTTGCGCGTTCTTCTACAGGCTATTATTCTGTGCGTGAAAATGAAGAAATTACAATAAAAGGATTTAACCTTGGCACTAACGAGGCGACAGCGGCTAACACTATAACAGGTATAACTATAGGTTCAACATCTCTTACTTATGATCCTGCGACAACTGTAGCGAACGGTAACTTCAGAATAGTAAACAAGAATGAAATTATTGCGAATGTAGGAGCTACGGCTGTTTCAGGTGATTTAACGGTTCATGTAGGAAGAACAAATACTACTCAAACTACCAACACAGGAAGAACAGCTTCCATAAATAACACCACAAGAAAGCTGCTTCCCGGACAAACGGTGGACGTGCCGAACGAAGTTAACAGAGTGCCATATAACTGGGAACCAAACAGAACCAATAACGATATCCTTACTAACGATCGCAAACTGTATATATGGAGCGTGGGTTCGTTGTTTAATATTCCCACAACAGGTATGCAGCATCCGTTTATGCGCATGACAAGAACCGGACAGCGTTACATGTCATATAATACGGCAGTAAGTAACGCAAATCTGACGTTAAATATTGACCAAACTGCATATACGCTTGAATCAACGCAAAACAGGTATCTTAATACGACTGTAGCAGTAGATGACAATGGATTCTGGTATTTGGGCACATCTAACCAGACAGCTCAGGCTAATAATTATTTTGCTATACATGCAAGAGGAGCTTCAAGCGGAAATTCTACAAACGCAGGTACAAATAAAGCAAGGGTTCTTAACCTGGGAGCAAATACTGCAGCAGACCCTGCAGAAGCTGATCGTGTAAAAATTCCAAGAATTTTCGCTCGTACGACAGGTACAAATGCTGCAGCGATAGCAAACAGTTATCAAAATAATTTTACTAAACAGATAAATTTCCACTACGGAAATTTTTCGGGTAATGCAGGTACTAATAACACAAACAGGTTAACTGCTACAGGAGATTTTAGCGCAGCTCCTGCTACGGTTCAACGCGTAGCGCAGAATACTTCTACATATCCCGGTGACTCTGAAGGAAGCGGATTTACGGCTGTTGGCATACTTTCTAACGGACAGCCTGTTGTAGCGTGGTATACAGGAACAGACTTGGTTATGTCTTACGGGCATACAGGCGGAACCGGCGTATCTACAGCTACTCAAGCAGATGACACAAATAGATGGCAGCTAAGAGCGACAGTGGTACAGGCAGGCTTTGGCTCTCACGTAGATATGACAGTAGACGGAGCAGATAACGTACACATGGCGTATTATAACGCGAATGACGGCGGGCTTTATTATGCATTTATACCAAGAAGCGGAATACCTTCTATAACAACAGCAGATGGCGGGAACACCAAGATTACCGGTATAGAAACAGCAAGGGTAGATACCTTCCTTTCCGCTGGAACAAAGATAATGATAAGCGTAAGGGATGAGTCAACAGGAACAACAACTACGGTTCCAAAGTATGTGCCGTATATTTCGTACTACCACGGTTCTTTCTCTGAAACAAAAAGCGCTATCAGAGTCGCATGGCCTGTAACAACAGTAAATACCGCCGGGAAAATGTCAGTCGAACATGGAACAGATACCAGCGACTTGTTTACCGGTAAATGGGAAGTAATGACAGTTCCTGTTATTGAAACACCTTCAATGGCTTATATTATCTGTAACGGTGTTCCAAGATGGCGAAACAACTGGGCTCTTCCGCCTAGCAACTGGGGTTATTACAATGGAACAGCTACTGTAGCAAACAGCTACGCCAACAGAACAATTCTAGTCGGTTACTTAACAGGTTCACGTTACGAAGGCGCAATGTTAAAAGCGAATCTGTTCGCAGGAGCGCCGACAGGTACCCCGTAAAAGAAAGCTATCCAGTAATTATTTTACAAGCAGCCTTCGGTTCGGGGGCTGCTTTTTTTTTGTTGGGGTAGAAGAATTCAACCACGAACCACACGAACCTCACGAACTTGTCATCCAGCGATTCATCTTACTATCCTGATTATTTCCGCCTTCGGGTAAGAGTTAAAGTTTACTAATATTCCTAAACTTAATCCTGTTATCGCGAGGTAATTTAAAAGTTGCGCTTTATGTTGATTATTTATATTTGATACAGCCTTTATTTCTATAATTATCTTTTCATAACAGATAATATCTGCGATATATTTACAGGATAATGGTATATCGTCATAAAATATTTCCAGTACTTTTTGTTTTTCAAAAGGAATATTTTTTCGTCTTAGCTCAATTTCTAACGCTTCCTGATAAACAGCTTCAAGAAAACCTGTCCCCAGTTTTTTGTTAACCTCATATATACAGCTATTTATCAGAAAACTTTCTTCTTTAAAGTAAATATTATCTTGTTCGAGTGGTTTGTGTGGTTCGTGGTTAAAAAGAATATTCTTACGATCATTGCTTGGCGGGAGGATATCCGCGTCCATTGGAAAGGTGTGTTTTTCCAAGTTTTCTTTTGAGTTCATAATGTTCTCCATAAATAGTTGATCCGAGGCGAAAAAACGCCCCGTAAAGTGCAGCGCAGCTTCCCGCGCAGAGAACTTTCAAAACAGAAAATTCTCCACCTATATATGGGTTCAAAGTGGCATTTTGCTTTATCGATTCTGAAGAAATTCGTAAAAAAAGTGAAAAATTTTTTTGAAGAGGATGAGTTTAACCACGAACCACACTAACCTCACGAACCAGAGCTTAGATTTCTTACTTTTAAACCCAAAAAATCCCAGATAGCTGACAGAG
>Ga0209755_10005632_pt1 | contig 14172 bp, 11 predicted proteins | sample TergutCo191P1_FD_187301 | JGI IMG/M metagenome (GOLD analysis project Ga0209755, IMG submission 187301) | Cornitermes sp. P1 segment gut microbial communities from Petit-Saut dam, French Guiana - Co191P1 (SPAdes) (version 2) | ecosystem: Host-associated > Arthropoda: Insects > Digestive system... | reverse complement strand
GGCAAAACGGCTTTTCCTGCTCTCCGCGCTGATCGCCGGGCTTGCCCTCGCCGGGCTTCACGGCGCGGAAACAAACCACCTCGCGGCGTTCGCCGATCCGTCGCGCCTGTGGGGCGACGGCATAGAGCGCTTTTTGGAGGACGCGTTCCGCGCGCATTTCCGAACTAGGATTATCGGCGGGCGGGTAATGAACATACGGATGCCCTTCGCCAAAAACAACGAGCGCAGCACCCTTATAGACACAAGGCTGGACGTGGTGGGCGGCGGCAAGGGGGCACCCCAGGCCCTGTGGCCGACAATCGAGCGGCTTTTGGACTCCGAGGATTTCGCCCGCTACGTAAGAACCCTTTCCGACGGGCGCGAGCAGGTGATAATCTTCGACCTCCAGCACCGCACCTGGGAAAGCTCCCGCGACTTTTACCTGATTGCAAGGATGCGGGCCGGGCTTTACCCAGGCCTGCCCCACCGCCCGCACGTGCTGGTATCCGGAAACGGGGTAAGCGAGGCCGACGTCTACAACTACCTTTACGGCGTGGGAAGAATCGGCGTGGACTGTTCCGGTTTTGTCTGGAACGTCCTTGCATACGTGGCGCGGCGCGGAGGCGTGGACATGGCAAGGCTTTTGGGCCCCACCATGGGCATACCCAGGGGCCGCGACCCGGCATGGTACGCCGGAACCGTTTTCTTCAATTCGAGAAACCCGCACATACTTCCCGTGGAGGACAGAATCGCGAACCTCCGCCCCGCGGACGTGATACTCTTCAGGGGGCCGGACGGGCAGATGTCCCATTCCGCAATCATACAGTCCATAGACTTTACCCGCGGCGTAATCCGCTACCTGCAAAGCACAGACATGGCGCAGCAGCACGAGAGGGGCGTACACGAGTCGTTCGTCTATTTCGACCCCGCAAGAACCTACCTTTTCCTGTGCGACCCAAGCCACAGGTGGACCAAGCAGCGCAGGCCGGCCTTCATAGGGGAGCCCGTGTGCCCGTTTGCCGACGACGGCGAACGCTACAGGGCCTTTGCCGAGTTTGGCGGCGGAAGGGTGGTGCGCATGGGTTTCGTAAGCCGCCTGCGTTTTTAGGCCCCCCCGGAGGGCCAGCTACAACAGGTTAAGCTCTTTGGCGGCTTCCTCCAGGGCCCTGTTCCAGTAGGGCTGGGTCAGGTACTGGCGGCGTATCTCGGGGCTGTCTATCCGGCCCGAGCGGACCTGAAGCCTTTTGTGGGCCATGCTTGCCGTGGTGCGAAGGTCGATTTGGCCCGCGCCCGCCTGCCTCAGTATCTTGTACAGCACGTAATGGTAGAACGTGTCGCAGGGGTCGATTTCGGCAAAGCGGCTGTTCTGCAGTATCTGCTGCATGGAGTACACCGCCGTTTTTCCGTCCTGCGGCGAAACGTAGCTTTTGGCAAGTGAGCGGTACGCGCCAAGCATCCTGTCCCGCAGGTCGTGCCAGGAAAAACACAGAAGCTCGCACTGGGCAAAACCGCTTCGCCAGTCCGGCTGCTCTGTGCCGTAAAAGAACTCCTCGCCCGCCGCAGCCGATGCCGACTTTTCGGTCAGCTCGGCAATCTCGTGGTAGGCCCCCCTGAAGTACAAAGCCTCAAGCTCGAACAGGTCCGTGTCCGGAATGCGGCCCTTGGGCCGGCGCGGAGCCGGGGTCTTCGCCTCGTAGATTCCGGAGCGGTAAATCCAGGCGTCCAGAAGGTCGATTTTTTCCTGCTGGCAGCCGCCGTGCGGCCTGTCGCGCAGGTTCTCGAACGCCTCGGCCGCCTGCCCGTAGCTTCCGTTTTCGAAGGCAAGCCTCCCCTCGAAAAAGCGCGAGCGGTCCGCCCATTCCGGGCTTCCGGCCTCAAGAAAATGCCTCAGCGCCTTTTTCGCCAAAGTAAGGGAGCGCGAAAGGTTGCCGTGCAGAAGCTGCACCGAGGCCGTGTAATACGAGGCAATGCCTATCTCCTGCGGGTCGCCGGATTTCACGGCGTTTTCCAGGGCAAAGCCAAGGTACTCGTTGGTTTCGCCGATCCGCCTTTCCGAAAGGCTTGCCAGCGCGAAAAACCGGTGGCAGCGGGAAAGCCAGGAGTTGCCGCTTTTCTGGCACAGCAGGGTAGCGGCCTTTATCGTCTGCTTGGCGGCCTCCCCGTCGTGCCAGCCAAGGTGGTAAAGCGACTGGTTCAGGAACGTCTGCGTCCTCAAAAGCGGGAAGGCCGAACACTCGGGGGGCGGGCACGCAAAAGTGTCGCGTATTTTTTGCTCGCCGCCGAAGTGCAGGGCAAGCAGCGTCTTTGCGATATAGCGGACCACGGGGGCCCTTGCCTGGCCCACTACCGTCTCGAGCATGCCCTCGTCCACGAACCTTTCAAGGGCGGTTCCGTCCGTGCAGCTCAGCTCGCCGTGAATCGACTGCAGGATAAGCGGGTCGTCCATATCCTGGCTTCCGCCAAGCTCGGCAAGCCTTTCAAGAAGGCTTGCGCAGTGGTTTATCTTTTTCCTGGCCACCCAGGCAAGAAGCCGCCGGCGCACCAGCGTGCGAAGGCCGTCCTTCTTTTCGCCAAGCGCGGCCTCGGCCTGGGCTACAAAGCCCTCCTGCCAGGGGCGCGGGTCCATAGGCGTGTCGATTACCCTCAGCGCGTGCAGAAGGGAGACGGCGCGGGAAATCATCCCGGAGTTTTTTCCCATCTCCTCAAGAACCTTTGGAATAAGGTCGGGCGGGAAGACGCGCCCTATAAGCGAGCACAGGTAGCCCATTTCCCACAGGTCGGCCGGAAGCTCCGGCACCGCCCGGCACGTACCGTTTTTTTCGCCGGTCCTAAGCTTTCTTGGAAACAGGGCCCCCCATTTCGCCAGCATGGCCGGATCCGCGTCCTCGGCGCAGACGCCGGCCAAAAGGAAATCCTTTCGCCTTGCCATGGCCGAAACCACTATGTCCGCCGCGGCAGGTTCCGCAATCTGGATGTTTTCAAGGATAACCACCGGCTGCGTGCCCTCCCCCGCCGCCCGCCTGCCGTACAGGGACAAAAGCGTGTCGAAGAAGCCGCGCGCCATGTTCGCCGAGAAGGGCGAGGGCTCGCCGCGCAGGCGGTGGCGGAAAAGAAACTCACGCGCCGCGTTCGTCTTTTCCCACGAGTCCCTGTCCGCGTCCTCCAGGCCCATCCATGAAGGCCACGCGTCGGTTATGGCGTTCAGCCCGCCGTTTCCAAAACGGACAAACAGTGGCGGAAGCTCCAAGCCGTTCTCGGCGGCGCGGGTTCTTGCCACCCTTGCTATGCGCCGGTAAAGATCGTCGCGCTTGCCCTCGAAGACGCGCCCGGAAACAAGGGCCGAGGGGCGGTGCCCCAGCTCGAACAGCCTGATGTTTTTTTCCGGCACGATAAAACCCGTTCTGGCGGTTGAAACGAATATCTTTTCCTCTTTCAGCCTGAAAAACCTGTGGCCGGCCCAGCTTCCCCTGGCCTCCACGGTGACGTATGGCTTCAGGGCCTCGGACGTCTTTATGTCGAGGTACACCCCGCCGGCGTGGCGCACGCCCGAAAGTATGCGGCAAAGCCTGTCTGCGGTATCCGGCAGGGCCTCGCCAAGGAGCACGGTGTAGCCGAAAAGGTCCGCCGCCGCCCCGTCCACGATTCTCGTCAGCCTCTCTATCAGGAGGAGCATGTCAAGCCAAAAACCGGGGGAGTTTTCGTCGAATCCGGCAAGTATCGTGCCGCCGCTCCCCCTCGTGATTTCCCCCCCCGCTTCCCGGACAGCGTGGACAGCCATGTCTTCAAGTCGCGGAACAAGGTTCGGCTTTGTCCGCTGAAGCTGTCTCCTGAACCGGAGAAAAAAGGCCATTTGTATCATGCTGGTATTATCGGCAGAATCGCCGCATTATCGGCAGAATATGTCGGGAATAAACAGAATTCGGCGACTGTTTCCCCGTCGAGGCGGTACTTTCCTGGGGAAGTGCCAATTAGAGGGGGGAACAAAAACGACGACGCAGTTCCCGTCGCGCTGCCGCTTGTCCGTTTCCGCTTTTTGCGTTATGTTTGTTGTAATGGTAACGACATACAGGCTCAATACCAAAGAGCTGGAAAGCGGATTCATCGACTCCATCAAAACCGCGTATCCGAACCGGATTGTCGAGATACAGGTTAGGGAGCAGGATGAGACGGAATATCTGCTCGGCACTCCCGCCAACCGCCAGCGCATGGAAAAAATCATCGAGGAATCAGCGGAGGCGAAGCATATCGCGTTCGAAACGCTGGAGCAGGCGGTGCAAGCCGCCGCGCAATGATCTGCTTTTTGGATTCCGCTTTTGCCGAATACCGGCAATGGGAAGTGGACGACAGAAAGGTTTTCGGCAAGATTAACTCCCTGATTGCGGAAATCATGCGGGATCCGTTTCGCGGAACAGGCAAGCCGGAGCCGCTAAAATGGGACTGGGCCGGGTATTGGTCGCGCCGCATTACGCAGGAACACCGATTGGTGTACAAGGTCGAGAAGGATCGGGTTATCATCGCCTCCTGCAAATACCACTACTAGCTTTCCCCCGGAAGAGGACGCCAATAACCCGGCGGAAGTAAATCGGGAATAAGCGGCGGAAACAGGCGCTTTGCTAGTCCGGACGCAGCTCGACGGCTCCGACGGGGCGGATGCGCAAAACGGTAAGCGCGCCGGGGCCGAAAAGCCCGTCCATGCGCGCCGAGTATTCCCCCAGCGCCTCGAGCGGAACGTAGGCCTGGATCGTTCCGGCGAAACCCCCGCCGTGGACCCGGCACGCGGCCCTTATCCCCTCGGCCCGGAAGAACTCCCTCGAAACGGCAAGCGCAAGGGAAACGCCCTGCCCCGCCGGGTTCGCGGGGGAGTACACGTTCTGCAGAAGCTCCCAGGAGGAGTCCCCGGACTCGTTCACGAGGTCCAGAAACCCTCCCATAGCTTCCCGCTTTTCGCTCCCCTCCCCCGCGGCCTCAAGCTTCTCGAGCCGCGCGGCCATTTCGCCGACCCTCCGGTTTTCGTTGAAGAAGTGGATCGCCCTAAGGAGTGCGCGATCGCCCGTGGCCTTCCTTACGGCGGCGGCCCCGGCCAGCACCTCGGAAAGTTCAAGCTCCCTCAGGAACCCCTTTCCGAAAAAGCCGGCCACGGCCCGCATCTCGCCGGGGACGGAGGCGTAGTCCGGGGTAAGGTCGGCGTGGCTTCCGCCGGTGTCCACCACGCAGAGGGCAAAACCGGCTGCGAGAGGGTCGAAGGCGATTTTTTTTACGTCCGGCGTTTCGGGGTCGGCAAAGTCTATGGCGACAGCCCCGCCGGAGGCGCAGGCCACCTGGTCCATAAGGCCGCAGGGCTTGCCGAAAAAGACGTTTTCAGCCTCCCGGCCTATTTTTGCAAGCTCGACGCCGGAAAAGCGCCCGCCGGCGTAAAGGCAGTCGAGGATTTTCGCAACAAGCACCTCCAGCATGGCCGATGACGAAAGGCCGGCCCCCTGCGGAACGTCGGAGGCGACGTTTGCGGCAAAGCCCCCGACCCGCGCCCCCCTGGCGGCAAAACCGGCGGCGATGCCCCGCACAAGGGCCGCTATGGTGCCCCGCTCCTCGGGTCTGGGGGAAAGCCCGAGACCGCCGTCTTCGCCGGCAAGCTCCACAAGGGTGTCCGGAAAGCCGGCGGAACGGATAAAGACCCGCCCGCCCTCAAGCTTTGCGACGGCGGCCGCCGCGTCAAGCTGCACGGAGGCGGCAAGCACCCTGCCCCGGTTGTGGTCCGTGTGGTTGCCGCCGAGCTCCGTTCGGCCCGGCGCGCAAAACAGCCTAAGCTTTCCGCCCGTCGCAAGGCCCCCCCCCGGAAAGCCGGCCTCCGGCGACGCGCCCCGCACAAGCCCAAGGTAGCGCGCGCGCGCCGCCCCAAGCCCGTCCGGGCCGTAAAGCCCTTCCAAAAGCCGCGCCCCCTTGGGGCCGTTTATAAAGCCGGGCATTTCGCCGGCCGGCAAACCGTCTGCGTCCATGTGTGCTCCGTTTCCCGCGCCCCGTTTTCGCCTTGCAATTGCGGGGCGTTTGTGCTACCCTTACCATAACACAATTGAAGCGAGGTATGATATGTCCCACAAAATCAACGACGACTGCAGCGGCTGCGGGGTCTGCGTAGCCAGCTGCCCCTTGGACGCGATTTCCGAAAAAGACGGCAAGTACGTCATAGACGCGGACACGTGCAGCGACTGCACCGCCTGCGTGGACGAGTGCCCGGTCAGCGCCATCGTCGCCGAGTAAGACGGGAGGGCTTATGGCCAAATACGGCAAGGGGCTTTCCCTTGCCTTATTTTTGACTTTCCTTGCCTGCGCGGCGGCGGGCTTGTCCGCCTCGGTCGCGGAGGGCGCGGGCGCGTTTCCGGTCATCCTGCAGATGAACCGCCGGGACGAGGGCTTCAGGCAGTACATCGCCGACGTGGAGGCAAACCGCAGGCTCGTTTTCAGCAGGAACAGGCGGCAGGGCGTAACCGCCGACGTCATCGCCGAAGCCCTCACCATATACAGATACACCGTCCGCGAGGGGGACGACCTTCTTTCCCTTGCCGCAAGAAGCAGCATGCCTTTTTCCTCGCTGGCAAGCCTGAACCGCCTTGGAAGCGGCTCGGAGCTTAAGCCAGGAACCGTCCTGCTTCTGCCTTCGGCCCCAGGCATCTTCGTGCCGTACAACCCCGAGTCCGACCTTGAGCGGCTTCTTGTCTCCTCCCGTTTTCCGGCGGAGGAAGGCGAGCTTGCCCTCCTCACCATACCAAACGCTTCCGGAGGCGGCTCCGGCAGGTTCCACTTCTTCCCCGGCGACGAGTTCACCGCCGCGGAGCGGGCCTTTTTCCTCAACCCGGGCTTTTTCCGCTTCCCGCTGCTCAACTTCCGCGTGACAAGCGGCTACGGGATGCGCGCCAGCCCGATAAGCGGGCGGATGCACTTCCACCGCGGAATCGACCTTGCCGCCCCGATGGGAACCGAAATCTTCGCGGCGGCCGACGGCGAGGTGGTCGAAACGGGCTACGACCGCGTTCTGGGATACTTCGTAAGGATAAGCCACGCGAGAAACTGGACCACGCTTTACGGGCACATGCAAAGGATAGGGACGACGGCGGGAGCCCGGGTAAGGGCCGGCACGCCAATCGGCTGGGTGGGATCCACCGGGTACTCCACGGGCCCCCATCTCCACTTCGAAATGTGGCAGGGAAACCAGTCCAGGGATCCCGCCAGATACCTTAGGCGCTGAGCATGGGCGCGCGGTTTTTTCTCCTGGCGGCATGCCTTTCCTTCTTCGCGGCCCGCGCGGGGGCGGAGCAGTTCCGGACCTCGGTCGCGGGGGTGCTGGGCCTGTCCGCGGACGCGCCGGAGGGCTCCTCCGTGTGGATAAACCCCGGCGACTCGGTGCTTGTGCGGCTGGACGGGGGCACGCGCTTTTTCAGGGGCGTGGAGGTAAGGGTTTCCGCCCCTACCACGTGGTTCGCGCACCCCGGAAGCCTCGCCGTGACCGCCTACGCCGACCTCGACCGCGTTCCGGGCCTTGGAGCCGGCTACCTTGCCGGCAGGAGAATCGCCTCCGAGCTTCTGCCGGGCAGGATACAGACCATCTACCAGATACCTGTGCGCCACGCCCACGGGCTAAGGACCGGGCCTTACTCCACCGTCCCCTCCGACGTAACCCTGCCCTCCTCGTTCCCCATCCTTTTCAGGCTTATGCCCGTGGCCCCCCCTTCCGGCGCGGAGCTAGCCGGCATGTCCTTCCTGTTCAGCGTAAGGCCAATCCTCGGCGACGAGGGGGCGGTAAGGATAGTGACGCGCTACCCCGACCAGCTAAGGGGAAGGCCGTTTACAGTGCTGATAAACGACGCGGTGGTGGAAAACCTTGCCGAGGAGCGGCTTCTCAGGGAGGGCGAGCACCATCTTGTGGTGGTGTCGGAGGACTACAGAAACGAAAGCCGCCGCTTCGTGGTGGAAAGAACCAGGACAATCGAGCTCCTTATCGAGCTGCAGGACACCACCCCGCTCATCTTCTTCGAGGCCCCGCAGAACACCCAGATTTTTCTGAACAACAGCCCCATCTTTCGCGGAAGCGATCCGATCCCGGTGGAGCCCGGCGTACACGAGGCCAGGTTTCAGGTGGGCGACCACACGATTACGAGAACAATCACGGTGCAGAGGGGAAGAACCTACCGGATAGCCCTTACCGTGGACATAGACATACGGGAAAGCGACTGACGCGGGCGGAAAACATCTTCCCGCAAACTTTTGCTAAAGGAAACGGGGGGGGCCGGCCGATATTAAAACTGTCGGGCATATGGTTCCCCTCCCAAATCACCATATGTTCGGCTTGCCTCAAGGGGCAGGGCCGGTGCAAACCGGCCTTTTTTTATGTTTGTTCGGGCACGGCCTTTACATAAGACGGACGCGGCAAAAAGGCGGCGGCAAACCCGGAACCGGGATTCGCCTCCGCCTTTCGCAACGGGCGTCTTGACTTTTGCAAGCCTCTCGCGTAGGATGTAGGTATGGGAAAACGTGGAAAAGCGCCCCTGGCTTCCAGGGTCGTTGTTTCGGTTCTCGCCGTTTTCACGGCGATTGTCGCGGCGGCCATCGGCGTTGGTTTGGGGTACGCGCTTGCGGAAACGGCAAACGTCCGCAGCAGCGAGGACTTTCTGGAATTCAACCCCGCCCTGCCCACCAGGGTTCTTGACATAAACGGGGAGCTCATCACCGAGTTCGCCGCGGACGAAAGAAGGGACCTGGTGTCGCTGGACGAGCTTCCCAGGCACCTTATCCACGCGGTGCTTGCCCGGGAGGACATCGACTTCTTCAACCACAGGGGTTTTTGCGTAAGGGGCACGGCCCGCGCCGCGCTGGGACTCATCCAGGGCGTGAACCGGGGGGGCGGCTCCACCATAACCCAGCAGGTCGCCGGAACCTTCTTCACGGACCGCAGGGAGGCCACCTTCCGCAGAAAGATAGTCGAGCTGTGGTACGCCCTGCAGCTTGAGCGGCGATACACCAAAAACGAGATACTCGAGATATACCTGAACTACATGATCATGGGCCCCGGCGTTTTCGGGGTGGAGGCCGCGAGCAGGTACTTCTTCGGCCACAGCGCCAGGGAGGTCACCATAGCCGAGGCGGCGATTCTGGCCGTCCAGCTTTCCAGCCCCGCGCGCCACAACCCCATGAGCAACCCCAACGTGGCCATGAACCGCCAGCGCTTCGTGCTGGACAGGATGGTGAACTTCGGCTTCGCGACCCGCGAGGAGGCCGACGAATCCTTCAACGAGTTCTGGGACAACTTCGACTTTACCCGCGCCCCGATAGCCGCGTATTTTCTCCGCGAGGACAGGGCCCCCTGGTTCAGCGAGATGGTGCGACGCGAGCTGGACGGGATGATGTTCGGCACCATGGACTACTTCCGCGACGGCTTCACCGTACACACCACGCTCAATCTCAGGCACCAGGAGGCCGCCGAAATGCACATGGCGGCCGGGCTCGCCGAGGCGAACCGCAGGGCGCAGGCCGCGGGCGGGGCCAGGATTTCCCAGGCCGAGCGGACAATCATGCCGGTCATAGACCTTCTCTCCCTGATGTTCGACATGGGTGGCGCGCACGCCGCGTCCATGGCCCAGGAGGAGCACAGGGCGGTTTCAAGATACGCCAACACGATAAACCCCATAGTGGACATGGCGGCGCTCATGTTCGGGATTCCGGAGCTCAGGCTGATTACCGACGCGGGCTTCAACAGGATACGGCACACCGCCGAGCGCAGCGTCGTGGAAGGGGCGCTGATTACCATCGAAAACAACTCCGGCCACATAACCGCCGTAGTGGGCGGCTCCGAGTTCAACCAGGCGAACCAGTTCATCAGGGCGATCCAGGCCAACGTGCAGACGGGATCGGCCTTCAAGCCCCTCTACTTCTCGGCGGCCCTGGACGCAAGGCAGATAACCGCCGGCTCGCTTATGCACGACGTGCCGGTGGTGTTCCACAACGACGACGGCACGCAGTACATCCCGATCAACTTCGGCGGCACGTGGCGCGGCCCGATACTGATGCACAGGGCGCTCAACGTCTCGCTCAACATTCCGGCCCTTAAGATACTCGACTCCGTAGGTTTCGACGCGGCGATAGAGCGCTCGGCGGCCCTTCTTGGCATTACCGACCAAAACCAGATCAACGTGATGTTCCCCCGCGTGCACCCGCTGGCCCTCGGCATAACCTCCACCTCCCCCCTGCGCATGGCAAGGGCCTTCGCCATCTTCGGCAACGAGGGCCGCGAGGTTACCCCAATCGCCATCCGCAGGATAGAGGACAGAAACGGCAGGGTCATAATGGATCCTGAGCGGGACATTCTGGACCGCAAACGGCGCAGGGGAAACCAGCAGGTGGTAAGCCCGCAGAACGCCTACATAATGAGCAGGGTCATGCAAAGGACCGGCGAGGGAACTATGCACCTTGCCGCGAACAACTTCAACGGCTTCGGCGAAAGGTTCCGCGACGCGGACGGGGTTTTCTCCATGCCGGTGGCCGGCAAAACGGGAACCACCCAAAACTGGGCGGACGCGTGGATCGTGGGCTACACCCCCTATTACACCACCGCGATATGGTTCGGCTTCGACAGGCCGGGCAGCTCGCTCGGCACCGGCGGCACCGGTGCGGGCCTTGTGGGGCCGTTCTGGGGCCGCTACATGCGCGACATACACCAGGGCCTTGCCAGGCGCGATTTCGTGCGCCCAGCCACGGGGATTGTATACATAACCGTCTGCTCAAGGTCGGGGAAGCTCGTGAACCCTTCCTGCGACGAGGGCACCGTTACCCTTCCCTTCATGCAGGGAACCCAGCCCACGCAGTTCTGCGACCAGCACGGCGCGGCCACGTGGAGCACCGCGACGGCGATGGGCAACATAAGGACCGGCACGAGTATGCTGGACACCACCGCGGCCCTCGGCGCGCTTGTAATGCCCACCCTGCCGGATCTTTTCCTTGACGACCTGCCCGCTACGCCTCCCCCGACGGGCGGCGGCGCGCAGGGCGCGCAACAGACGATCCCGGAGCCGACTCCGTGGACTTTGGGCAACCCGCTGCTTGACGGCGGCGGCTTTGCGAACCCGCTTTTGGAACCGGAAAGCCCGGCGGAAACCGCGCCTTCCCCGCACGAAGGCACGGAAACCGCGGCTTTGGAACCGGAGGCCGATCTTGGCGGGTTTATCGGCGCCGAGACGGAGCCGGAAATCGAGGCCGAAGGCCATGCGGACGCGGGCATCAGGGAGCTGGCGCAGCCCGTGGGCAACCCTTTCCTTGACTAAGGGGACGTTCGATGCAGGTGCCGATCAAGGACATCAAGGTCAAAAAAAGGATCCGCAAGGACATGGGCGACATCGCCATACTTGCGGAAAGCCTCAAGCGGTACGGGCAGATCAGCCCAATCGTAATCAGCAAGAGAAACCAGCTCATCGCCGGACAGCGGCGGCTTGAAGCCGCCAAATCGCTTGGCTGGCGGACAATAAACGCGATAATCTCGGAAAGCTCGGGCGAGCTCAACCACCTTGAGCTGGAGCTGGAGGAAAACATCCAGCGGCACGATTTCAGCATGGAGGAAATCGCCGAGGCGACAAGGGCAATCTACCGTCTGCGAAACCCCGGAATACTGCGCCGCATCTTCAACGCGATAGCGCATTTTTTCAGGCGGCTGTTCGGGATAGAGGAAAACATCTAGGGAACCGCAGGCCCGGAGCTAGCCCCTGCCGGTTTTCACCCTTAAGTCCAGCTCGATTTTCCAGTCGAAGATTTGGCCCAGCTCCTTGAGCGCGGCAAGGCGGATTGCCTTGATCATCAGCCCGCCCTTGCCTACGACTATTCCCTTTTGCGACTCGCGTTCCACCACGATGAAGGCCCGCACCCAAAGCTTTTGCCGCCCAGGCGCGTCCTTGGGTTTGGCCTCGGAGAGCTGCGCGTCGGCGACCTCCACGTGCAGCGCGTGGGGAAGCTCCTCATTAAGCCGGTTTATGGCCTGCTCGCGGATGATTTCGGCTATGCGGAAATCCACTTCCTGATCGGTATAGAACTCCGCGCCGTAGAACGGCTCGCCCTCCCCCGCCATTTCGAACAGCGCGGCAAGAAGCCGCTCGGTTCCGTCGCCGTTTTTCGCGGAAACGTCGAAAAGGCGGTCCGGGCCAAGGCCGGCGAGCTTTTCTGCAAGAAAGGCGCGGGCGCGGGCTGGGTCTGCCTTGGGATCGTCGTTTTTGTTTACGGCGGCCACAACCCTTTCGGCGTGGGGCGCAAGAAACGAGGCGATGTCCTCCTCCTCGGGGCCCGCCGGACGGGAGGAGTCGATCACGTAAAGGATTAGGTCGGAATCGTCCGCGGCCTGATCGGAGATGCCGCGCAGCTTTTTGTTGCCCTTTTTTTCGGACTTGTAGCGGCCGGGGGTATCGACAAAAACGAGCTGCCCCTGTTCCCTGTTTGTTATGCCGCGTATCGCGTTGCGGGTGGTCTGCGGGACGGAGCTGACAATCGACACCTTTTCGCCGCAGAAAAGGTTTATAAGCGTGGACTTCCCGGCCGAAGGCCGGCCCACCACCGCCACAAACGCGGCCTTTTTCGCCCGCTCCATCAAAGCCGTCCCGTCCGTCGCAAAAAACCAAAAAGAGCCATGTCCCGACTGTACGACAAAAAGCGGCGTTTGTCCATTGCGTGCGCCTACATGCGCCGTCGGCTGTTCCCCTGCGCGCCTAAAACGGATATGCGTAACGGGCCGCGCCGCAGGTCCGAAGCCTCGGTTTCGCCGTTTTCCGGTATGCCGTCTTTAATTTCCCACAGCTTCCACCGCACCCAGTAGGGATCGGCTGCGGTTATGCTTATCGTCTCAAAAAAGCCGTCCTCCGTTTCCACGGCGACGGACCTTACGTGCATGACGTTCCAGCCTTTTTCCAGGCGGATGTTGATGTCCTCCAGCCTCACGGCATAGCCGGCATCCGAAACGGTATGGCCCCGCCCGGAAACGGCGACGTTCTGGTCAACGTATATGTAATACACTTCGTCAAGGACGGAAGTCCCCCCGCCGGCGTGAAGGTTTTGCCTGGCAAGCCGGCCGGAAAAACCGTCGCCCTCCGTGTCCAGGCCGCGCAAAACGGCGCCCCTTGCGTTTCGGGGGGAAATCGTGAAATCGTCGTAGGTATAGTGGTAGCCCTCAAAGAGCATGTACCTATCGGTGCCCACGACCGACAGACGCGGCGGCGTGCCTATGGCGAAAAACAGCCGGCCCCCGCCGATGAAGCCTTCCCAATTATAATCGCCCTGCCTTCCCGTCTGCAGCTCCCTCGAAAAAATTCCCCTGTTGCCGTCGAATGCCGTATATTCCGCCGTCGGCGAACCGGCGGCCGAATCCGGAACCCACTTGTATGCCTCCGCGTGGTAATCCCAAACCCATTTTCCGCCGCCTGTATCCCCGGGCGCAGCCAAAAGGTATACCTGTCCGCCAAGCCTCAGGATTTCCCCAAGGGGCGCGCTGCTCCCCCGCTCTACAAAACCCGTACCCATGGGGCAGCCCGCCAGGGTCAAGGCCAGCGCGACGGCAAAAGCGGCGGCCGGGATTCCGGCGGCCCGAATCGCGTTTTTGTTTTTCAGCATAAAACTCCCTGCGGGTTTCGTCCCGGCGGTTTTCCCTCCGCCAATTCTAACATTTTCGGCCGCAAATGGGGAGCCTTGCCGCAAAAGAATCAACAACCCCGCCATGAATTGCGGGGTATGCACCATTCGCATACAATCACCGCATCCGTGCGCCCTCTTTTGGATTCTCCGGCCAGTCGTGCCTTGGATAGCGGCCGCGCATCTCCCTGCGGACTTCGGGATAGGAGCCTGTCCAAAAACCGTCAAGGTCGCGGGTTATCTGCACCGGGCGATCCGCCGGCGACAAAAGATGAAACACAATCGGCAGGCCCATTACGGCCCTGGATCCGGATATGCCGAATGCGTCCTGCAGGCGAAGGCGCACGACCGGCTCGCCCGAGCCGTAGTCCACAGGCCGCTTCCGGCCGGAAGGCAGCTCGAAGCCGTCCGGAACAAGCTTTTCCATACGGCGTTTTTCCTCCCAGCCAAGACGGGCGGCAAGTGCCGAGCAAAGGTTTTCCGCGTTTATTATGTCCCCCTTGCCGGTTTCGCTTCCGCCCCAGACGTAAGGGCCAAGCCATTCGG
>Ga0209755_10005631_pt1 | contig 14174 bp, 12 predicted proteins | sample TergutCo191P1_FD_187301 | JGI IMG/M metagenome (GOLD analysis project Ga0209755, IMG submission 187301) | Cornitermes sp. P1 segment gut microbial communities from Petit-Saut dam, French Guiana - Co191P1 (SPAdes) (version 2) | ecosystem: Host-associated > Arthropoda: Insects > Digestive system... | reverse complement strand
GGGGGGGGGGGGGTATGATTATAACATTATTATATCCGGGAAAAATGGGAAAAAACGCGAAAATATTCCTGTACTTCATTACACCTTTATATACCCTTTGATCAACAATATAACGTAAAATTTTAAAATAACAATGAATAAAAGAAAAAATTATATATTTTTCATTTAATAAGATTATTCAACATTATTTAAAAAATCTTCCCACAAATTATCAATCAGCGGCGGGACAGCCGTGACGGAAATTAACTCATCATTATTTAAAGGGTTTGGAAAGGCAAGGTAACGGGCATGGAGGCGTATTCCTCCGTCTTTTTCACTGCGTCTTGAGCCGTATTTGACATCTCCTTTGATGTGAAGACCTATCGCGGCTAATTGCGCTCTTATTTGATGATGCCTTCCCGAGAGCAATTCCGTTTCAATATAAAGATAGTTTTTCCCTTCACCTTTAATCTTGTAGCGTAATGCCGCTTTTTTCCGGCCGGGAGCTTCTTCATTATGGGCAAATGATTTGTTTTTGCCCGCCTTCGTTTCAATCCAGTGGACAAGTTCCCCGCTTTCTGGAAGAGTTTTTTCAGGCTTTTCTACAATCGCCCAGTAGCGTTTTTTAATGGGATTTTTACATTTTCCTGAAAAAGCGTCGTATAAAAAAACAAGAGCCGGTTTTGTCAGGGCAAAAAGAGCGCAGCCTGTTACGGGAACATCAATACGGTGAACCGCCTGAACAATATCTGTTTTTAAGAAGGAACTAAGCTCTTTAGGCAAATTGACGATACCGTCTTTCGCCCCCTGCATTGATTCACCCTTTAATTTATTGATAACAATGCAGGCAGCGTTTTGATAAAGAACCCTATCGCCAAAATTATTCATACTTATAAGTTCGAAGAAAGCGAATCAACGGCTCAGTCCAGTCTTTCGCGGTTTTTTTCTCTTCCAAAAAGCCGTAGTAAAGGGAGAGGATGTGCTTTTTAATCTGCTCTTTGTCTCCTTCGGGTATTTTGCTTTTAGGAGAGGCAGAAGGGTGGACTTTGCAGCTTTTAGGCGTTTTTTTTCTTTCAGGTGGGGGAGAGAAAAGCTGGTTTGTGAATTCTTCGGCTTCTTTTTGAGTAAATAAATCGGGACTGAAACAGGTCATGGCATATAATGCAGCGGGGATACAGTTAACGCTGTGCTGCTTGACAAAGAGAATCGCCTGGCTTATCGCGAGGGCTCCATGCCTCATCTCTTCGGCCTGTTCTTTCAGCTCGTCCATGACGCCTAATTTTTTCGCGATAACAGAAAACATTATAATAGTGTGAATCGCTACCATCACATGAAGGCTTGGTATGCAGAATAAATGAGGATCAACCATGTGGATTAAGAAGAAACGGGGGCGGGCTATGTAAAAAGGACGCTTTGTTGTAGAAAGATTTTTGGTATAAGCCTCTGCCGCGTACGCGTATAAATCTCCGACCGAGTAAATAAAATCCCTGATGGGAATATACGCCCTGCGTCCGTAACGGCGGATGTAAAAAGAAAGCATCCTTATCCAAAACTGCACAAAATCAATATAAATTGTCACCCATGACGGGATAAACGGAATTTTTTCATCAAGCGGATGATCTACTCTGGAAACAGGTATTTTTCCCGGTAAAAACGAAAAGAGAAACTGCCTGAAGAAAAAATTATAAAAGATTGACGGTACGCTTTTACAGAAGGCCGGACGCAGAGCAGGTAAAAAGATTGATTTTATAAAAGCATATACTGTTGATTCGCTGTAAACACTGTCTTTGAAGTCCATAATCAGACAATATCCTATAGTTTTGAAAGTATCAACGTTATTGATTCTGTAATATTGTTTGAATTCCACAAGATGAATAACAATTTATTCGGCGATAAACGATAATATTGAATTATCACAGAATCGCCGTCAAAGTCGTAAATGTGAATCGTATCATCCGCCAATGAAAAATCATTTGCCCGGAATAATGAACTCATGATTATTATTTCATTATTCACAGAGTTAAAGCGTATAATCTCCAGTTTATCACCATCCATGCTGATACCCCAGCTGCCGTCAAGGCTGCTGTCCAGCGCGAAGACACTGTTTACAAACGGTGAGCCCGCAAAGACGAAAAACAGAAATAAAATACAGGCTGTTTTTTTCATATAATCCCCTCCGAAAAACAAACTATGTCCAGTGTAGAATAGTTACAAAAAATTGTATAGTGCGGGATACGCAATTTGAACAACCACTTCCAATTAATTGCCATTTTTGCTAGAATTTGACGACAGACTGAATAAAAGAGGAACAAAATGATTAGAGGCGGAGATATTGTTAAAGGTTCATGCCTTCTTCAGAAAGGACAGCCGTACCTTGTTGTAGACAGAGAATTTCATAATCCGGGCAAAGGAACCGCTGTCGCAAGGATCAAAATGAAAAGTATTAAAGACGGCTCTGTTCTGAGTCTTACAATCCCAACTCAGCAGGAAGTTGAGGACGCGCAGGTCGAGCTTCGCACCAGTCAGTATCAATATGCTGACCTTGAAAACTATCACTTTATGGATAATGAGTCGTTTGAACAGTACGAAGTGTCCATCGAAGAAAATCCGGAAAAAAAGCTTTATCTGAAAGAGGGTGATACCTACGATTTGACTATCTGGGAGGGCAAGGTAATTGATATTAGAATCCCCTACAAGGTTGTTTTTACAGTCGCGGAAAGCGAAAACTATATAAAAGGCGATACCGCTACAGGCGCGACAAAACCTGTTGTCACCGATACCGGTTTGACAGTCCGGGTGCCGCTTTTTATTAAACAGGGTGAAAAAATCCTCGTTAACACGGAAACAAATGAATACGTTGAAAGGGTAAACAGTTAGAGATGAAGAATGAGAAATTAGCTTTATTGGGAGATGAGGCTGTTGCTTTGGGGGCGATTCACGCCGGTATCAGCGCGGCATATGGGTATCCGGGGACACCTTCTTCGGAAATAATGCAGTATTTAATCAATGAATTGATGACTGCCGGCAATGCAAACGGTAAGGTTAATGGGCCTGTTGCGCGCTGGTGCGCAAATGAAAAGACCGCGCTTGAAACTGCGTTAGGTGTATCTTTTGCCGGGCGGAGAGCGCTTGTTACAACAAAACACGTAGGTTTAAATGTCGCCTCCGATCCTCTGATCAACGCCGCTCTTTTAAAGATAAAAGGCGGGCTTGTAATTGCCGTCGCGGACGATCCTGGAATGCACAGCTCTCAAAATGAGCAGGACTCCCGTTTTTACGCGAATTTCGCGATGATCCCCTGCTTTGAACCGAGAAACCAGCAGGAAGCGTATGAAATGACCCGCGAGGCTTTTGATGTTTCCGAAAAGTTTAATATCCCTGTTTTAATGCGCCTTGTTACGCGTTTAGCCCACTCGAGAGCGGCGGTTGATATTAAAAAGGCGAGGGAGCAAAACCCTGTTTCAAAAACCGCGGAACCGGACAAATGGACGCTTATTCCCGCTTTCGCCCGTAAAAATTACGACGCACTGCTGGAAAAGCAGGCATTATTGCAGGTTTGGTCATCAGAAAACAAAGCGAATAAAATAAGCGGCTCTTATAGCGATCTTTTAATAATTACTTCGGGAATTGCGTGTAATTATTACGAAGAAAACCTCGATGATTTTTTAGCTCTCCGCAAAAAACAGGGAAAAAAACCTCCAATACATCTGCATATCGGTTTATATCCCCTGCCTGAAAAGATCATCAGAAAACTTCTCGATGAAACTGAAGAAGTTTTAATAATTGAGGAAGGGCAGCCGTTTATCGCTGAAAAGATATTCGGCATTAAAGGTGATGTCAAACATATCATTCATTCAGGAGAACTCGATCCTGAAAACGTGCGAAAACTGCTCGGACTTCCTCCTTTGAAAGGACTTAGCATAAAGGGACTTAATAATGATCCCGGCAAGGCTCTTGCTTCGCGTCCACCGGTGCTTTGTCAGGGCTGTCCTCATATAGACAGTTATCAGGCGATAAATAAAGCTGTCTTTGCGCTGGATTCTCGTCCCGGTCATCCTGACGTCGGAATTAATTCCGATATCGGCTGTTATTCACTGGGTGTTTCTCCTCCTCTTTCGGCGGTTGAAAGCATCGTTTGCATGGGAGCATGCGTGGGAATGGCTAAAGGCGCAGCGGACGCGGGCTTAAAACACGCGATAGCCGTTATAGGCGATTCTACTTTCGTCCATTCGGGGATAACCTCTTTAATTGACGCTGTAGACGCCGATACGACAATGACGCTGATCATTCTTGATAATTCCACTGTCGCGATGACAGGCTGTCAGCCTACTATTTTTCCCTCGGAAAGACTGATAAATCTTATTGCCGGCTGCGGAGTAAAACAGGATCATATACTGGAACTGGAAGCAAAGCCGAATCTTGTTGATGAAAACGCTGTCAAATTAAAAAAAGAAATAGAGCGGAAGGGAGTATCGGTTGTTATCTTTAAGCGCGTTTGTCTGGAAGCGTTTAGAAAAAATAAAAAAGAAAATTTTTAATTTTTTATTTTATACTTGACTTTATTTATCATGAAGAGTTAACATTATAATATAGTTTAAATTCATAAAGGAATTAAGGAGTTAATGATGGCAAAGACGACCACAGAAAAAAAACCTGCTGTAAAAAAACCTGCAGCAAAGAAACCCGCGGCTAAAACTGCTGCGAAAAAACCTGCTGCAAAAAAAACTGCGGCTAAACCTGCTGTAAAAAAACCGGCAGCCAAACCCGCAGTAAAAAAACCTGCGGCGAAGCCCTCTGCGAAAAAAGCGGCAGCAAAACCTGCAGTAAAAAAACCTGCAGCGAAGCCCTCTGCGAAGAAACCGGCAGCGAAACCGGCCGCGAAAAAGCCTGCGGTAGTTAAGAAACCGGAAGCCGTAAAGAAACCGGAAGCGGTAAAAAAACCTGAGGCGGTAAAAAAACCGGAAATCGTAAAGAAACCAGAGATCAAACCGGCTATTACGCCTTCTCCCGCCGCGCCTGAAGTAAAACAGCCAGCCCCGGGTACGTCAGAACCGCCGAAATTCGGCATCTAATTGACAGGAAAAAAAAAGGAGTGGAACTAATCCACTCCTTTTTTTTTGAAATCAGTGCTTAAAGTGCCTTGTTCCCGTAAAGACCATCGCAATTCCGTATTTGTCACAAGCCTCAATTGATAGTTTATCGTTCACGGAGCCTCCGGGTTGTATTATCGCTTTTATTCCCGCTTTCTCAGCGGCGTCTACGATGTCGGCAAACGGGAAAAACGCGTCGGAGGCGAGAACTCTCGCGGGAAGGGAGTCTTTCCACGGGCTTCCGCCGGTATCAGCCGATTCTTCTGAAGAGGCTTTCATAACAGCAGCGCTGTGTTCAAGAGCCTGTTTCGCGGGCCATATACGGTTTACCTGCCCTCCGCCGATACCTGTTGCGGCCTGTTCTTTTACAATTAAAATCGCGTTTGATTTTACAAAAGTGACAGCTCTCATTCCGAAGATCATGTCGTCTACATCCTGCTTATCGGGAGCGGTTTTTGTTACTACCTCCCATTTTTCAAGCAGAATGCGGTCGCTTTGCTGAACCAGAATGCCTCCGTCAACAGAAACATATTCGTGCGTATCTTTCGGCGCCTTTTTAAGTTTTACAACTCTTAAGTTTTTTTTCTTGCAGAGAATTTCCAGCGCTTTTTCATCAAAATCGGGAGCCGCGACTACTTCAAGAAAAAGATCGCTTAATCTAACGGCGACGGCTTCATTGATTTTCGCGTTACAGGCGATAATGCCGCCGAATATTGATACCGGATCGCAGGCAAATGTTTTTTCGTACGCGTCGATCAATGTATCGCCGACAGCGATACCGCACGGGGTGTTGTGCTTTACAGCGACACAGCAAATTTTACCGCTGTTTTTGGCGGACGGAACTAAACGCTTTACATCAATATCCCCTGAAGGCTCGACTCCGTCCGAAGGAAGACCGAACGCGCAGACTGCTTTCCACGCGATATCAAGGTCTTTTATATTGTTATAGCCCATTTCTTTGCCGCTAAGCTGCTCCATGCTTTCAAATACTCCGGGTTTATCGGTATTTAAATAAAGAGCTGAGGATTGATGCCCGTTTTCTCCGTAACGCAAAGTCCGGCTAAGTTTTTGTGAAACAGGCAGAAATGCCGGATATTCAATATCAAGCATATAACGGGCAATTGCCGCGTCATATGCCGATGTAAGATCGAAAACTTTGCCCGCAAGGCGCTTTTTAAATTCTACCGGGACTTTGCCCGCCTTTAAATATTCGATTGTCTGCTGATAGTCCGCGGGATCGGTAAGCACAATTACATCGCGGAAATTTTTTGCGGCAGAACGAAGCATCCCCGGCCCGCCGATATCAATAAATTCGATTGTTTCTTCGGGTGTAAGCCCTGCCTGCACCTTCTCAAAAAACGGATAGAGATTTACGCAGACAATGTCGATAGTCTGCAGATTCAGGGTTTTTAACGTGTCCATGTGACTCTTAACATCACGCCGGGCAAGAATCCCCGCGTGAACCGCCGGATGAAGGGTTTTTACCCGTCCGTCAAGACATTCAGGAAATCCCGTGACATCGGTTATATCGGTTACAGGAATTTTGTTTTCCTGAAGATACTTTGAAGTACCGCCCGTTGAAATAATTTCCCACCCTGAATTGCTTAAAAATGATGATAAATCCAGGCTGCCGTCTTTACAAAAAACACTGATAAGAGCTCGCTTTTTCATTGTTATATGTTGAGGTATATGACGCGGCTTGTCAAGACGGTATTATTTAACCTTCAATATCAATCAATCCATGGCGGATTTTTTCAGAGATGATGCGGATTACAGCTGTCGTGAGCCTTTCTTTCGGGAGGCGGCCTTCTTCAAGGGCGGTAAGAAACGCTTTATGGGTTTTTTCAAGATCACGGGGCCAGACTAGAATCATGTCGGCGCCGGCGGCAACAGACAGGACAGCCGCTTCTTCGGGGCGGATTTTACCGGCGGCGGCCATGATAAAGTCATCACTTATGATTATGCCTTTAAATCCAAGCTCGTCCCGCAGCCAGTTTTGCATAACAGCCGGTGACAATGTCGCTATACTTTTGTCTATCGCGGGAGCTGACGTATGCGCCGCCATTATAGCTCTAGCCCCCTGATCAATTAGAAAAGTAAAGGGGGTGATTAAATCGTCAAGAGACGGTTTGTCCATATTCAGAACGGAAGCAGAGTAGTGCGGATCGGCTCCAGCGCTTCCCGGGAAATGTTTTATAACGCACATAACACCCGCCTTATCCATGCCCCGCATAAATGCTGCCGCTGCCATGGAAACAAATAATTGATCAGGGCCGTATGAGCGCCTCGCGAGAAAAACACGGTTTTCGTTTATAAGCTGTTCCGCGACAGGGGCGAAATTCATATTGATTCCAAACGAATTAAGAACGCTCCCTGCCCTAAGACTGTCCTCTTCAATTTGTAAGAGGGTTGCGCCAAGACCGTCTCTGGAATACTGATCCCAATACGAAGCAGCTGTTGGCAGATTTGCTACACCCGCTCTGAACCTGTTTACGGTTCCGCCTTCATGATCAACAGAAATAAAAGGAGGTATTTTCGATTCTTCATTGATGAGAGTAGCGGCTTCCGTAATTAGCGCGGTTATAGCGTTATTTCCGGTGTTTAAATTATAACCAAAAAGCATAATCCCGCCGGTTGGGATTTTTTTTAACAGCGTCCTTGCGCTGCCTGTCAGCCTGCCGCTGCCGTCAATTCCGCTGATTATAATCTGGGCAGCAAGAAGGCGGTTGTCCATTGAAGAGACGATTTCTTCCGCTTTTTCCCTGATTGGGTCAATAATAACCGGAATTTCGTCACTAGCTTCTTCGTTAACCAAAGATTCTATGTGGTTAACACTATTATCCTTTATACATGAAGCTGCGGGGAAAAAGCATAAAAGAAGGACGGCAGATAGAAGTATCCTGCAGTAATGATTTTCGCGCAGGGCGGTAAAACGCGGCATATACCTGATAGTATATATCATAAGAATAATAATGTGCTATAATTAAAAAATGCACAGTTTTGGAGGTGTTTAAAATGCTTAAAAAGTTATTTATTTTTATTCTGATGATGACAGTCATTATGGGGAATGTCTTCGCGCAGGATGATGAATCAGAAGAATCTCCGCAAAAAGCTCAAAACAGGATATCTATATCGGCGGGATATTTTGAATTTGCTTATGAAAGGGTAATATCATCAGATTTTTCTACGCTGTTCTCTGTTTCATACAATACGTGGTTTCTGGCCGATACATTATCAATTGCCGCCAAATCGAGATGGTATCCCGGCGGAGGATCGTTTTTCCTTGATTTAGGACTGGGTTATTCGTATGGGTATGATATGGCCCAGGAATTTGGCGATGCGATGATGGATGTTTTTTTGATTATGATGACAGGAGGTTTAATATTATTAAACCCTGAATTTGAATATGAAAATAAGAAATATAATTCAAATGATTTTTACAGGCATGGATTATTAATATCGCCCGGTTTCGGTTTTAATGTTGATATAGGAAAACCGGATCATTTTTATATGCCTATAGCTTTCGGCGCGGATATAAGAATAACTAAATATATTACGCCGCTTATATATTTTAGAATTGGCTTTTCCTACGCGTTCTAGCGTTCTGACTTTTTTTCGAAGTGGGAAAATTCCAGACTGAAATTCGCTCGTCCCTGGGAGACGCTGCGCAGGCTCGTCATAAAGCCGAACATTTTCTCCATCGGCGCCTGCGATTTTATTTCGTCTTCATCGGCTTTGGCGTTCATACTTAAAATCTGCCCCCCGCGCTGGGTTACAAGGCTCATCACCTCCCCTACAAATTCATGCGGGGTGTTAAGGTCTACGGCCATAATCGGCTCGAGGAGGATTGGGCTTGCGTTACGGCAGGCTTCGTCGAATGCCATGCTGGCGCACGCTTCAAACGCGAATTCGGTGCCTGTCAGCTCTGAATACTGAATATCTGTAACCGTGATTGAAATGTCTATGCAGGGGTAGCCCATAACAATGCCGGATGAGAATGAATTGTTGATGCCGCGCTCGACAGCGTCGAGTATATTTTCAGGAGTTTCCCGCCCTTTAACATTTTTAGCGGCGTTTATATATTTATTGCCGGATCCCCTTTGAGCCGGTTCCGCTTTCAACGTGATTTTTGCGGCATTTTCCTTTCCGGCGATAACCCTGGAGAAACTTTCTGTATGCTCTTTTACTTTGCTGATCGATTCGCGGTAAGTTACCTGCGGATTTCCCACCTTCGCGCCGAGTTTGTATTCTTTTAATATGCGTGTAACAAGAACGTCAAGGTGAAGCTCCCCCATGCCGGAAATGATGAGCTGGCCTGTTTCTTCGTTTTCCCTGATAGTGAAGGTCGGATCTTCTTTGGAAAGGATCGCGAGAATATCTTTTAATTTATCCTGATCAGAAATTGTTTTTGACTCAATTGAAATTGAAATGACAGGTTCCGGAAACTGCATTTTTTCAAGAAGCACAGGCCAGCCTTCGGTGCCGATTGTATCTCCCGTCTGAGCAAGTTTCATCCCGATAATTACGCCGATATCTCCCGCAGAGAGGCTGTCAATAGCGTCCGACTTGTTGGAGTGCATTCTGAGGATTCTGTTTGCCCTCTCCCTTTTTTTCTTTCCTATATTGTAAACGCCGGTTCCCGATTTAAAAGAGCCTGAGTACATCCTGACATAGCAGAGGCTGCCGGCCTCTCTGTCATTTTGAATCTTGAAAACAAGTCCTAAAGGCGGCTCTTTCGGATCGCATGGAATACTGATTTCTTCGGTTGTATCTTTTTTAATTTTTTGACCGACAGCGGGTTTTATTTCATCCGGTGCGGGGAGAAAATCCACAACCGCGTCGATTACAGGCTGAACGCCGATATTCCGCCGGGATGCGCCGGCGAACACCGGTAAAATTTGGCGGTTAATTACAGCTTTTCTGATTTCAGTTTTTAAGAGAGCAGTATCAATTTCTTCACCGGCGAGATATTTTTCCGTGATTACATCGGAAACCCCCGAAAGAGTATCAATCAATTTTTCACGCCATTGCTTTGCTGTCTCACTGCGTTCGGCTGCAATCGGCGAATCAGTCATGTTATCGCCGCCGCTATCCGCTCTTGCGCTGTTTTCCCAATGGATTTCTTTCATTTCGATTAAGTCAATAACGCCTTCGAAAGAACTTTCTTTTCCGATTGGAATCTGCAATGCCGCTGTATCAATCTTTAATTTATTTTTTATATCGTTAAGAACATTAAAAAAATCCGCTCCAAGCCTGTCCATTTTATTCACATAACCGATACAAGGAACATGGTATCTGCTTGCCTGCCTCCACACCGTTTCCGTCTGCGGCTCAACTCCGCGGACCGCGTCAAATATTGCTATTGCGCCGTCAAGAACGCGGAGGGAGCGTTCAACCTCGGCTGTAAAATCAACATGACCCGGGGTGTCAATTATATTGATTTGGCATCCTTTCCAGTAAGTAGTTGTCGCGGCGCTCTGAATTGTTATTCCGCGCTGCTGCTCCTGTTCCATCCAGTCCATGATTGTTGTACCGTCATCAACCTCGCCTATACGATGGCTTTTCCCGGTATAAAAGAGGATTCTTTCCGTTGTTGTTGTTTTACCGGCGTCAATGTGCGCCATGATACCGATATTGCGCATTTTTGAAAGCATGAGGGTATTTTAGATGATTGATAAAAAATAATCAATGTGAGTAGCAATGTGGAAAGTAAAAACCGCTCTCCGTATGCGGCAGTCCGTCAACATCCCCAGAAAAACTCAGAAGGAATCCGCCTACGAGCCCTGACCATAAAAACCACAGGATTTAAATATGTTATATATTCGTAACCAAGCTACCCATTGACATAAATTAATATGGGTAGGATATTTTCCTATCGGTTTTTATGGTCAGGTCTCTACAGCGGAGAATTTCTGAAAATGTTTTTCTGGGTCTGTTGCCGGCACTGCCGCATACACATAGTATTACTTGACAACACTAAATTATAACGAGATAGAGCGATGGAATTTATAACATTTAATTTACATTTCTGTAATTAAATGTAAATAAAACGTAATATTTTCCCCTTTTGATCTCCTGTAGTTATGTGAAATAATAAAATGCTAATCCATGTGTCCATGGGCTGGGCGGCAGGCGGGCTGCGGGGGTGAAAAACAATTTTTGCGATTCCCCGCCGGAGAGACCTGGCCATAAAAACCGATAGAAAAATATCCTAATATGTTTAATTTATGTGAATAAAGAGCTTGGGTAGGAATATGTAATATGTTTAAATCCTGTAGTTTTTATGGTCAGGGCTCGTAGGCGGACTCTTAGCAAATGTTTTTCACACCCGCGGCCCGCAGGCCGCCCAGCCCATGGACAGAGAGCTTAATTTTTATTACTTTGTTACATTGTCACAACGCTTAATCATTCTTCCTGACAAACCTCTGCATATAAGGTTTGAAATTCTCTAAATGCAATGCGCGTGAAAAAAAGTCCGACTCAACAGGCAGATCAATTATGACTTCGAGTTTTTCCTTGTCCGCTTTCTCAACGATTTTCTCCAGCAAAGTCGTACCAATCCCCATCCCTCGAAATTCCGGCATTACTTCCAGAGTTATAATTTGAAGTTTACCGTCGATAATGTCCGCAGTAACGGTTCCCGCCAATTCCTCTGTTGCAGTCTCCGCAACGAAACATACGTTTCTTTGCTTGTTATTCTCTGATACCTGTTCCTTGATCACAAAATCTTCAAGAACAAGCGAAGTGTTATCCTCAGGCTCGCAGCCAATCGGCTCAAGCCCCCATTCTTCTCTTAGAGAATTGTACCATGCGATTACTTCGTTTTTCATTTCCCTGTCTTTAAAGCTGTACCATTGCTTTTCTGTTTCAGGGTATTGAGCAAGGACATCGCGGAAGGCGCGGAAAACTCCGCGGTTTCTGTTGAGGGCGCGTGACAATTCTTCGCGGAGAACGGGATTTTTTAAACTGGCGGCAAAATGTTCCATGAGGCGGTAGCCGTCCGCGGAACTCCAGTCAGGAAGACCGATAAATCTGTCACCGTTGTCAAAATCCGGCTCTTCATCATACTCCTCTTCATAATTATTCATGTCGACAACATGACCCTCCTGAGTATCAATAAGAAAATCGCCGTCCTGATTTTCCATGTTAAAGAGAATGTCGTCCATTAAAATTTCATCCAATTCAAAACGCATACGATCAATATAGCATAAAAATTATAAAAAGTATATTATTTAAAATTATGGAAACGATGAAAAGAACAACAGACTGCGGCGCTTTACGAAAAACCGACACAGGGCGTGCTGTAATTTTAAACGGCTGGGTTCACCGCAAACGAAACCACGGCGGAATCTTTTTTATTAATCTGAGGGACAGGTACGGAATCACTCAAGTGACGATTGACACTGAAGCAAATGCCGATCTCGCCTCAATCTGCAATGAACTTAGAAACGAATACTGCATTGCCGTTGAAGGCAAAGTAAGCGCGCGCCCGGACGACATGATAAATTCTTCGATGGAAACAGGAGAGATTGAGCTTTTAGCGTCAAAGATTACGATTTTAAATAGAAGCGAAGTGCTTCCTTTTCAGATTGACGAAGAAAGCAAGGCAAACGAAGAGCTGCGCCTTAAATACCGTTACCTCGATCTGCGGTCAAAAGCGATGCAGGATCGAATCAGTTTAAGGAGCAGAACAACTTTTGCCGTCCGCGAATGGATGACGTCTAACGGCTTTTATGAAATTGAAACTCCCACATTTATAAAGTCAACTCCCGAAGGGGCGAGGGATTATCTTGTCCCCTCCCGTTTATATCCCGGAAAATTTTACGCTCTTCCTCAGTCGCCTCAGCTTTACAAGCAGATACTGATGGTGTCAGGTTTTGACAAGTATTTTCAAATAGCCCGCTGCTACCGCGACGAAGACTCAAGGGGAGATCGTCAGCCTGAGTTCACACAAATCGATGTTGAAATGTCTTTTGTTACAAGGGATGACGTTCTTTCCATGACAGAGGGAATGATGTCCCATGTTTTTAAAAAAGTTATGAATACAGAACTGCCCTCTAATTTCCGCCGCCTGTCATGGGAAGAGGCGATGGAATTTTACGGAAGCGACAAACCCGATCTGCGTTTCGATATGCGCTTACAGGATTTTTCCCCTTTTGTTGAGCAGAGCACGTTTCAGGCATTTAAAGACGCGATCGCTCAAGGCGGGACTGTTAAGGCGCTCGTTGTTAAGGGAAAGGCAGAGTACTCCCGAAAGCAAATCGAAGAGCTGGAAGCCCACGCGAAGATTTACAAGGCGAAGGGGATGGCGTGGATGAAAGCCAATGAACAGTCAGCGCTTGAGGGAGGAGCGTCGAAGTTTTTCGCGGACAACGCAGCTCAGATAATAAGCGCGTTAGGTGTAGAGAAGGGCGATTTGATTCTGATGATCGCGGATTCTAAAAGAAAAATTGTTAATACCTCTTTGGGAGCTGTGCGGTCTAAACTTGGGCGTGATTTGGGGTTCTGCGATCCGTCGCGGTTTGAGTTTGTCTGGATCGTTGACTTTCCGATGTTTGAATACAACGAAGATGATAAAAAATGGGAAGCAGCCCATCACCTGTTTACATGGCCTCAGGATAAATACCACTCGACAATGGAAAGCGATCCCGGCTCTGTAAAGGGCGATTTGTACGATCTTGTCTTAAACGGCTACGAGCTAGCCTCCGGCTCCATTCGTATCCACGACTCCGCAATGCAGAAAAGAGTATTTCAAATCGCCGGCATCGATCCTGCGGAAGCGGAAAAAAAGTTCGGCTTTTTAACGGAAGCTTTCAAATACGGAGCGCCCCCCCACGGCGGCATCGCTCCCGGCCTCGACCGCCTTGTAATGATCATGGCGGGCGTCACCTCTCTAAAAGACGTTATCGCCTTCCCGAAAAATTCCTTCGCGGTAAGCCCCATGGACGACTGTCCCTCCGAAGTGGATCAAAAACAGCTCGATGAACTGGGGATACGGATTGCAGCGGATAAAAAATAAACAGGGAATTAGTGTTGTAATATAACAAAGTAATATAAGCAAAGCTCTCTGTCCATGGGCTGGGCGGCCTGCGGTCTGCGGGTGTG
>Ga0209755_10005630_pt1 | contig 14174 bp, 15 predicted proteins | sample TergutCo191P1_FD_187301 | JGI IMG/M metagenome (GOLD analysis project Ga0209755, IMG submission 187301) | Cornitermes sp. P1 segment gut microbial communities from Petit-Saut dam, French Guiana - Co191P1 (SPAdes) (version 2) | ecosystem: Host-associated > Arthropoda: Insects > Digestive system... | reverse complement strand
AACAAGTTTTTGTTTTTATCCAGTTTTGAGGACTAAAAACACGATTACTTGGTTGTGGCTCATTGGCTGCTGCTTCTAATGCAGTATTTAAACATCTACCAGCAATATCAACAATTTGATCTGAAAGATCGTTTTTTTGTGCTTTTTCAAAAGTGATTGAAGGAGAAGGTACGCCTTCCGGCATATTGTTTAATACTAAAAAACATACAGAAACAGCATATAAATGATGATATGGAGCATATGCACGCATTGCTAATAAAGATTCATTTAAACTTAATGGGTTTTCCTTAACCCACTTTTTCCAAACTAATTTCATCCATGAATTTAATGCTAATGCATCTTCTGGTAAATAATCTTTTCTAAAAAGTTGATCGAAATATTTATCAAATAATTTAGTTTCACCATAAGCAATATTAGGTCTTTGTGAATGCCAAGATACAAAATACTTTGCTAAATCCGATAAATCTAATTCAAAACTTTTATCTTTATTTGCAGGCAACAATTCACCACGTTTTGTTTTAAAATAACCTTGTGGATATTTTTGCTCATAAGTTCTTTTCAAATTTCTAACTCGTTTATCATTACTTCTTAAATCTCTAGGCTTTATTGAGCTTTGAGAATTAGTTGAAATGCTTATTTTATCTGCACGATCTCTTTCAGGTATCTCATAAAAACGAAACATAATATATGCATCATCAAGCACTCTAACTTTTTCACTACATGACAAAATTGTATTTAAAGATTGACAGCCATTAACAATACTTAATCCTTTTAATGTAACTTGTTTTGTATTATCATCAAATATCATTCTATTGCACAATGCTGTAATTCCATTGTGAAAAAAGAAAAAATCATTCCCATCGTTGTATATAGTATTTTTTATACCCTTGTTTACCTGATTATTCAAACCCAATGATTGGCGAACATTCTTTTGAAATAATGTTCCCTCTTTTATTCCTGGAAATGAAAGACAATCTTTTAATGCTAAACTTGCCATTATGACATTTGTGCCTGCTAATGTCATTTTAATGTACATATTATTCCGAAGGGCAAGAGTATGAGTTATTATTGGATTTTCTTTATCTATTGCATAATCATATCTATGTTGTAATTCCTCTGAATCAATAAGCCTTAAATTTGCAGATAAATCATCTGATTCAGCCAATTCTTTTTGAAATGCAAATAAGTCACCTTGTGCTTGTTGTGTTAATGTGGCTGTAGTAATAAGTTCAAATTCCACATCATAATTGTCCTCAAAAGCATGAGATACTTCAGCCAATTTTTGTCTTAATTTGTTATTTGCAGTTTCTTGTAATTTAACAAGGTCTTTTAACTGTACCCAAGAAGATAAAACCTCTCTTAATGGTTCTGCATCAACAGAATTAGAGCCAATAAATTTACCTTGAATTATATATATTTTTTCATATTCATCATCAATAAATATTGCATCTATTTGTTTATCATCTTTTCCATCTGTAATGTCATCTTTTGCTTGAATATCATCCCTATGATGTATATTTTTTAAATACCAAGCGACGAAACGCTGACCATCATTAGAAAAATGCTGATAATACTGAGATTTTATATCATCAAGTATTTTTTTGTACATTTTTACACCTCTTGGTAATTATATTACATAATTTTTCAAGTGTTGTAAAGCTTTATAAACACATATTTTTTTATCTCATAAATTTTGCTTTTATGTCGCATAGACGTTTTAGTTATGCGACATATTCATTTTAACATTAATTGAAAAATAAAGTTGATGATTTTTTGTTTTACTTAGCGATATGCAATAATATGTTATTGAAATTTTCAGTTTTTTGTGTTGATCCACTATAATGTGGATATTGACACGATTTAAATGAAAATTTTATAATGAAGTAATTAAAGGAGAAAAATATGGAAAAAATCAAATATTTTTATAAATTTACATCAAATACGACGGAAGCATTTGCATATTTTCCCGATATTTTAAGAGAAATTTCTAAAGATTATAAGATATATTTGAAAAAGAGTAGTTTCTCTGAAAATGAATGGATTTTTAGTGATACAGAAGAATTTAATCAAGAACTCAAACTTGATTTATCCAAAGAAAATGAATTTTTTTCAGAAAAAAGGATAAATTTTAAATTTAAGATCGAAGATACTGATAAAATAGTATCTTTAATAGAATTTTATGAAGTTTGGGGATTTTTACACCTTTCAATACTATATGAAAAATGTTTTGATTTTGTAGAATGGGAAAATAGTTTTTCAAAAAAATTACTAATTGAAAAGGTATCTGAAGATGAAGTAGAAGAAAAACACTCATCTTTGAATAGCATAAATAAGAAAGTTGTACAAATAGATAGAAAATTAAATGAAATGATTAAATTTAAAAAAGATGTAAAGAGAATATTCTTATCAATGAGATTTGATGAGCATAGTAAATGTTTAGCATTTGATCTAAATAAATTTCTTTCATTATTAAATATAGAAATGGTTACTGGAATTGGAGTTGAGCCAAGATCAATTTCTGAAAAAGTTCAGGAAAGGTTAGAAAGAAAAATAGATTTATTTGTAATATTGTTAACAAATTCTGGTAATTCAGATTGGATGAATCAAGAAATTGGATATGCTAAAGCAAAAAAATTACCAATTTTGATTTTGAAGGAATGTAATATTGGTTTTAATCAAGGCATGTTAAGCGATAATGAGTATATAGAATTTAAAGAAATATCGGAAGTTTATATTGGAATACTTGAGACAATTAAATATCTTGAAAACAAAAATGAATTCTTCGCATAACGAGTTTGCAGAAAACTATTTTAAGATAAAATATTTCCTGATTCTTCCTACAAAACCACTCAAAAACACAGGAAATAATGCGTTTTTTTGTCTGCTTTTTTCAGAAAAATTACTTTTTCTGAAAACTCGTTAGGCGAAGTGCCCATGCTTTTGTTTTTTAAAATTTATAACTTGACATCTCGGTATTAATAAACTCTGCTAAAGAACCAATATCATTTAATAATTTTTTAATATCATTTTTTTCAATAAATATTTTTGAACCATCTTTATTTTTACCATTTCGATGAACAATATCATGCCTATATTTAATCATTTTATATATTCCCCCAATTTCTTTAGGAAATTTTACATCAAAAATCTGCTCGTAAATATTACTAATTTTTGCTAGATTGTGATAAGATAAATTCGATAAATAATCTTTAACTATGTTTCTCAAATCTTCATATTTACTAACTATTTCATTTAAAGAAATTTTTACGTCTTTAAAATGGTTTATTTTTTCTATGGCATTTCTCAAAAGATTATTATCACATAAAACTTTATGTAATAAATATTCAGACAAAAATGCCTCTAATACTGTAATACAATTTGCTGTGATCATATTATTGAATGTATCTGATAGGTTTTTTCCACAATCAATGTCCAATAATTTTTCGAGGGTTATAATGCTCTCTTTCAAGTTTAAAAATGGATTTATATCCATTTTTTCAATATCTTCATATTCAATAACACGATCAAAATCCATTCCAGACCATTCGTAACATACATTGTCTAATTCATTTACTAATTCATCAATTAATTCTTCATCTACATATTCATCAAATTCATCAATTAATTCCTCTTTTGCATAGTATGGTCCACCATATATATAAACATAATCACCTTCTTCCTTATCGTATGGGCATTCATTTTGTGGATCTTGATAATTTGACAAGAACCAATTTTTCATTATTTTGATCTGTTCATCTTTTTCCAAATTTTTAATATCATATATATTGTATTCCAAATAATATCCCATTCAATTCCCCTAGTTGATTTGTTATAAAATATACGTATATATTTGTCAAGTATTTTCCAGACATTTTATGGGTATTTCGCCTAACGCTATAATATTACAAACTAATACCCCCACATTGTCCATGCGCTGGTCGGCTCAGGGCTGCGTTGGTGAAAAACCTTGCTAAGAGTCCGGAGGGGAACCTACCGCCGAACCGCAAAGCGGCGAGGGTTCCCGCTCGGTACGGAAAATAATTAAACGTTTTACACTCAATCTCCCTACCACGTTTCATAAGCTTAACACTACTCGTATGCTCTTATTATTACTGCGGCAGCGGCTTACCGGCGAATGGACAAAGAGATTAATCTCCATGTCCATGCACAAGCAGGCTGGCGGGAAAGACATGGCGGTGACATACGGCGCGGGTAAATTAACGCCGCTATATCAAATTAACGTTTTATGAGCTACCACAGCGCTTGATTAAACTCAAGCAGTCAAGGAACCGCTATGGCTTTCCCGCCAGTAAGCTTGTGCATGGACAAGGCGCTTTTACGTTACATTTCCCCTTAAAACCGCCCATAAAGCGTAACATTTCTCCACCATAATCCCAAACTACTCTGTATATAGCGTCTAATCGTTTGTATACCGCTATACATAGCGGTAGGTCATTATTATTTGACATTTATTTATATTTTGTTATTTTGAAATATTTTAACATATTTTATTTTTTTTCCTTGACACATTTTTAGTCTATCAGGTAGAATGAAGTCATATACTAAACGGAGGTTTTTTTTATGAAAAAAACGATTTTGTCAATTTTAGTAGTTTTGCTACTAAGTTTTGTTTTAGCGGGATGCGTGGATGAGGAGCCGGCTGATCCGGCTGATTTAAGTGCGGAGGCAATAAAAGCGGTTGAAGGTTATGGATGGGATTCCGATGATATTCCTGTTCCTGCTGATACTACCTTTCATGGACATTACCTTCATTCTGTCGCAGGACTTTTTCTTGTTTGGAAAGATGCCGATTTAGCTAAATATGATGCTTATAAAGCTTCTTTTGCTGCAAGGGCGGCATTTACAAGGGACGACATTGTAGATATTAAAGGTGAATCTGGGACAATCTTTTTTTATCCTGTAGCTAGTACCGATGATGGTATTGATGTTCCTGCAAATAGTATTGTGCTTAATATTAAAAGGCGGAGTTAAAATATTTGCAAACAATGGTTTTGCGATATTATAAATTAAATTTATTTTTTTAAGGAGAAAAAAATGAAGAAAGTAGTATTATTACTCGTCATCTTTTTGGCAGTAACGGGTGCAGCATTGTTTGCACAAGACGCGAGCACTATTTTGGGAGTAATTCCAGCTGCAACTTATGCACATCCTACTGATGGCTCAACATGGACATTTGCCGCAACAGGCATTACAGTCCGCGGCAAAGATGGAGTATGTGAAATTCCTGCAAGTCAAATGAAAGGTATTGCTTCTGCAGCCGAAGGTCTTACATCACCAGGTTTTACTTTTTCTTTTGATACTGGCTTGTTCAACAGAACATACCGTTTTAATCTCAATGCTGATGGAACTCTCAAAAGGACTATTGACAGAGCCGGTATGCCGCAGGATGTTGTAACATTGACGAGGCAGCGCGAATCACGGTAGTTTAACTATCCGGTGATCGGCAATAAAGGGCTGTTTGGGATTTAATCCCGAGCGGCCTTTTTTTGTACAAATATAATTTGAATTAAGGAGAAAAAATTGAAAAAGCTAATCGTACTATTAATCTTATTGTTTGCGGCATCAACTATTTTTGCGCAATCCATCAATCTGGGAACTTTCCCGGTCGGTCAATGGTTTGATCATAATTATAATGTAGTATGGGAATTCTCATCGGATAATATCAAAATCCTTAACGCATCAGGAGAAACTCTTTATAACTTTAACGACAAAGTAAGCGATTTTAAACTCACCGTTAGCGGAATGCAGCCTGCCATTTCCTTTAAATGCGATGAAGCCGGAAGAACCTTCCTCATCACGGCCGGCATCCCCGAAACCGATCTAACTCTGGAAATTGGAAGCGATGATGTACCAAAATACTCAGTCAAAATGCAGAAACAAAGGCAATCCCGGTAGCTGAGACTGGTGAGGTAAATATACTTGCTGAGTTGGATTGTTATACAGCAGCAGCCAATTGTTCTTGAACCATATCGCTTATAACATCCGCCGGGGTTTTATGATCGGCTTTCGCTTTGGTGAATAGATAATCTGCTGTGGTAGAATCCACTGTTATAGAATAGGCTGACTGAGCCTCTAAAGCGATCTTTCTTTGAGCAAAGAAACCTGTTCCGTTGGGACCAGGTTTTGGCGGGCTCTTTGTCCATTTTTCATCTAAAGCATCATATTCTTCTTCTGTCATGTCCGGCATTTTATTTTTCCTCCTGCTCATTTTCAAGCAGATGTTTATGAACATTTCGGCATTTCATTGCATGAAAAACCCGAACCGTATTTTGATCAATTATATTGTAATATATTTCCAGCAATTTTGCACTGCGGTCAAACCCAATTAATAACCGTTTATTTTCGACATCTTCATCGTTTTCCAGATACCCGTATTTTTGGTATTCCCAAACCTAACAGTTTGGTTATAAAATATAGATATGAACGATATTTCCGAAATAAAACAGGAACTTGACGAAATCACAAAAATAATCACGGAAACCGTCCCTGTCGAAACAATTTATCTTTTCGGCTCTTATGCCTATGGCACGCCGCATGAAAACTCTGATTTTGACTTATATATTGTTTTTAAAGATGAAATGGATATACGAGAACTTGATGCCATACGTTCAATTCGCTTTGCAATGAACTCAATTAGAACAAAACCAATTGATTTTTTGGGTTTAAAGAAAAACCGTTTTCTTGATAGAAAAATATATGCAACTCTTGAACGAAAAATTGATAGAGAGGGTGTAAAATTGTATGGGTAAGAGAGAAATACTGCAGCAATGGATAGATAAAAGCAGCGAAGATTTAAGATCGGCGGAATATTTATCTACTATGCATCACCCAACGCCTGATGAAACAATCTGTTTTCTTTGCCAGCAGTCCTCTGAAAAGTATTTGAAAGCTTTTCTTTTTCTTCAAAATATAGAGCCGCCAAAAACTCATAAATTGCTAGAACTCATGGAAATGTGTGAAAAAATTGACAGTAATTTTTCTGTTCTATTTCCACAATTGAACTTATTAACTGATTATGCTGTTATGCCTCGTTATCCAAACGGACTTAATATTTCAAATGAAGATATGAAGATTGCCATAAAATATGCGAAAATTGTTCAGGAATTTATTTTGAAGGAAATTGATAAAAAATAGTCATTAAAATTTCCTGTTAAAATATTAAAGCCGTTTAATTTACCGGATTGCTCCATAAAGGAACAATGAAAATAAATACCGTCGACATTTGAATACGCTGAGAAGCACGAAGCTTCACAAGGCTCTGTCATTTAACTTAGAAAATCCGTTTTTTGCGTTCGCTGCTTTAGTTGCGCGTCCGCATTGTTTTAGTCCGAGAAACACAACCGCGTTTAAATCTTCGAACCTGTTGTCAGTTTTTATAAGCTCGAAGAGTTTAATGGCTTCGTTATAAGTTTCTTCCGCTGTCATAAAATGAACATTGATCTGTTTGAGTTTGCTGCCGTTTTTATTTTTATATCTCGATAACTTTTGCACAGTGTCGGCAAGGATGTCGCAGGAACCATGATATGAAACAGCTGGGTGTGTTACTCTTGTAGCAGTAAGGACAGAGCTTTCCATCAACTCCGCGGCAGATACTTGTTATTTCAATATCAAGAATTTCAGGACCGAACGGACTCATTATCGGATCATCAGCAGTTTCGATTGTTTTTCCCCATCGGTTGAACATTCCATCAGACATTCTGAAATCGTAATTATAATTTTCCGAACGAAATCTTTTCCATACCTCATTGTAATTATCGGTTTCCAGATATACTTTAAATTCAGATGTTTCTTTTAGAATTTTAATCAGTATCCGCCTCGCTGCCAGCGGCTGTTCTTGCAAAACTGAAGTTTCGCAAGAGGTTCTATCAGGTTGAAATATTATACATATGTTAAGTGGTATTTGTCAAGATTTGTTTGAATTAATTTGTGAAAAATGATAAAATAACATCAGATAAATAAAATGAGGTGAAATAATATAATGAAGACAATTTGGAGGAATAACATTTTCTAGTTCTCAAAGGAGGATTAGAAAATGTCAAGATCATATAAAAAACACTGCGGCTCCACAATTTGTTCCGGTATGGATAAAGCGTGGAAAAAACAATGGCACTCATCCATGAGAGCCAAAGAGCGCGATTTGCTTAATCATCAAATTAAATTCCCTGAAGACGATTATTGTTATCCGGTTCCCAGAGAAGTTGATGATCTTTGGTGTGCGCCTTCCGACGGCGGCAGCCAATGGATGTATTCCGGTTTTAACCACTATTTTCATGAAATGACCCGACCTCGTTGGTATTGGTGGGGAAGCCGCGAGATACCTACTCAAGATGAAGCCTGGGGTGATTGGAAGAAAGATATGGTGGGGAAGTAGAGGGGAAGTTGGAGCTAAGGGGAATTGAACCCCTGACCTCTTGAATGCCATTCAAGCGCTCTAGCCAACTGAGCTACAGCCCCAATTAAAATCCGTAAGATTTAGCAGTTATCTTTACACTATCTGATTGATTGATTGGTGTCAAGCGTTATCGGATTGTATTGTCATCAGATTGTGTCTCAAGGTTTGCTTGAATCATCCTTGCAATTTCTTCAGGCGACTTTCCTTCTGCTTCAATGACGATGTCGGCGATTTGAAGATAAGCGGATGCGCGGCGTTCGTGTAAAAGGCGGTGGGTTTCTTTTGGGTTTTCTGTTTGAAGAAATGGAGGCAATTCACTTTTTGGTTTTTTACCATTTGGCGAATTTGCAATTCGGTTCCATGCTTCGCCTGCTGATATGCTGAGGTAAACCATTTCCACGCCGGAAATTTTTATCGCTGCCATTGCTTCGGGATTGTCGATGATGCCGCCGCCTGCGGCGATTATGCTTTTTATGACGGCTTTTCCGGCAAGAGCAGTCATCAAAAATGATGCTGCTTCAGCTTCGGCTTGTTTGAAAAGTGATCCGGCAGAAACGCCGCATCTGCCTGATGTGTTGGATTCAATATAAAGCTGACGAGGGGTCTTTCCGGTTCTCTGTAGGATCAAATCATCAAGATCGATAAAATCACATGAATATATTGAGGCAAGCGCTTTGCCCGCGTTTGTTTTGCCGGAATGTTTGGGACCTGTTAAAATAATACTCTGCATGGGTTTAACCGTACAAAAAAATCTGATAAAATGCTACTATGTTCGGGCTTATTATTTTAGTAGCTATTATTTTAATATCTTCTCTTCCAATAATCGCTGTATATGTTTGGTTCCGTCTTGCAAAATATCAATTTCCGCTAAGCCGATTTTTATTAACATTGCTTGCAGGCGCCGCCGCTTTTTTCCCCGCTCTTTTTCTACAGGATCTATTAATACCCTTTCGGCAAACTCTTAGCGGGAGGGCTTTACTGTTCTTTGAACATTTTTTCCGAATTGCGTTTACCGAGGAATTAAGCCGATTTTTTATTCTGTTGATTTTCTTCATTATATATAACCGGATTGCATCACAAAAATCCGAACAGTTATCAAGAAACCAGCCGCCTTCCATGAACACCATTAAAATGGCAACCGCTGCAGGACTTGTTGCCGGTCTTGGCTTCGCCCTTTTTGAAAACGCAGTTTATGCTGCCGCCGATATAAGAGTGCTGCCATTGCGCATCGTCATTACCGCCGCTGTCCACGCCGCCTGTGGCTCCCGAATCGGCGTCGCCACGGCAACAATCCGTACCAACCCCATGCAGGCAATTTTACGCATCCTCACAGCCACAGCCATTCATGGCATCTACAATCTGATGATCGTCATGCCAGGCTTCTCACCGATCGCCGCAATCCTCATCGCTCTATCCGCCCTCTTCTCAGCAATCTTCACCATCCGCGGCGGCTGGCTAGACAGCCTTTCAGAAGACTCAACAGACCCATTTCAAGACAAACCGGCGGTTAACGAGCCTCTGCCCGATACGCGAATACTTGACAAGCCTGACGAAAATTCAGTAAGCTGATCTGACACGACGCAAGGTAGAGCAGTTGGCAGCTCGTCGGGCTCATAACCCGGAGGTCGCAGGTTCGAGTCCTGTCCTTGCTAAAATGATCCTATTTCAAAAAGTCATTCTCAGAAAATAATAAAAAGATTAAATTATTCGAACCATTGAAATTAAAATTTGAAGACGGCAACTGGGCAAACGATCCTGAATTAGGATTAATGGATACAATACTGGAACAAAATCCCGAGTTAATCAACAACCTCGCCCTGAAGGGCGAGGTATGTTGTTCTCATAAGGTATTTACATTCGGTGTTTAATACCTTTTAAGCGCCCTAAAGCTCGCACGCGAAAGCGTGCAGAAGGTATTAAACCCCTCAGCACGAATAAAAGAGCTGCGGGGTGTGAAAACATATTTTGCCTTACCGTGCGGGAACCCTCGCCGCTTTGCGGCTCGGTTGAGGTTCCGTGTAATCCGTGTAAATCCGTGTTTCGTCCTAACCCCTTTAAATCCGTATTTATCGAATTAACATTATGCTATAATACCTCAGGAGGATCATATGCCTAAAGCTTTTATGGACGAAAATTTTTTACTGGAGACTGATACCGCGCGGAATTTGTATAAGGCAGCGAAAGAGCAGCCGATTTTTGATTATCATTGCCATCTTATACCGGAGCAGATCGCGGAAAATAAACAGTTCAATGATTTAACAGAAATTTGGCTTGGGGGGGATCATTATAAATGGCGTCAGATGCGGACTATGGGTATTGATGAGAATTTCATCACAGGCAGCGCGTCGAATTATGAGAAGTATCTTGCGTGGGTGCGCACAGTGGAGAATCTGATCGGCAATCCGCTTTATCATTGGACGCATCTTGAACTGCAGCGTTATTTCGGCATTTATGAGCCGCTGTCGGAAAAAAGCGCTCCCGCTATTTGGGAAAAAGCCAATGCTTTGCTTCAAACGCCGGAACTTTCGGTTAAGGGCATTTTCAAAAAATTGAATGTATACGCCGTAGGGACGACAGACGATCCTGTCGATTCGCTTGAACAACACAAAGCCATTGCCGAAGGAAAAGCCGCAATCGGAAAAATTGATACAAAAGTAATTCCCTCTTTCAGACCGGATAAAGCGCTTAACATCAATATGCCCGGTTTCGCAGATTATATTGAAACGCTTTCCAAAACAAGCGGTATAACGATTAAAACATCAGACGATGTCATTGCCGCTCTGGAAAGAAGGCTCGATTTTTTTGTCTCTCTAGGCTGCAAAGCGTCTGATCACGCGCTTGAAAACGCGCCGTTCGCTATTGCACCTAACAGCGCAATTGACAATGCGTTTAACGCCGCAATGCAGGGGAAGCCAGTTTCAAATGAAGACGGCGAATGCTACAAAACAAAAATCTTAAGCGAACTTGCAAAACTATACGCAAAAAGAAACATGGTAATGCAGCTTCATCTTTCCGCGCTCCGCAACATCAATCCAAAGATTCTTAAACAGATCGGTCCTGACTCAGGCATTGACGCCGTTCACGATATCGAACAAAGCGGCAATCTTGCCGCTCTTCTCGGCAAAATAGAAGGTGAAGCATCGCTTCCTAAAACAATATTGTACTCTCTTAATCCCAAAGATTATTATCCTTTAGGCACAATTATGGGCGCTTTTCAGGGTACGGGGCGCATGGGAAAAATACAGCTCGGCTCCGCGTGGTGGTTCTGCGATCACAAAGACGGCATGACAGAGCAGATGCGGGTTCTGGGAAATCTCGGAATGCTTCCCGCTTTTATCGGTATGTTAACCGATTCAAGAAGTTTCCTGTCGTATCCGCGCCATGAATATTTCCGCCGCATTATGTGCAACTTAATCGGCAGTTGGGTAGAAAACGGTGAATATCCATGCGATATGGAGAAATTAGAGAATATAGTGAAGGATATTTCGTTTAGAAATGTTAAGCGGTATTTTGAATAGAGCGAAATTAATAGTTTTTTGTTGACACCTAAATATATACAGCATAAACTGTTTAACATGAATTATTATAATTCTATATTTTAAATGAAAGGAGATTTTAATTATGAATGATTTATACACATCCATTGTAAAACTTGACTTCCAGTACGCGCACAGGTTTATGAACTGGCCGAGAGAAGCGAAGCACCTTCACGGACACTCAGGACTTTTGGAAATTGAACTTGAGGATAAGGTAGACCCGGTTACAGGGTACGCGCACGCATGCAAGGAAGGGTTTAAGAAAGCGTGGGAAGTTGTTGATCACTTTCATCACGCGACATTATTTCAGGAAGGCGATCCGCTTCTTGACGCGGTTATCGCCGTTTACAAAAAAGAAGGAATTAACAATGATCCCGAGCATTGCGTTCCTCTGAAAAAAATTGACAATCCTCTTGCATGGTCATACCCTGAGTACAGAATAATCGTTACTAAAAAAGTTTCTACCTGTGAAAATCTTTGCGAACTTTTTTACGAGCTCCTCAAGGACAAAATGCCGATCAAGAAGATCACAATGCGTTCATCAAGTATTAATGCTGCAAGTAAATGTTTTAAATAGGCGGCATCGTTGATTAGATAACTTAATATGTGCAGCCGTTTATTCAACCTTGAACCGCGCTACCTCTCTGATCAAAATATCAATCCCTTCGCGGTTTTGAACGGAAATTCCGTTAACATGATGCACGGCTACATTGATCTGATCGGCTCCTAAGGCCATCTCATTCATGCCGGAGGTTATTTCCTGCGTCGCTTTTTCAAGGTTTTCGCTTTCCTGAATAACTTCTTTCGCGCCGTCAAGCATTTCGATTGAACTGCTTTGTACCTGACGGGTTATTGAGTTTACATTGCTGATGCCTTCCAGAATCTGCTTGGAGCCTTCGCCCTGCTCTTCCATGGCATTGCGGATATTATCTTCCTGCTGCGATACTACCTTGACGCTGGAATCAATTGCCTCGAATTTGTTTAGTACATTTTCTGTTGATTTTGTGATTTTATCAATTGATTCTTTTATCTTTTTTAGCACAACGCCGATGGTTTTGGATTGCGAGGATGAATTTTCCGCGAGCTTTCTGATTTCATCAGCGACAACGGCAAACCCTTTTCCCGCTTCTCCTGCGTGCGCGGCTTCAATCGCGGCATTCATCGAAAGAAGGTTGGTCTGACTTGCAATAGTTTGCATAACGGAGTTAATCTCCAACAAGCCTTCGGATTCCTGAGCAATTTCCTTAATATCCAACGATACTTCATTAAGACCTGTTTTACCGATTTCGGAAGCTTCTTTCAGGGTTTTTACATTCGCGGCGTTTTTAACAAGCGTATCCGTAACAGAGGAAATATTCGCTACCATTTGTTCAATCGCGGCGGATGCCTGAGAAACGTGAGAGCTCTGATTTTCAACATGAGTATTGAGTTTTTTAATATTTGAAGAAACCTGTTCCATTGTCGCGTGAGTTTCGCTTACGCTGGCGCTCTGATTAATAACTCTTCCTTTAATACTCTGGATGTTAGCTGTAATTTCATTTACCGCTGCGGCAGTTTGATTCATGTTACTCGCAAGATCATTTCCTATTTGAGACAATGTTGCCGACTCTTTCTTTATGCTGATTATAAGATTTTTAACTATTTCCATTGTCTGATTGAAGTAGTGCGAAAGTTCTCCTATCACATCTTTAGAAACATAACTAACCCTCTTGGTCAAATCTCCTTCACCTTCGGAAATATCTTTTAACGTATGCATTACGCTGAACAAAGGTTTGACAATGCTGGTTGTTACGAGCAGCGCCAGAACAACGCTTGTGGAAAAAGCGATAAGAATAAAAGTTATAATTATGACAGCGTATGTCCTTCCCGTTTCGTGAACATGTTTTATTTCTTCATGAAGCAATACTCCGTACTCATCATATATATGCTGCAGATCGCTGATAACATCTTGAGTTGTCGGATAAACTTCATTTATCAGCATATTCATAGCTTCTTCTTTATTTTCTTCATTCTTTGCAAGATTGACAATGTCCCGTGCCTTGTTATGAATAAAACTATGAGGAGTAGTAATATGAGTCAGCATCCTTTGAATTTCAGGGTCGGTTATTTTTTTTACATCTTCGCTGCTAAGCCACTGACCCAGAGAGCATGTATTAGAATCAAGCGAACCTGTGAATTCCTTTCCGGTAAACACAAATTCCGTTAAATTATGCCTCCAGTTAAAA
>Ga0209755_10005629_pt1 | contig 14176 bp, 4 predicted proteins | sample TergutCo191P1_FD_187301 | JGI IMG/M metagenome (GOLD analysis project Ga0209755, IMG submission 187301) | Cornitermes sp. P1 segment gut microbial communities from Petit-Saut dam, French Guiana - Co191P1 (SPAdes) (version 2) | ecosystem: Host-associated > Arthropoda: Insects > Digestive system >... | reverse complement strand
TATTGTTCATTACTGACACTGCGTATAGAATGTTTAAGTTTCTCATAAATAAATAAATTATTTTTAAATCATTCAGACTATGCCGCGCAGTACACACTCCCTCTCAGTTACAAAATTACATCGGGTAATTCTGTATAGGCCAGGTTGGCATCAGAAAAAATTAAAGACACGTTTCTTGCATAATATAAATTTTGTAGGATAAAATTTAACTTCCATTTCGCGAAATTTCCTGACAATTGATACGTCACTCTTCTTGTCTAATTTCTACAAGCGTTGTAAAATTGGTTGCGTTCGGCCAATTTTTCACTGCACATTATTGAATTGGTGTGTACCTTCACTGCTATCTGCAAGTCCAAATAAGGGATTTTCCTGCAATGACACATCTGTCACTACACATATGTGGAACACAATAAATGCAAGTTTGTTTGCGAGCTGTTAATAACTAAGGACCCTTTACTTGCAGAACTATGTGCGTTCTCCACTGTACACCCATTTCTGTATTAATGTTATCCTAACAGTTTCTACTTCCACGAGACATCCCCTGACCTTGAAAGCGTGTAAGTTCTTTTGCGATCGATTAGTAATTTATGTCTCTTTATTTGAAGCGCCTTTTGCCTTCTGAGCTCTACATATGCTTGTACTATTGGGGCTTTTCTATATATTCCTACATCGCATTATACAAATCTTCATTTCATTGGCTGTATGTTTAGTATTTTTGTGTCAATAATTAAAGGCACTGTAATGTAGAAACTCTGTACATTTTGGGCACCATCTCGGTTGCATATCGAGGGATGTAACCGACAGTTCGTACTTCATATTTTAGAAACAAACTCTAGAAATTATTTGCTTTATTGATGTCTATGTAAGTCGTCAAGGCTGTGCCCTTCATGGGAGTAGAAAAGGTGAGAATATATTTAAGATGAAGTGTTGATAGGGTAGTCTTATACAGACATACTGTGGTATCGTGAGAGGAGTGGGTTTCGCTTAGAAACACTCAGCTTCCTACAATTGTGACAGAAGCCGGAAGCAGATAACATGGAGGTTTGTGCTTGTTTGAAAGATAAGGGCAGAAATATTTGTGTGAATTCTGCCAGTGTTCAGAATGTGTGTGAAAGGTCCGCACTGACAGACAGCTCAAGTAAAAAGCAACTATCAAAATACTGAGAAATTTCTTTCATATTTAGTTCTACGTAGTTGCATGTGGAATGGAATTCACGAAAAACTTCAATTTTTGTTTAATAATTTGTATTCATTTTTCTTTAAATCAGTCTATAATTGAATGGAGAATATTGAAAAATATTAAAGTTATCAGTTCAAAAAGCACTGCAAATTTTATTGCTTTGTAAATCAGATGCTGTCGGGATGAGAGAAAAAACATCGACCACAGTTAAATTCTCTGTTTATAAAGAGCTTCATGAAAACTCGTTCATTCTACTTTCCATTATCAACAAGATATTCTTTAGCCGTGTGATTTGTGGCTTTAATTCTTAAGGATTATACAGCAGCCGGATGTTTAATCCTACAATTTGCGATAATCGGGTGATTTTTCTGCCCCAACTAGTGCCCTAAAAACAGTGGCTCTATTACTTATAAAAACATTAGCTTTTATCGCACGAACGCACCCGATTCATTTAAATCGGCAACTTACGAACGCACCAAATTGGTGCGCTGCGGCCATTTAAATCCTACGCACAGTCCTGTACAGGCTTAGAATTATAGCCCCATACGTTATCTCAAAATTATATAATTTTTCGTGGTCAGATACGCGCTCCGGCCACTTTACCCAATTATTTACATATGCACTTCATGAATAGCAGTTTATGGGCAACCTGTAATTTTTGAAACTTTGTCTGTTTGTTTTTACGCTAAGCAACATGATACATTTCCTTCCGGAGAAATGTTTTGCGCTGAATCTTATTCCGCTCGCACAGCACAGACCACACATACATTTCACTGTAAGCCTCATTCACTCTGCGAAGCGTTGCTGTTACAAAAAGTCTCTTCCTGAAGGCGTGCTTGTTATAAGAAATTTCTTGTTGTATATCCCGCTCGTAACTAAACAAACGCATTCATTGAGTGATATAGTTTACAGTTCGTGATACTGTAGCCATAACACGGACACAACTTTATTTCGACCGTCGCAGTTTATATTATTGCTAAAGGGGATTAAGTACCACCTGTCTGTATATCATGCCACGGATTTTGCGGTGGAAAAAGAATAACATCAATTTTTCGAGTTTTAGAGCTTTACTGTTGCGGTCAAACTGTCACCAGCAGGGAGGTTGGGAGGAATAAGTAATTTAGACCTCCAAAATACCTCAATCATAAAATATACTTAAATTGCATATATGCATAATTTCATCTAAATGCCAAAATAAGTATATGAAATACATATAAAATATGAAACGTCTACTTAGGGTGAAACATTCACAAATTACAGTACCATAATAACTGTAACAGCACACAGTCAACTCTTACTGATACAGTAGGTATTGACTGTCTAAATGTTGCAGCTCTGAACTAATGTTATTACAGGCAGATAAACTGAGAGCAAGGCAGCTACTGGCGGAAGAGCAGTCAGAGTATCAGAATGCATCTTGCAGGCTAGTACTACTTAAAAATTGCACAGCGCAGGAATTAACTGGTCTAACGATATCAATTTCACAGACTTTTTTATAATTTCCAAGGAATATTTTCCGTAAGACCAACGGTCTAAGTCTCAAATTCTATGGTCAAACTAATATGTTCTCCTATGATGTCTCATAACAGTCAGGAAGGACGCGATATCGACATAAGAGTATACCAGTCAGTACTCTTACACAAATTTCTGAAATATTTGGCATAGTTTGGGCCGGGTAGCTCAGTCGGTATGACGCCTGGCTATGGACTGGACTTTCCGGGATCGAATCCCGGTGGCGACGAGTTTTCCCGCATGTCCAGTCTTCTCCTGAAGGCCACCCGGCCTCCTGTAAAATCGTTACCGTTTCTTTCTCTGGGTAAAGTGCGGCTGGGTCGTGCTGCTGACCACTCACCCACTTCTAGTGCCACGGTCATGGAACAGTAGAGCTATTCCTCTACTCACTCTCTGGGACACACCGAACCTGTAATGAGATCATTTTATCTATGGTCTAATAACTAAATACTTAACCTAAATTTATATTTCCCAAGTTCCGTTACGGAATCCTTGTCACAAAAGTCGAAATAAGCTGTGTAAGTGGTGCAAGCAAAACACCGTAACTCCAGCACTATCACATACTTCGCTTTCTACATTTCACAGAAAATAAAGGAATGGAGTTGACAGAACAGATGACAGACTGTGGAAGTTACGGGACATGTTTGAAATTCTAAGGACGAAATTTTCAAAATTTTAAACCCTTCCGAGTGTTTGGCAGTAGATGAAGTCATTGTGAAATTCAAGGGAAGGATAGTTTTCAGGCAGTACATCCCGAAAAAATCAAAAGTTACGGTATTAAAATGTTCAAACTGTGTGAATCTACATGATATAAATATGACATGAATGTTTATCTCGAATAAAGACAGACAAATGGCGACACAACACCTGACAGCAACACATAATACAGTGGTTAATTTGACGATTAGGTTCGTGTTCAACATGTTTATGATTTCTAAATTGATTTTTTTTTGTACTTGTAATAATTCCGACTTTAGGTTTGATATAGTTTGACATCTTCTATTGTTGGAACCTTAACGTTTGTTATAAGCATACGAAATTAATTTTTTGTCACCAAAATATATAAATTTATTATATAAAAAACTGGATGTGCAATTCTGCGTGCCTGATGTACAGTTACTGCAGCATGTGGACAGTGGCGTTGGTCGACAGATTTCCTTACACTTTTTGTGTTGAAAACAAGAGAGTAAAATCAATAAAGGCAAGAAAAACTTGCACGCCTAAGTGTTGAGACAGGAAGTTTACCAATCGCTGTGTACATTAGATTAGCTAAACTGCACCTTTTCCTGAAATAACAATCCTACTTTTTCCCCCGCCAACGCCTTGAACAAGAAGAACTGAATGCACGCATTCAGCAGCTAAACTTGAAGTTTAAACTTAGTAATGGGTGGTAGATTGTTGGAGACGAATGTTTTGCGTATTTCATCGTAACCTTCTCTTCTAACGGATCGCTTTGTTTTGCTGAGTTGGATCTTCCACTGTTTTATGCACTGAGAAAGGAATTATATGTGAAAACAAGGTATTTATTGATATATATGTATTTAGTTAACACAATTGTAATATTTATAGAACAGTGTATACGGGAAAGAAAGCGACAGGATTTATGGGGAAAGTACAGTAGTGTGTGAGTTGTGACTTTAGTTTTCTAAACTGGAGAGATCACAATAATTGCTAGTGAGACCAAAGAAAAAGTGGAATACAAAAGATAAGTGACAGAGGATTTCATGGGAGGTGTGTGGGCACGAATGTCCATACCACTGTCACATGTGGCACGTACTGTGTCTCAGTTACATGATCGTCTGCGGTTACGGTACAGAGAAACAGCAAAAATTGTGACCACAGAGAGACAGGTGGCAGGAAGTGGGAGAATGGACGGGAAATTTACGTGAAATTATCGAAGCCAGAAATCAGTGACAGTGCAGTGGGCTGCGGTACAGTTCAGTGGAGAGGTGGAGCAGAACAGGGCGATGGAGGAGTAAGGGAGGCCGGGAAGGAGACCGATAAACAAGTAAAATGTACGCTACTGTGTTAAACATCTTCCTAATACTATTAGAATTGTTGTTGATTAGAGTTTAGAAATATTTGGCTGTAGCCAGGATGAAGGATAAATTTCCAGATATTATGTTCATGTAAAATAAATACGAATCACAGGTTGCCAACTGTTTGTAGTGTCCTTTGTGTGATTGCTTATTATATCCCTATTAATTCCATAAATAGACTTAACTTAATCGGCTTTCTAGTTAGGGCAGATTGTGTTCTCTGTAGGATTGAAACTAAATGTTTATATATAATTTAAACGAACGCCATTCTTAGGTAAGTAAGAATTACTAAATTCTTTTTATACTCTCGTTCCGTCTATCGATTTTCGCTGCACTTTTAGAGGCTACTTTTAATTCAGACAAGAGCAAACACTGCCATCGATTAGCTTGTAGTTTGTTTCTTGCGTGGACGATCATCACACCATTCACTGAACAAAGACACGGGTGTTCTCCGAAACGTCCGATAAGAATTTTACCAAGACTCGTTTCTTTTCTTCTAATTGAACACACTGACCATTATGCTCACATTTTATTCACATAAATATTACGTTGTTTTATTTTCCAACAGGTCTCTCCCTTAATTGCATGGAACAGCGTCCTTGTGGAGACCCTTAGTTCATCATTTACTCGAAATATTGTCCGCACTTTATTGAAACCGGAAGTGCATTACAGTGTTCACACCAGGTCTCCACCTGTTGGTATCCTGAGACACACCAATTCAAGTCACAATCCAAACCGGTTTTCCAAACAATCAAATTATGGTCGCCAACATGTGTGTACCTCTTCCAAATAATCTCTCTACATCACTTTTCCAACCAAACCATCTATACACGCCTCCTATACCCCAAATTTGTCACACGCCTACCATTAAAACCTATTTGCTGCAACAAGTTGCATGTATTTTGTAACGGGTGCTAATCAAGCAGTTCCTCATTATTCAGTCTTCCCAATCCGCTCCCTTCACCGCGTATTCTAAAGCCCGCAGGCTACATTCCTCTGTAATGTGAAAGAAAATTCATTGTTTCGTGAGTTTTAATTTTATATTTTTGGAAAGGAATCGGTAGACCGAGCATTCTGAACCGAATTGTCGTAAGCATATGATAATCTGTGTCTGGTCTTAATTTCTTCACAAATTGACCTTGAATTCTCAGGTTTTGTTCCCCAATAATTTAACATCCAACCACTCTGTTACCAACCTTTGCTCTGAGAATTTTTTCCACTTTTACCTCTGCGATTGGTACTAACTACCATTTTACTGGCGATCAAGAAAGCCCACTTTCATGTCCTAAACAAATATATGTTTTTTTCTCCCAATAAATTAGCGTAATTACCGTAGAAGTGAAGCTGAATTTTCTCATTGGATTTTGAAAACTTCTGATTTGTTTGAACCTTAGTAATGGCGCACATTGAAGCACATTTTTAACGAAATAATGCCGATATTTCTTATTGCTTAAGACCAATCTTAATCGGATTCACATCAGACAAATACCGGACACTTCGGACTGTGTTACAAAATACATTCAAAGACAGTTATTGTAACTCAGTTACGTGGGAGTACAAAACTGAAAGACATATTAACCCTTACCCTGCTAACGTGAACAATAAAGTGAGCTCCTAATAATGCCATTAAATGGCAGATGGGATCTATCTTGGAATATAAATGGTTAAATAAAACAGCCATCTTAACAGAATCACAATCTATTTTGAATTCTGTAAACAGCTTAAGCTCTTCCCAACTCTGTAACATTTCTTTGTCTACAATTTCACGAATGCAGCATTTGTGTTCCGTCGTTACTCGGTTAGGTTGAAATCCACATTGAAGTTTCAAAATAATTTCATCTACAAACTCTGATAAATTTTATAAGATAATGTCGGGTTACATTTAATTTCCTTCTGTTCGACAGCCCCAGTGGGCCAGGGCATAATCAATATGCATGCTACACGATCACACTCAGGCACACCACACTCGGTAAAACCCTTCCGAGCGAGTTATCAGACCTTCGCAGAGACCTCTGACAACACACAACACTCCTAACAGACTGACATCTATCCTGCCAGTTGGATTCGAACCCACAATTCCAACAAGCTACCATCCGCAGAACCACGCCCTAGATAGTGCTGCATCTATGAAAGTGTGTTGAAATATTCTTATGAATTTGAAACAATGATATTACTGATATTATATTCACCCTCATTGTATTCTGATGCATAAAAAACAGGAAAGTCAATATTCAAAACTTCTATGGCACTGTTCATTATATCAAGTACCAAACTAATGTGAAATTAACATTTTAAATATCCTTTGATTAGCAAGACATTCTGCCATGTTGTCCGTCACCTAAAGCACGTTCCACAAATCCACACTTTCCCACGCATTATACTTGGAACCTCCGTACTTGTTTCGAACACTAGACAGAGGCGGCCTTCAAAATCATTCCTTTTTCGTATATCTGCAACATAGACCTATACATAGAAGCGGTCTTTAACATCTGTCATGTTTTATAACAAAGCAATTTTTGCTGCTCGCAAACATTTACGAATACAATTCACAAACCTTCCTTAGGGAAGCAGGAAAAAGGATATGAGACCCTAACATTGTGTGTATCGTTTCGGTTTTATTTACACTGCTGAGAACGAACACCGTGTTATTCATACGTTTGTGCGTGTGTGTGATTGTGCGTACGTGACAGATACTTTTGCATAATTGAGACCAGTGATGCATAAATCTTCAAAATTGTCCTAATTTAATTTGCCCTTAAGGAGTTAATTTATTTGTAATGAAGTGTCGGTAAATTTTATTTATTATGAACCCATTCCTACCCAGTGTTCTAATATTTTATTTTAAAACTGAACTTTAACTTGAAAAGGCTAGCCATGTTTCCCTCTAAAGCTTTAATTATAACCTTAGTTTAAAATGTCCGAGGCTCAGTGTCTTTGAGGAAATAGGTGACAAGTTATTTGGGTAACAATAAATTAAATATAACCAAGGGAAATAATACGATAACTTCTGCCCCGCACCTACACACAACTGCTTCTATATTCAGTTCTGAATCTTTTATGTGATGTGAGTGTATCAGTGTGTGGGTTTGTATTTACGTACTACAAATGGACTTAATACAACACATTGTTTCATATTGCCAATTATTGATTTCTTTTTGGCATTATTACTGCTATCTGTAAATCGTTAAGGCGCTAATACCTGGTTTTACTCCTATTGTAAAATTTCATGAAATAACTTCATGCGATGTGAAGGTGACTGTGTTGTGTTCAAATATTACATTAAAATGCTACAGACACACACACAAGGACATACGAGCAACATGGCGATGTTACATGCTGCTACAAACACAAAAGAACACACGAACAGCTTTTTGATGTTTAACGTTTGGATATTAGGTAGCTTGACTTACCATAATGCCCATCATTACGCTACTTATACTACCATAGTGTGTATCAATGTGTTGATCCAGATGAAAGAATTTTACGATATGGAAACATCATACATTTCAAGATCATTTCACCGTCAAAATCTACAGATTCCTAGAAAGTAACAACACGATGGACAGGCTAACCTTTGAATCATAAGCGACACAATAGCCTTGTGTACTTTAGGGACTTCAAACGCCGTTTATGGGCCTAGGAATAACATACATTGTGTAAAGTGATGAGTGTCAGATGTAGAGCGTGAGGAATATTTACTTTTAAATGTCGGTAATGGGTATTGTGTTAGTGTGAGTTTATCAGTGAATGAATTTACAGTGCAGGTGGCTGATATTGCGGAGACTGTAAGCATTGGGACCGCGTTACTGGGGTCATGCAGCCATCTACTGCGTTATTTGCGTGGGAAATGCACACTGTGAAAACAGTGCAGCACCACTGTTATTCACGTTCTCCGTGACTTTGACCCTGTCTGTACACGAACGTGAATACAGTAATGTATTTGATTTTTACAACAAAATCTTGGGACATTAGCACGGAATGTGGAGAGAACTGACACACACACAAATGGTGTATGGTGTAAAGCATTTACTGTAGAAAGCAACAATGGAAAGAATATGTCGACGTACATGGGATAATGGTACTAAAGTCGGAATAAGCAAATAATATTGTTTTTATGAAGTTGGTTTGGTTCTTTTAAACATAGAAACTTCTGAGCTCCGTAAAAATGCGGTGTCATTAGTGACCTTTGCATGTAAGACACCACAGTGAATGTAGTTAGTTATGGCAGTAATACATTGTGATATGTGTTTGGTTGGTAGTGGGAGGTGTTATTTGTAGGCTGGATTATAAACAGTTGGTACTGTAATAGTGTTCAGTACCAAAGCTTACTCAAACCTTTGCTGTTTGTGCAGAATGAACTTCAGATTTTGGACAAGACATTGCTGGGTAAATTGAATCACATGGTTTTCTTCAATATTATAGTACAGTTGCTTTTGACATTCATTATATAATGATAGTATACCTCAGGTATTTAAGTTGGATTTGAAAACTAAACGTTTCACAGTAAGCTGCTTGCTGCAGCCTATCAATGTAATTATCAGTACCGCTATTCTTCAACACAGTGACACAGCACAGTCCAAAGTTATTTCAATGTCAGCCGACTCACACAAATCGCCGCTAGTTTAATTCCCTGCTCTATCAGATATCCCCCTACAAAGAGCCTGTCACAGCAATCAGTCTCCTCTAGACACCAGCATTAAATACTTTAACAGCTTTTAAAACCGGACGATCCTTCTTCTTTGTTCCAAGACATTTTGGCAATCGGTTTCACGCCCCGGCCCCGTTATCTGGAGGACCATTCAAAAGAAGTCTATGTAGGCTTCTGTTCCGATCTTCAAGCTAAGGAAAAGAGAAAGCACCTTTTCCTAGCTTGATATCCAACTGCCTGTATTCCGATCACTGTTATGACTGAGCTACCAGCGCTCCAGTTAGCACGACATACAGGTTCTTCAACATCATCATCATCAGCATCATATGTCTGTCCTGGAGTTAGGCCGCTTGTTGACCCGTTCCGGTCCAACGTATTTAGAAGTATCTTCAGGGGCCTGCCACGGTTCCTTCTGCCAGTTGAGGAATAGTTTCATTATCCTGGATAGTCTGTCATGCTGTATCCAGTACCTTTTGTATTCCAGTACTTTGACTTGAACCGGTGTTATTTCTAATTCCTTTGCAATGTGTGAATTTATTTTGTATCCTGCTGTTCTTGTCTTCTTTAAACGACGACACGGATGCGAAAAATGCTTTACGTACAGGTTGATATAATGAAATAGGCGGCATATTGAACTGTATTCAGTTAAATACGATAAGCTTCTTAGAAGTCGATAACATATCATAATAGACAAAAATGTATTCTTATCTCAAGTAAACTCTTTTTTTCATGGTGAGAGAACTTTATAAGTTCCTTATATTCTTGTATCAATTCCGAGACTGATATATGTGTTTAGCATTTTTGTTTCCATTTCTGTCTGACAGTGAAGATACTTAGCCACAAATCTCTTTGCCACTTGTTGCTCTTTCTACATATTTCAATAGTTACTTCAGTACTGAATGAAATTAACAGTTGATACACAGTTGTTGAATATGCCTCATAGCTATCAGTAACATACAGAAGCCATATATATCAGTGGCTGTGTCAATTAAAAAAGGAACGTGAATACACATTTCTTACTGCTAGTTACAGCAGGTCACACAGCCAACTGCAGTAAACGACTGATATCAAACAAACTAACAAATTTCAAATGGACTGTCTGTAGTGCCGGAAAATGGAATTGTAAGAAACTCCCACCGGTAACAGGCGATAATTTACAGGAAATAACTAACCTACCAACTGACATGCTGAATAAATGTTCCTCAACATGAATAAATGGCTGACTAAAGAATAAATGAACGACTCACTGAACCACTGACTAACTGACTGTCTAACTGAGTGACTAACTAAATGACTATCTATGTAACTGACTAAGTACCTATAAAAATAACGAGTTGACTAAATAATTATTCAAGCAAGCAACCAAAAAAGAGCAAACTGTCTACAAGAAAGAACCTGTAAATTCTAGCTCCTAAAGAAATTCCCATATTTAGTACAATGTTCGTTCCTCCTTGTCCTAGGCCAGATATATCCAATCCACGCCCTTTGATATTTGTTGGTTCCTAAACCCCATCTTCATTCCTCCATCCACTGTACTTGCCACATTGCATTCCATTCTTATTCACCTTCATTTCACCAACCGGTACAATTTAGTAAACAGTATTATTCATGAAGCTACTAATTATGTAACAATTCCCAGCCCTCTGTTGCCTCACATTTCTTACGTTTACCTTTTCCCAATAATAAACAACAATAAACATTGTGTTCGGAATTTTGAATCTTAAACTTTGAGACTGGAAGTGCAACTTTTTATTCTTTTTAAGATGAACTATGAGTGTCAGGTATATTACTGCGGCTGTTTTATGATTTGGTCATTAACATATCGTACTTTCATGTGTATTAATATTAGAAAATATACTACAACCTTTACAACGAATTTACAGAAACCCAAATTCACAAAGTTTTACCAAATAGTGTAACAGTGGTTCGAAATGTATAACAGGGCACGTGGTGAATTTCTGACGGATGTGAGGAGGGAAGGCGCAGATATTTAAAAGGTTTAGTGCGCAGCAATATGATACACGGCAATACCTGGCAGTGTTCTGTGGAAAGTTTCACTTAGAAAATATATTTTAGTGTGCCCGTATAAGATAAATCTTAGTGTTTTTGCATTGTTTTCAGTCTTATGTTCCGAGTGTAGCATTTAATAAATCAGATTAATGCAAATACATTTTGGATAACCAGAAAATATTTACTATTCCACAAGATATTTTAACTCACTTCAGCAAACCTACACACGGAAGCATCTATCAATGAAAGTCTCAATGTTGCCCTCTATTTACCCGTTGTCCCCCCATACTGATCCTCTACTGATATTACTTTCTGTTGCGTCCGTCTATGTGAAAGAACTTGGGACGGTTATGTATTGCTTTTTGTGAAATGTGGCGGTTCTGCTCATTATTGAATGCAATAGAGTGATACAAATTAAAAACTTAGAATAGGAATACAAATATTCAATGCGCAGTGCTAACTGCACTGTCACTTCTCTACTCTAACATTCAGTATGACTCAGAAAATTTTCTCACAAAGCGACACTTTAGAATAAAGTTTGCAGTTTCTTCCCTTTTGTGCAGCTGAACATGTAACAGCAGCATCCGTGTAATTACTGTAAGTAAAGTAAAATTGCATACTGTAGAGTTTGTTCATTACTTGTATAGTAAAAGTGATTTGCTGTAAATGCTAAACATTAAAACGTCTTTTTTGTTCCTTTATACAAATTAGTCCGCCCGTCTTCATGTAACAACTGAAGAAATACTGAAAGCATTATTATGAATTTGGATATTTCTAATATTTACTATAATACCTTGACTACTAACAACTTTATTTAAAATCCAATAACACCGGCGGACACTTCCCATGAAAACTACATGCATTCTGCTGGCTTCTGAAACTGACTTCTTCATATTTAGTGAAACAAAAGCTTTGAAACAGCAAATAAGGAGTTAATTTGTATGGCGTATTTTAAGCTATTGCATTTATTTAAATTTGTATTGTATCCGTGTTTATTAAATGAACGCACGCACCAAACTGTTACGCTGTACGTACATTTCCTTAAGTTCTGTGAATTCAAAACTTGAACATGTTAATTCTGTGGATCACATAAGACCTTCTGCATTATTTCTTTTGCAGGGAACGGAATTGATCTTTTGAACAGGTTTATAAAGTTACGTATCTCTTTCGGTACAAGACTTGCTTTGTAGGAAAAATAACATCTCTACATTTTCACTTTAAAGGAAGTACCCCAACTGAGGTCAATGGAAATTTGTTTAGTGTAGTTAGTGTGTTTTAGCACGGAAGATTTTGTTAAACAGCCAGGAATTTATTTTAATGCTTGTGTGACTCAATTCGTAATTTCTGAGGAAGGATGCTTAGTATACAAAATACGATATTATTACAAGTTGTTAGTGCTCTAAATAAATTGTTTCAAATTAAGCAAATTCCCCATCTGTACCTTTAATTTTAAGTTTTTCATAATGTTTATTTGCTTACATTCCGTACTTTAACGAACAGGTTTCACTAGTTAAGACAAAATGAAACGTATCACAGAACACGCTTCATATCAGGTATAACATGCTACGCATTTCAACAAAACTGTGCCATCTTCAGGGAGATAGAAACAAAACTTTCGTCCGTTAAAAATTGTATTATTATTATTGGTAGTAGTAGTAGCAGAAGTAGTAATATTTATTGCAGTAGTAATATTACTATTAACAGTAACAGTAATATTTGTAATTCTAGTAGTAAAGTAATTGTAGCTCCAACAATAGAGATCTCCTCCGTCTTATTCTTCAGTTATGAATTAATATTTGTGAGCCTTGACCAAGATATCACCAATTATTTTCGAATTATATAAGCATAATATAGTGTTTCTCTCTAGGGTGAACTTTCTGGTGTATAGTGGTACCAATGTGTGATATATTACTGTTTCTGCAGGTATGACGTTTGACATATACATGTGGCAGTTGGCAGTGTTCAGTGTGGGTGTCATCAAATGCAGTCAGTTGGTGTGTTGTGCTGGTGTATAGAGGGAAAAGACAGTTGGTATGGTGTGCTAGTGTGCATAGGGAACAGTCCCATCTTGCGGCTTTTCGTGGGTAAGTGTGCATCTAAGTACATGTGATTGGATACTGTCCACATTGTTGTAAATTGAATTTATTTATATTACATTTTTCCATGAACTTGAAAATAAATGTTAAGTTTGCTTGATACTTAGAAAACTCATTCATGTTTCCATATTTGTAAATATTATACATTTGTTGCACAAATTCAATAGCATTCTACAAAATGTACGGTAGATACAGCAAATTGAATTGTTTTTCTTTTGCTATTAAGTGAAATTTAAAAAAAATCAAAAGGTTTAAAGAAGTAATCCAAGAATATAGAGTTATGGTGTGAAGTACTGGATGTTAGGTACATTGAATACAGGGAACTGCTGAATACCTTAAAATAACACGAAGTGTAGTTGAACTTGTTATGAAACCGTTACCTGCTGAATACGCTGTATATTAAAACGGGGTTACTAAATATTTATTGTACAATTGACACTAATTCAGCTGGCCCTCTTTCTCACCTGACGCACCCATAAAGTACAATTCGTTTAGTCTGCGAGGTATTTAGCGACTTTTACATGAAAGCCCTACATTTACATTCAACTTAGAAACTTTCATATATTCAACTCTTACTGAGTGCCGAATATCGAGAGGAAACGTGCATTTTGCTGTGTTTGTTGTTAAGGATATAAGGCATAAAGTAATCAACTGTGTGTGTTGTTACGTATTTAACAGCTACAGTAATCAA
>Ga0209755_10005628_pt1 | contig 14176 bp, 11 predicted proteins | sample TergutCo191P1_FD_187301 | JGI IMG/M metagenome (GOLD analysis project Ga0209755, IMG submission 187301) | Cornitermes sp. P1 segment gut microbial communities from Petit-Saut dam, French Guiana - Co191P1 (SPAdes) (version 2) | ecosystem: Host-associated > Arthropoda: Insects > Digestive system... | reverse complement strand
ACAATATTTGATGAGGGATACAGATCATTAAGCTCCTCATTATGTAGTTTTCTCCACTCCCTTGTTACCTTGTCCCTCTTAGGCTCAAATATTCTCCTCAACATCCTATTCTCAAACACCCTAAGCCTACGTTCCTCCCTCAGTGTGAGCAACCAAGTTTCACACCCATACAAAACAATAGGCAAAATTATAGTTCTGTATGTCTTAATCTTTAAATTTTTGGATACCAAACTGGAAGACCAAAGATTCTGCACCAAATGATAGCAGGTATTCCCTGATTTCAATCTACTCCTAATTTCTTCCTGAAAAGAAATCTGATTTGTTGAGGTTGTTCCCAAATTTTTGAACTCTTCCACCCTTTCAAAGGAACTATTATCACTCTGTATACTGTGACTTTGTCCTGCATCCTGCGTCCTGTTGAGACATGATCATATCAGCATTTACTTCTAGTCCAGTCTCCTGATTAACATCTATTAACCTTTAGACGCCTAATGTCAACTATAGTTGACGTACCGCACCGCTAACCTCCAAAGTTGCATTTTATACATTTATTCAACAAATATAGGTACTGAATATTTTAAACGTGGTATATACTCTCCGTTTTTTTCTCTTCAAAATGCAGTTTGTTTCATAATTCTAACATATTTGCTTCCTGTGTTATTCACATTTTATATACAGAGTGTCCTAAAATTAAAAAAATAATACCGGCTCCAAAAGGTTAAAGCTTCTGTGTTTTTTTTATAGTGTGTATGCTTCCACCCAATATATTAACATAATCAGCATTAACCAGAAGCTGGTGTGTACCATTAAATTTCAAGCCATCCTGGTTTATCTGAAACCTCCTGATGGTGTACTCTAGAGCAAAGTTGAAAAGCAATGGTGATAAAGCATCTCCTTGTTTCAAACCATTCTTAACAGGACACATCAGACAAATGCTTGCCTACCAAGTCTCTGCTATAAGTTTCATTCATACACATTTTTATTAGCCTTCCGAGTTTCACGGGGATACCAAACTCAATGTGGATATTATACAAGACATCCCTCCTAATGGCATCATAAGCTTGCTTGAAGTCTATAAAGAGCTGATGCACTGCTTCATTGTATTCCCATTTTTTCTCAATTATTTGACAAATGCAGAATATATAATCAGTAGTTGACTTATTGCGTCAAAATCTACATTGATGATCCCCAGTAATTTCCTCCGCATATGGAGTTAACCTTAACAGCAGGATGTTGGATAAAATTTTGTTTTATTTGATAAATAAGATTATTTTATCCTGGAATTTCAGTACATAGTAGGACCAGAGCAATGTGACTATACAGCAGTAAATACTTTTTCATAAATATTCTCTGAAAATATAAAAATTTGAATCTTCCACACTTTGTATTGTGGAAAATACACTACCTGAAACAGAAGTTCCTTCTTCTGAATATCATACACCAGACATTGGTTATTTTCATCCACAACTGCAAGCTTCTTTCTTGAGGCACTAAGGTCCAGACATCTGATGGCAGAAGAAATTTTCAAAATATTCACAGGAAATGCATTGTCCAAATAGATCTTCCACACCTGACCATTTTTTAAGCCCAGGAGGAGACCCTCCCGACCTGGAGGGCCACCTACAACCTTAATGTAACGTATGGGAGACTCCATCACCCATTCCCTCTCTTTAGTCCCTTCAAATGTCAGGCACTGTAGCCGCTTCTCCTGGCAAAGAACCAAGTGTCTGGTGCAGACGACAAGTAGGTTGCAATTCAGTTTCTCATTTATCTTCTCCTTTGATCGATAAAGCATTCCTGTTGAGTCTCCAGAATGCAGTTCATAGATAACCACACGTTCTGGGAGCTGAACCTGGTTACATATACCAAATCACATTATTAGTCATTGAAACACAGTAAAATCTGACCACAATAAAACCCCAGTAGGCCAAGTCCCCACAAGCAATCCATTATTTTGGGTGGGTTTTACAGTAATTGTATGTACCACATGCTTTTATGTTCAAAAGAACTCTACATTTTCCTTACAGGGTGTATTCAAAGGTTTAGTTAAGATTCTCCAAATAAACAGCAATTATTTCACGAACTGTACCACAGATATGTCTTGTTATGGAGGCGCTGCACTTCCTGAGAAGCACCAACTGAGTTTTTAACATTATTTAGATGAAATCAAGCTTCATAAAATTCCTCCATATTTGTGACTGAATTATTCCTTCTCCATCGAAGTCCAGGTATGTTTGAGAAAAATAATTTTGTAATTACAACTCTTTTCCTTTCAGTTTGTTTAATAAAGGTAATCTGACACTCAGAATTCACATGACCAGAGAAATTCATATTATCAGACTATCTAATTGTCCATTTGTTCATCACATTCTGTACCTCATACCAGTGGACAATCTCCAACCTCATTCTTGTTAGGATGGTTAAAGCAAGATGATAAAAATCCTTACCCCTGCCCAAAATTGAAACCTAGTCATCCATTTGGTAGCCAGTCACTAAATTATGGAGTTACTATTGCTCAAAAGTGGATACAGAGGAATTTGACCAGTTTAAGGGTAGTGTGAACCTGAGATCTTTGCTCATTTGGGATACTGCATAGCATAGATTGGCAGATGTTTACCAGTGTTTCAGACAGACTATTTGTCCCATCTTCAAGGGTCAAACATACTTGAAGCAATTCTTGAACTTCTTGTCCCTTGAAGATGGGACCAGGAGGTTGTCCCAAAATGTCGGTAACTAACTACCAATCTACCCTATGTAACATCCCAGAAGAGTGAAGATCTCATTTACACCGTGGCAAAGCCTGAATTTGCGTACTTTGAAACCTCCCAGTTCACAAGACTCCATTGGTTATGCCTCAGCTCTACTTATTAAATTTGAGAAATTTTACTTTATTACCACAATTTCATGGTCTTAATATGTCTCCCTCCTCTTGCCTTTGAAAGAACTGTTAACCCTACATCGCTAACCAATGTCTGTGTGGAGTTTGTCATTTAACTCCCATATGAAAATATATGTCTAAGTTTAAAATGTAATATTCCAAGCAATGGCAGTAAATTCTTGTACGATCATTGGCATAATGCCATAAAAACCATCCAAATGTGAGATCAAATATAACATCAAAGTGATGATGATGACGATACAAAACACTTACAGCTAATCTGTGTTTATATATAGCAATTTTTCTGATCAGATCTCTGCATTTTATCCTCACTTTCTGATCTGTTAAGAGATGCTGAATGATAACATCAGTCATGTTCTCCCTGAAAAACAAAAATTCATTACAGACACTTATCATTCTTCTATTCAACAGCATACATCTGTAAAGAAAATTATGCCTGTCAATAGCACCCATCATAAACATAAACCACAAATGATTCATGTGTTCAGAAGCAATTACCACAACACAAAACAATTCCTATGTTAAATAGCACCTACTGCAAATATGAACCCTTATCTTACCTGAATGCATATCTTTCCTTGTATAGTCCATGAACTGTGCTAAAAATAAGCTGATAGTAAGCAATTGTGCCATCCTGACAACCAATAGCCTGAAAAACACCAAAAGCACAGGTCAACTTTACAGGACCTCAGATAAGCAGATCAAACCAGTAAATTAATATCTACAGTCTACATCATTGCTTTGAAAACTTAAAAAAAATCATTTCATTGAATGACCCCTTGGAAGACCTAGGGAGACAAAATATACATATTGAATGTGGGAAAAGTGTGTTATAGTAGAGACAAAAATGGAGCAGCACTTGTCATAAGAACACCTACCCTGATGGTGACATCAGTGGATGATAAAGGTGTTTCACAAAACTCCACACTTTCTAAACAGAGATGAAAAACTACTAATCTCCTCAAAGGAACTAAGCACAGTATTGTACCAAACTCTGAAGCCAGGGGCAGGCAAATACAGCCAAATAATTGTCTGCTGATAATGTGGGCCAACAAATTTTGAAAACAGCAGACAGACCTTAACTCTGGCCTGCTCCATGATCTCATCAGACTGTACTGGTGTTCCATTCTTAAACTCCTGCAATTATCTCTGCACAAATTTCTGTATTCCAAACATACTACACTTCTTGTCTGTCACTGCCTTTTATCTGTTACTCATTCCTAAATGCTGTTGCTGTTATGTATTAGTACTTCTGCACTGTGTAATTCATATTGTACAACTATACAAATAAAAAGAACAATATAATGTTAACAGAGTTCACACATGCATATTTTGATGTGCAACCACATGCTGCTAAATATTCACAACTATATTAACTAAGACTTTATTCTATTGATGTACCATATTGTAGAGCAAAAAGACTAAGTGGACAAATTTTCTGCCTTTTTCCTGACTTTATGTTTCTAATTTAACAGCCAGTTTTTGACACATAAAAAATGTACAATGAATAAAATATATTAAAGGTAAAGGTAAACGTAAATGTAACATTATCCCTGTGAATGCCATTCTCAACTTCAGCACTAGATGGAGGCAAATGCTCAGCGTCAGAGAATAGCACCTCCTGCAGGGGAACAACCCTCACTACTCATTAAATAGGAGGATGGGTGAGTCCCAGAGCCAGGCTGGATGCTTAGGGAAAAAGCAAAATCTCTTGCCCCTGCCAGAAATGGAACCACAACTCCAAAGATGTAAAGACTATAGTGTCCACACTACAATATCTACACAAAACATAGAGACTTCAAAAATTTCAATATGCCACTGGAAGCAAATTTATCCTTCACACATAGTTCACAGACAGATTTCACTGTAATATAGAATCTCACCACAAATGATGAGTCAGGGCGAGCTGAACAGCACCAAACCCATGATGGCTGCTCATCACCAACAGTCCCCAGCTTTATGCCATCTCTAGTCATTAAGGTACAAAGTCGGTTTGAGCCACCAATTAACAAGTATTCCCCTTTGCTGAAGTAGCTCACACACAGTGGGTCAAATCCAACATTCCGCTCTTTACCAACCAGTCTTCCGCCCATTGTGTAAAAAGAGAGAGACTGTCCCCAATCAGTGACGCATAAAATGTCATAATTTTCTTCCCTGTAACAAAAACAAATATGCATATTATGCAGTGTGTTGATATTTTGAGGTTTCCATGGCAAGAGCATTGAGATTAGTCTTCTGGGACATGAGGCCATGTAGTTTGATTGAATTTTAGTACCTCCACCAAACTGCTGGTGTCATATCCCAGAATACTGCAATATTGTGTGAAAGAATGCTGTACCTATATACCAAACTACAAGACATCACATCAAGACTTAACTTTGAAAAGTTCTATTTTCAACTTCTCACCTTTCTTCTTCTCCAGAACCCTTGGAGTGAGATGCAGAACTGCATTATATCCTCTCAACCAAATACAAACATCAATATAACACTAACAGTAACATATTTGTGGCACTAGGTAAAATAATGTTCATAGAATGGGTTAAGACTGGGCCCTTGACAGTCTGCCTAAAAGACTCAAAATTCTATAAACAAACAGTGTATTTACTAACAAAACTTACTTGGCTGGACTCCATGCAATAGCCCAAATAGGTGTTTGGGAGCCTCCAGGCCTCTTAATGTGCCCTTTCTCTTCACCAGCCTATGACAAAAAGATCCTCATGACAGCTCTTTAACCTGACACATTATATAACATCAAGCAAAATACAAACACTTCAGGTTTTCAATGTGGTAAGAATATGGATATGCAATCCAACTATAACACATTGATTCCTACCCAGAACACCATACACTTGTGCAGAGGTTTCCAAACTGAGGTCTACTGCAAACTTAGAGATATTGAGTTTTTAATTTACAGCCCCAGATTCAAGCCACATTTACTTTAGTTTCAGGTGAGAAAAACATAAATGTAATGACATGGCAGCACTTCTACAAACAACAGAAACACAGCTGCTGTTTGTGGTTGCATGGTGCTCATCAGTTCAACCACACCATTTCCTCTACATTCTCAAGAAATACATTCCTGAGATGACTGCAAGTAGCAAAATTTGCAAAAACTGTAAATAATATACATACCAAAAACAAGGTATTGTTACCTAATGCAACAACACAATTTAATCGCACGGCACAAATTAAAACATTATTGCAAAACATTACAAAAATATATTCATAATACTGATTAAAAACAATCTCACATTCTTAGAACACTGTACTTTCAGCAAGGTAGTACACAAAGGTGGTGTCACAGGTACACCTTAAAAAAAAAACCCTTATTTGGTTCCTGACTGTGTTCAAGCAAAATAGTGAATACAAGATAACAAATGTATATTTTGATTAAAATTTTTATAAATGTACATACAGTGTTCTTTACGCAAATGGTGAAAATTATAAAAAGGATCAATAACTGCGGCAGGTCTATGGTGAAGAAAGAACTGCAATGTATCCATTCAAAGTAAATAAAAAATGTAAAAAAAAAAAACATAAAACCTAAATGCATTTTCATAATATACAGAGCATCTTTAATCTTGCACAAGCATGGCAGCTGTCACAGGAGCTTCAACGCAAGAGAAGTCTGAATCTGCCACGATCTTAGACTCAATTTTTTGCCCACAGTCCAAGTTACCTTATTTAAAAGACTGGTCCCAGAATGCTGACTTGCAGCTCACACCTTTTGAAAAAACCTGTCTTGACACATGACCAACCTCTAGTCCTGACATATATTGGTATTAGCATTTTCTCTTCAAATATTATCTTTTAACTCTTGCAGAATATGTGGAATGTTCACATGACTCTGTCACTCATACACCCAAACATAATAATCACATGGATTCAAAACTGGTGATCTCAGAGGACACAATCTGAAAGACATTTATTGTTTCTTTGGAATACATGGCCTCTGCAGTTTGGTTTGCACACCAAACTCCAAATTTAAGGTCATGCAAAGGAATTTCACAAACTTCACAGGGATTTTTGTAACATCAATATCTGTTGTACAGGCTTCTCACATTCCCATTTAACATAAACCATGCCCCATACAGGAAGAACACAACAATTCTACAACAAGAAATCCACTGGGTACTGACTCTTGAAACCACTTGCAATACCAGATTCTTGCTAGCCAGTCCAGTGGGGGGAGAAAAAAAAAGTTGCTCTAGATCTTTAAGTTTATACTGGTACACTTCTGAAACGTTGCTACCTTGGTAGCTGTGAATTTTGAAACTTGCATTTGAAAAACCAACCAGCAAAAAGATTTTTGGGACTTGTTTCCATTTCATTATCAGTAATGTCCAATTTCCCTTCCCTTAAATAATAAAGTATTTGTATCTTCTTTTTGTTCAGCACTGAACGTTTCATTCACACTTCTTCCAGTATCTGTATTTGTTCCTTTCTGGACGATCCAGGGATTGAATCCTGGTGGGGACGAGATTTTCTGCACCTGTCCAGACTGGCTCTCGGGCCCACCCCCTACACAATGGGTACTGGGTCCTTCCCGGGGGTAAAGTGGCCAGGGCGTGGCAATGACCACACACCCCCATCTAGCACTGAGGTTAAAGAAAGAATAGGGCTATACCTCTGCTCCCCCTCTAGGCCTTCATGGTCTGTTCTAGGGTGAACTTTAACTTTTACCTTTACCTCGGTGACATTTCTTCCATGACACACATTTTGCAAAAGTACTGCAAGAAAAAATATACTCTCTGTTCATTAGAACACATTTCTCACACATACTGTCCATCCGTTACATAAAGCTCATAAAATATGATCAAGTGACTGTCTCATATTCCAACATTTATAAGATGAGGGAAGTCTTACCAGTGTTGCCTTGGTAAAGTAAGCTTGCATTTCACCATGTTTACAGACATGACTGAAACTCATTCTGCATAATACATATTTTAATTCACCCAAACATATCTCACAAAACCCAGCATTATATTTGCACAAATTGAATTCCGTACACTATTTTACAAAAAAATTGTCACTAAATTTAGCAATCTTCTACAGTAGCCAATAAATTTTCAAGAGTTACAAACCTTGTTTCGTATGGAAACACAGCCATTGCCAAGCCCAAGGGCCAGATACTGCCCATCATTTGTCCAAGCACAAGCATTGATACGAGCACTGGACTTGTACTTCTGCACTGCTTTCTGTTCAGCCGACCAAAAGGCAAAGTCACTTATTGCACAGCTAGCCAAATGATGAGAAACTGGGTTGTACGCCAGGCACTGAATGGCATCATTATGGCTGTGAAAGGTGGTTATAAAACAAGTACCATCAACACAGTACATTTTAGAAATCTGAAGAATTGCACCTCACTCATTCTAATTACAGCAACTTAATTTCGAATAATTTTGATAGTTAAAACCAACCATGTATGCCACTATTAAAAATACCCACCTACCCTCACTATATCTCTAACATATTTTGGACCATCTGGATCATTATCAATTTCAGTATAACACAAGAGGAAGCATCAAAGGTTTACATAAGTGACTGTATGAGAACAGTGGAATGATTATCACAGCATTTCAGTTAAAAGAATATAATACATGGTTCAAAAACACAATGTATTTTTTTATCCCCAAAAATACTTTTAAAGACATAAAAAAGATTGCTGTGTCTAATGTAGCTTGATATCAGTGACTACATGCGTACGTGTGTGTGTGTGTGTGTGAGTGTGTATGTGCACATGGACATACATGCGTACTTGCACTCTCTATTTCTCAACCTCTTTCTGCTGTCAAGCTACAATTAGGAGCAGCAATCTTTTGAACATACTTTTACTGAGACACAAAACTACATTGTGTTGTTAACAATGTATTACATTATTTAGCTGAAATTCTTTGTTAATGACTACACTGCTGTCAAACAATCATATGGTAAACCTCCAATACTTTGACTTGTGTTAAACTTGGCAACAACCTTTGAGCCAAAACATATCAAAGGTACAATGCAGGTACTTGGCTAGTCACAACAGCAATTTGCATAGCTGGTAGTAACTTTTAATGGTGATTAAAGATGTGCACAGTAGAAATGCAACATCACAACATTTTAGTAACCTGTCCTTTAAGAACAGTGTAGCCCATGCAACATTTCTCACTTTTCTGAGACACAAGTGAAAAATTAAAATTACACTATTTACTTGCTTCTGTGTAATGCACCACTGAACAATGAAACAAGTAAGATAATTCTGTATTAAGAACCACTTCTAGTTATGTAAATGTATTTAAATGCTACAACTTAAGCTCTATACTGAGTTTACCAACACTGTCTTTCATGATTAATGGTAACCAGGTTACTAGGATAAAACCAGAAGAAAACATAATTCTAGAGATACATTGCATTTCTGAATACAAATTTCCAGAGCTGTTGAACTGGTTTAAAATATGACGGTGTTACCAAAAGAAAAGGTTAATTTCTGCACTTATATAATGATAACAAATTTAAAAAAAAGAATAAAACACCAAAAATTAAAAAGTAAATACCATTGTGGAAAGTATTTTGTTGGACTTGTGTTTCAAAAGTCACAAAGAAATTCACATAAACCGCATAAACTTCACGTAAAATGTGGGTGAGTAACTCCCTCCTAACAAACTGCAATATTACCTGGATATTACTTCAAACACTCAGAATCCATATTTCATGGCCTCTCAAATACGTACATAAAAGATCAGAAGCAATGTCTCATTTTACAAATATTTAATTTTTACAAATATTTAATTTTCAAAATGTTGTGCAAATGATATTAAAAGCATCTTAAACAGAGCCACTCAATGGGGTGGGAATGAGGGGTTACTGGGTTCTCAGCTCCAAAACAAATAGTATACTGAAATTCCTTTAGCATAATTTGGAAACACAATGGTCACCAACTCTGTCTATTTGAAACAGACTATCCCGAAGACAAGGGACATTAAATTACACTACAAGCATCAGTATTATAAAAATGAATTCACCTGTTAGATGCATGTTAATTTTACAAATTATTATTCTTCAAAATGCTTCTGTTACTGAACATGAATTATAAAATATACTTACGAATATTTTAACACACCTTCAAGCTTTGATGTCCAAATAATGACAGTTTTATCAGCACTTCCAGATGCAAACCGTTTCCCATCTTTTGCATAACAAACACAGTACACAGTATCTTTATGACCTGTTGGAAAATTATCAACACATTAATCACTAAAGGTGTATTTCTCCACTCCAATTCAAGAATTCTGTATGAAAGTTTTACTGGATTAGACCATTTCTGCTGCCTTCATATAAAAATTTTCTCATTAAAAATTGAGGTCTGTGTAAATATCTATATAACATTCACTTCTTAAAGAAAAATTCTCTCACATAAATGTTTCAATCACATGCAGAGCACAACAAATTCTTGTCATATCGAAGATTCAAGTCTTCTTAATATATTATGCCATGTTGACTGATATGCAGTTACAAACATTTTGAAGAAGCACAGTGGCTTCATCTTCAGGTTCAAGCAGTCCAGATCCTCTTCTTGGAAGGCCTGACCCCTGGATGTTACACTATGTCAACTGGTAAACAGTTACAAATTCTGAGGGTACTACACTCCTTTGAAACATTGGTAACTATTTACACACGTTATACTATGTCAACTAGTAAACAGTTACACATTCTGAAGGTACTACACTCCTCTGAAATATCAGTAACTATTTACCATTTGACACAGTGTAACATCAATGACGACTTACATCTTCATCAACACTTTGTGAAAACCACAAATCACACATGTTCATGTCATTCAGTTAGTTCTGAGGCAAATGTGCAGAGTACACCTTTAATTTCCCTATAACAAGGATATCATCTGAATTAACATAATCACACCATATCCTGAAACACAATGCCATGGGGCATTCTACACAATAACATATATTGCACACAAAAAACATGTCATACTGCACCTTTCAAAGGCTGAATAAGGGACCCATCACTAGTATCATAGACGAGTACTCTTTGACCTGCTGCAACCACCAGCTGAGACCCATCTGGATTGAAGCATAAATCATATATGCTGAAATTCAATATAAAACTACTCTTAACGAACAAGAGTACTGACAAATCTTTATGCTCAGTAACGTAACGGTGAATTTTTTTACTTACCACTGTTCAACTTTGTCCCGATCATGAACTTTGTCAACCCACACAGGTACAGTCCTCATCCTAGACAGTTATTTCACATAAATTTCCAATTCAACACCTCGGAATGTTTGGATTTGGTTTCGTTGTCAAGGCAACGATTACGTATGTAATTATCGCCATATTTTGTCCTGACGTCATATTAGGTAGTGTTCTGTGATGAAATTAGGTTCTGTAATGAAGTTCAGTTTTGTGAAAAAGTGTCAGCACCTGTCTTGATTTCTTCTTCGGGCATTTTGTTACATTACAGAGCGAAATAAGCCACCACAATTCACAGAGTAAAATTCCCAGTCAGTGGTGTGAGAGTAGTGCGTTGAAAATTCTTACTAGTTTTCGATCAAACGCCATGTTGGTCGCGAAAAGTCGAGTTCTGTTTACAGAGATCTAAATCAGTAGAACATCTGTAACAGGAAACGTTCTATGAAAGTGCAACCATGAAGAAAGTAACACTAGAAACTACAGAAAAGGTTAGACAAGAAGTATTTTATGAAAGTAGCCTTCGGCAGGCTTCATCACGAAAGCAGTGCATGAGAATGTCGGTTTGAAAAGGAAGTAATGAGTATATATGCCTGAATTGGATTTGTCCATCCTGAACCCGTTGTATTGAAATTATAATAGTAATAATTGAGGTTACATCCTTGACATGTTAAATGATGCCAATAAAGATAATAACCATACTGAATTGTAATATCCGCGCAATAACTAACCAAGTGTGATAGATTGCGAGGGAGTGTCTGAAAAACCAAATATTGCCCGTCACATAAAACCTAAGAAAAAAATTACTGCCATGCTTGAATTTCAAATACGTGACCTCCTCAGAATAAGAACTAGAAATCCTGATACTGAAAACAGTAGTTTAAAATTTAAAGATCGTTCCTCATAACCAATATTTTACTTTATAGATGCGTTAAAAGAGGCATTATTTGGGTTATCAGTGGTATTTATTGAACTTGTTATTAATTAACAGCATAGGAATGGGCTTGAAGATAAAGCAGTTAATGATAAATAGTCGAAGTACTGCGGTGTTTGTGTGTTGGAATGTAAGTTCTCAGTGAAACTGATTATTGACTCAGTGATTGTCTCCCATCGAACTTGTATATTTTTAAATTACAGTGATTACTTGTGTTTCATTGGGTATCCTGGCTAGTGTCAGGATGCAGAACTGCACTCTACATTAGTTTGCTGTAGGTCTACTAAATGGCAAGTCAAGACAAGGGTGGGTATGAGTAGGTATAGCCTGGCCAAGATCTGACATTGCTGCCTTTCCTGGCTGTAGTATAAATAAATGTGAAGAAGTTTCATGTTATGTTTCTCACAAATGGTAAAGCCTTTTCCTTGGCTCCCTGTGAGATTTGGTCTCCATGACTTTTCATCTTCTCTGGTTTCTCTTGTGGCTGCACAAGTAATGGTGAAATAAATGTCACCACACATGTGATCCCCCCCATTGACATGCAGCCTCCAATACAATACCTCATGCCTTTGCCTGGGTGGACCAAAATCCTATTTGCCTGCATGATGTGAATGCTGGTTTGCATTTTGAAGGGGAAAGGCAGTTCTACATTGGTTTGTACTGTTCTGTTGGAAATAGAGAAGGTTTGCAGTGAAAGAAGATTCCTATTTCAGAAAAATTACTTGTTTTTTGGTACTTGCTTTGAGGTATTAAGATAAATCATCCCCACCAGTAATGAAGTGCATACTTCATTATTGAAGGAGTGATAACCATTATATCAGAATGTTTTACTGAATAACTGTGTATGTAATGCACTGATTCTTTATTAGCATTTGACTGATATTTTTTGTGATTCCAGCCAAACAGGTCTCGTCAAGAATTGCACAGTAATATTTATTCTAAAAATATTATTCCTCATTGTTTTATATGTGATGAGGAAATTATTGGCAGAGGGGTTCCTCTGTTAGTAAGCCATACATCCTACACAAAGACTGGACTTCCAACAAAAATAGGACAGTTGATGGGTGAAGGCTTTATGGTGGTTGTATCAATTGAAGATATGCTCTGCAGACGTTGTGGTGCTTTGTTGAATCACCTTGACAAACTAGAATCTGATCTGGATATTGTTAAACGGGCTCTAAGAGGCTACTTGAAGATGAAGTATGGCCTTGTAGAAGATAGTAGTGAACAAGTGGAACCTCAGAAACCATATATAACAAGTCAGAGAAATATAAAAGGTATGTTACACAAAGGCATAGTGATTTAAGTTATGCTTTTTCTGTCTGGCACTTGGTATGACTCAGTTCAGTTCTTAACCTCAGTAGTTACACTTTCCTCCCTGGCACCACCTTCTACCAGTTCATAACTTCACTACCATCCAGTCTTGTCAGTCTTGGACTAGAACTTGCAGTATTTTTTATGGATTTTAATAGAGTTTGCATCTTCCATTTTTAGGCATGTTCACAAAATTGAAACGGTGATTGTTAGCTTCATCATGTATGTCTGTCCTACCACATAGAAAAGCTGGGCTCCCACTTGATGGATTTTCATGAAATTTTATATTTGAGTATTTATTGAAAATCTGTTAACAAAAATTTCAAGTTTGAGTAAAATATTACAAGAACTTTGGGTTCTTTACATGAAGATTTATGTGCATTTATGATATTATCTCAGTGAATTCTTCTGAGAATGAGAAATGTGTCAGACAAAAGTTGTAGAGAAAATCAAGACACATATTTTATGTTCAGTAACTTGCTTTCAGGAAATCGTGCAATTTATAAAATAATGTGGAAAAATATGGTAGTGTTGTACAGGCCACAGATGACAATACAAGCACGTGTGCTTTGCATGCAGGATAACTAGGGCTACAAACACACACCCAGAATATTTAATAATTATTGCCTTCCCATGCCGGGATACCATAGTTGGTGTAGCAGCTTGCCACAGGCTGGATGGTCCAGGGATCAAATTCCAGAAGGAGCAACATTTTCTGCACCCATCCAGACTGTCCCTGGCACCCACCCATCCTGCTATACAATGGATACTGGGTCTTTTTTCCAGGGGTAAAGCAACTGGGGCATGGCATTGACCATCCCCCCCCCCCCCCCCCCCCC
>Ga0209755_10005627_pt1 | contig 14176 bp, 11 predicted proteins | sample TergutCo191P1_FD_187301 | JGI IMG/M metagenome (GOLD analysis project Ga0209755, IMG submission 187301) | Cornitermes sp. P1 segment gut microbial communities from Petit-Saut dam, French Guiana - Co191P1 (SPAdes) (version 2) | ecosystem: Host-associated > Arthropoda: Insects > Digestive system... | reverse complement strand
TAATCGCCGGGCTGTAGGCAAAACGTACCGCCAGGGTTTGGGGTATCCAAGACGCGGGCGTGCCGGCGGTGACGAGTAAACGCCCGCCCGGCGGAATTTCCATGCGCCCGCTGCTGACTTCAATACCGAAGGTTATGCCGTCCTCGGTTTCCAGCGTGTAATCGAAAATGACGGTATAACCGCCGGGCTCGCTGGTGAAATATACGGCGTAGTAACGTTGGGCGTCGTGGTTTTCTACCAATAACGACTGGCCGGGTTGCAAGAGATAATGGGCGGGCGCGTCTGTGCCTTGGCTAATGGTCAATAACTGCGCGATTGCGCCGGGCATAATAATTTCTGCGTCCATCAGCGGCGTAATGGCTAGGGTGCGGTTGGGCGCAATGGTGATGCGGTTGCCCGTGGATTCGCCATGCCCCACCGCGAAACCGTGACGGTCGCGGGTGATAAATTCGTAGGCAAATTCGGCGGCGGTGTGCAGGGGTTCGATGTCAATGGTAATGGCGCGCTCTTCTTCATGGCTAAGCACGAAGGGTTGGCTGATGGGAACCGTAACAATGGCAGGGCCGGCAACCATGCGCGATTGCACCGCCTGCCCCAGCCACAGCTCGGGGAAGTAGACCGCCAGCGCGCCGTCCAGCGCGGTTAGGGTCAGCTCGCCCCCGGCGGGCAAATTCATCTGCGGGAAGCGGACATCCCGGTGCATGGTATGCGCGCCTGCCGCATTGGTGATGACCAAGTCAAACCCTGCCCCGCGGTTGGTGCGGATATGGCGGCTGTCGGTGCTTGTGCCTTGCAGGATAATCGTTTGATTCGGTAGCAATGATATTTGCCGTAGGGCATACCCCGTGGTATGCGTCAGGTGCAGGCGCGCGGCGTTGAAGCTGACCTGCATGGGGGCAGTGGGCGTTATTAGCGTGCGGCCATCGCCATTAACCGATACGCGCCCAATAGAAAAGCCATAACTGGTCACGTCGCCGCGTCCATTTATGGCTACATATTGATACCGGGTGCTGCCCGTTACGGTAATGTGCGAGATGACCCGCGCATCCGTGCCCGCGAACGTGTACGTGCGCCCGGGTTGTAAAGTGCGTGTTACATTGGCGGCTTGCACGCTAATGGGCAACGCCATTACCCCCGCAACCAATATAATTGCCAGTAAAAGCATACCCATTTTTTTCATGCGATTCACCACATTTTTTTCTTTGATTGTAAAGGGTATTGACCGATATTGCAAGCTATATTCCGCTTGACACGACAACCGCGTCAAACTTTATACTTGAATGGAAGGGAGGGCAACAGCTAATGAGCCAACTACTGACCATCAGCGCAGTATCAAAAGACCTTGGCGTATCAAGCCGCACGCTCCGCTATTACGAGCAAATAGGCTTGATAGAAAGCAGCCGCATGGAAAATTATGCCTACCGGGTTTATGATGAAGAGGCGGTACGCAGACTTAGGCAAGTAATCATACTGCGGAAACTGCGTGTACCTGTCAAGCAAATCCGTGAGATATTTGGTAATAGTGATGCTTTGCGCGTAATTGGACTATTCGAGCGGAATATTAGCGAATTGGACGAACAGATTACGGCTTTAGCAACGGTCAAATCTATATTGAGCCGTCTTGTTAGGGAACTGCACGAAAAAGCCAATATGCGCTTGCAACTGGATTATCTTGGCGATAGTGATGTATTTGCCATCGTTGACAGCGTGACCTTTCCAAAAAATACCATACAGGAGGAAAACAACATGAGCGAGCTGAACCAAGCAAGCGAAAAACTTAATAAGTTGACAGACAGGGACGTGCGGATTGTATATTTGCCGCCTTCTTGGGTAGCGTCAAGTCATTATATCGGTGACGAACCGGAGCATCATGCCCATGCGGTGATGTATCGGTTTATTAAAAACAATGGATTGTTGGAAAAAAAGCCCGATTTGCGGCATTATGGATTTAACCACCCAAACCCCGGTATTTTGGAGAACGGACACGGGTATGAGGTATGGGTCACTATTCCGGATGATATGGACGTTCCCGAGCCGCTTGTAAAAAAATACTTCGATGGCGGATTGTATGCTGCCCACATGATACAAATGGGTGCGTTTGAAGAATGGGGCTGGTTATGGGATTGGGCGCACAACCATGAAAAATACACCGCAAACCTTATTGATGACGGTGGCCAATGCATGAATGGACTGCTTGAAGAAGCATTGAATTATCGAAACATCCTGTTAAACGCCACCAGCGAAAAAATTGATATCCCTCAATTGGATTTGTTATTGCCCATTAAGGAAAAAAATTCAATATAAAAAAGGGGCTGGCGAGGCAGCCGGGTGGGGAGCAGACAGGGGTGGGGTTATTTGACCCTTACGATAATATAGCCTATAATCTATACTATGACTAAGGAGGAAAACAAACAATGACAACCTTAAAATCATATGTAGACGAACGATTAAAAGAGAAGTTTTGTCAACGTAGTTTTTCAAATATGTACATTCGCTTCAGAAACTCAAATACATACATTGCGAAATCCCTCGTATCTTTATTCATTATTAAGACGAGTTTATTTATATGTTTCAAGTCAGGAGGCATTATTAAAGTTTTTGAGTTCGTTTAATGATTTTCCTATAGAAACACTGATTGTTATCGGTATTGAAAAATCGTCAGAAGGGCACGATCTCATGCAGTTTTTGATGAAACTTATGGTGTTTTGAACTTCGGTTTCGGGTATCTCAAAAACCAATCTATCATGGTCTTGTAGTATTGGGCGTAACCACGGACGGTCAGGCAAGCCTTTAATAATTCGCCCAAGAAATAATTTAATAATATCTGTTGCCGTGCCATTAACGATAGTGTTGATGACAGTGCTTTCCGCAAGTGCTTTTTTATTCCAATTTGATGATGTGATTTTTGATATGCTTTTCCGTCGCCCAAACCATGTTTCTGCGTATTTGCGAAAACCAGCCTGTCTTACCTCGTCCTTCATCCACTTAAAAAGACGGGGATAGCTTATCTTGAGTTTGCTGATAATGGTTTCACATTCGGATAGTTCAATATCGTGCTGGCTCTTCGTCTTAATTTTTTTTTGCAACTCAATGGGAAGCGGTACTGACAGAGCATCTAAATCACAAGCTTCAGCAATTGCGAGTCGTGTATTGCATTTCGGATGGTTTGTATCTGATGCCTCCTCAATCGTTATATCGTTTATCCGAGACGCAATAAAAGCATGGACATTCTTCCCTTTTTGAAATATTTCAAGTAAATTTTCATCCTTGCAGTAAAACGCACCGACACGAAAATCAAGCTGGGGAAAATTCAATGCCAAAATAGCACTCCCTTTAGGTGCGATGATGTTATTTAAGATGCCACTGTTTTGAGGCGGACTCATGCAATCATAATAATACGCCTCATTGTGCTTGGTTATTCCTTCATATATATAGGAAGGGGAATCTATTTTTTCTACAACCAGCCGGTGCTTTGGCAGGCGTTGATTGAACCAATAATTAAAATGCTTATATAACCGTAATGGGTAATCAGAACGAGTGCAAGCATATCGAACAACGGATTCTGTAGAAGGGTCAAGCTCATCAAAGTAACGTCCACCAGTGGTATTTTCATATGACGGGATATGCATCTCAAGGCAATCACGTAAGAGTGCTTTCAATTTACAATCATCGGGGACTCTCATTCCATCTTCTTTGTCATAACTTAACTGCGCAGCTGCGAAGGTGTCATAACATGGCTCTTGTATAACTACGCCATAAGCATACAAATATTGACTTTTAATCACAAGGTTGTGGGTAATTTTAGTGATTTGCGGATTGGTGAAAAAATCAGCCAGCCACCCCCATACCGCTTTTTTATCTATAGCGTTTTCACCAGCGAGATGCTCCAGTGGTAAATAAACCCCGCTATCTTCATTAGTAGAGAAACTAAAGCCAACGACATGTCTCTTTAATGAATCAGCGGGTGCGTACTTTTCACTCCTGTGCTTTGTATTAGGTGCGGTCAGCAGGTCAAAAGCTACCCGATGAGATTCCGCGAGGTAGTCTTTCAATTCTTCAAGTGTTTGTATGCGCTTATATGGCATGGATAAAAACTCCTCTAATGAAATTGGCATAAAAAATCAGCCTTAACCATTCATATGATTGAATTTCAACAAATAAATGTTGTCCAATCCACTTCTGACATCCGATTACGGACTGTCATTAAGCAAGCCATACAGCTGAGTCAAATCTTTTAGTTGCGCCAGAGCACACTCCCTGAATCGCTTGTTCAAAGTTCTGAACAGGCTGATCGCTGTAGCAATTTCTGCATCCATATTCAAACTAAACATTTCTCCTTCGCCAGAACGCAACCAATGTTCATTTACGTTGAACTCTGAAGCTATCAGCCTTATAACACGCTCATTCATGGATTTCACACCAGTTTCAATTTCAGCTAGATAGCTTGATGAAATCGCCACTCGCTCCGCGAATTTTATTTGCGTTAGCCCTGTTTTTTGTCTAATAGCCCTAATACGTTCATTAAATTCCATTACCGCCACATCCTTTTGTCATAATATTCCATTTATTTGAACGATATTACATAATTGCTCAAAATATGCTTGACCACTCGCTGTACATGGCTTATAATCTCGCTTAGAGGACTTCAGCTTTGGACAATGAACTCATTTTCTATGTGTTCATTATTATTTGTTGTTTTTTCCATGTTTATACATGAGCCTTAAGGAGGAAAATTGAATGGGAAAAACTGAAATAACCGATCGTCCGCAATCAACGGACGATGTTCCAACTCGAACTGGTAAGGTCATCAACTTTCTCTCCGATACTGTTACTAAGCCAACGCTAGAAATGGCGCAAGCAATTACTGACGTAATTCTTAACGGGAGAGTTGGTGATGATGAATACGGTCTTGATGAAGTAGTGCAAGAATTAGAAGAAAAAGCTGCAAAAGCTACGGGTATGGAGGCAGCGATTCTTGTCCCCTCCGGTCTGATGGCTAATCAGATAGCAATATTGGTTCACGCTGAACGAACCAGTGAAAAGATTTTGGAAAAGTGCCGCAGGGCAACGAATCCAAATTATAGGAATCCGATTGAGCGTGGCGGTGTTGTCATGCTTGGGCACAATTCCCATATAGCAACGTGGGAAGTTGGTGCCCCGTCAATTCTTGCAGGTGTTATTTTTCGTACTGTAAAGAAAGGCGACAATATAATTTTGGGTGAAGATGTTAGGGCGAGTTATCGCGCACCTAGCATATGGTATCCTACAACGAAACTACTCTGTTTGGAAAATTCGCTGATTAATGGAAAGGTTGTTCCGCTCCCAACTATGGAGAGTGCCTGTACAGCGGCTATGGAATATGGAATACCTGTTCATTTAGATGGAGCAAGGGTATTTAATGCCGCTACGCGGATGCTTGAATTAGAAGAAGACGACGACGGCAATGTCAGAGGTTTACGTGATTTTGGGAAGGAGCTTCTATATAGAAAAGTTAGGGAAATAACTTCATCTTTGAAGAAGACAGGCGGCTCTATGATGTTTTGCTTGTCGAAAGGACTCGCATCTCCAGTAGGCTCTGTGCTTTGCGGAGGTGAGGATTTTATTTCAAAGGCTCGGAGTTATCGAAAACTTCTTGGCGGAGGAATGCGTCAAGCCGGTGTCCTTGCGGCGTGTGGAATTTTAAGCATTGATAAGATGGCATTGCGCCTGTGGGAAGACCATGCTAATGCCAGGTATTTGGCAGAGCTTCTTAATGATCATGTTTTGACAAGCGAAAATAAAATTAATATAAATGAAATCGAAACAAATATGGTATTTTGTAATATTTCCATGAAGAATCCGAGGAATGAAGAACACTTCGTCGCAACACTTAAAGATACTAAAGGAATTAAAATAAACGGTAGAGATGTAAACAACACTAACAAAAACGGGGACGGACTTTTCCGCTTCGTAACCCATAATGATGTGTCGCGAGAAGATATAGAATATGCTGTGCAAGTCATAAGTGACTTCGTTAAAAAAGGTTAAGGGTGTGGCTTGGGCATGGTTGTCTATAAATTGAATGGAAGCAACGATGATGAGATTGCCATAAAGAAGGCGGGGGAAGCGTTACATGCTGGTAAGCTTGTAGTCTTTCCAACCGAAACTGTCTATGGCCTTGGTGCTGATGCGATGAACCCCAGCGCTGTGATGAAAATATTTGAAGCCAAGGGGAGGCCGTCAGACAATCCTCTGATAGCACACATTAATCATCAAGATATGCTAAGCTGTTTGACAGGTTGTGTCGGTTCTGTTGAGGCTAAATTGATGAATGCTTTTTGGCCGGGGCCTTTAACGATTATATTTCCGAAGAGCGAGAAAGTGCCTTTAGAAGTGACGGGCGGGACGGAATATGTGGCAGTGAGGATGCCGAGCAATCCAGCGGCACAGAAAGTTATTTACTATGCTAACACGCCAATAGTCGCCCCGAGTGCCAACAAGTCAGGAAAGCCAAGCGGTACGCAAGTTTCTGATGTTGTAGATGAATTGCGGGATTTTGTTGACATTTTCCTTGACGCCGGAAGTACGGATATAGGGCTTGAGTCAACAGTTGTAAAAGTGCAAGGCGGAGTCCCTGTGGTTCTTCGCCCAGGTAAGATAACACCTGATGACATAAAAAAAATTGTTGGTGATGTGTTGATAGATGACGGAGTGTTTAAGAAACACTTGTCAGATGCTCAAGTCGTTTCTCCTGGCATGAAGTATAGACATTATGCCCCTGATTGCGAGAGCGTACTCGTTGAAGGAGATAACGAAAAAATTAAAGTAGGTAAGATATGCGAGATTATCCGACAACGATACCCTCAAAAGGTAGTTGTAATGTGTGCAAATGAAAACAGAGAGTCATATGCAAGTTTTGAAAACGCTATAATTTTGCCTATGGGCGACTATCTTGACTACGACGAGATTTCTCAGAATTTGTTTTCGTTGTTGCGTAGAGCAGAAAGATTTGATCCAAGTTTGGTGTTGATTGAATGCGTACCCAAGGAAGGCTTGGGCATTGCTTTGATGAACAGGTTAATTCGAGCGTGTGGATACAATATAGTTTGATATAAAATTACTTACCATAAGTGTAGCTACTGGGTGAAAGGAAGGTACTCTCAATGTTTAGTGTTACTCTATCCGATGGAACAAAAAAAGATTTCGATGCTGGTGTTAATATCGGTGAAGCGATACGGCTTTTTGACCCTAAGTTGGCTAAAGCCGCTGTCGCCGCCAAGATTAATGGTGTCACTTGCGAGTTGACTGGCGTTATCAATGAGAATGCTACTTTAGAGATGATCACATTTGACACGGAGGAAAAGAGCGCTTTTCCGGGGCGTGAGATGTATTGGCATACGGCTTCACATATCATGGCGCAAGCTGTTTGTAGGCTTTATCCAAATGTGAAATTCGCTATCGGCCCTCATTACGATGGTGGGTTTTATTACGACTTTGACACGGAAACCCCTTTCACGATGGACGACCTGCCCAAGATTGAAGCTAAAATGAAAGAAATAATTAAGGAAAATTTACCTTTGCGTCGCTTTATACTTCCACGTGATGAAGCATTGCGCTTTATGGAAGACAGAGGCGACATTTATAAAGTGGAGTTAATTAACGACCTTCCTGAGGATGTGGAATTATCCTTTTATGAGCAGGGAGAGTTCGTTGATTTGTGCGCTGGAAAGCATCTATCTTCAACAGGCAAGGTGAAGGCTATTAAACTGCTTCGCATTGCCGGTGCATATTGGCGTGGCAACGAAAAAAACAAAATGCTTTCTCGCATATATGGTGTGGCATTTCCAAGTCAGGTAGCGTTGGATGCTCACATGGAAATGCTAGAAGAGGCTAAAAAGCGCGACCATAACAAAATCGGACGTGAGTTGCAATATTTCACAACGGTGGATTCAATTGGACAAGGGTTGCCGTTGTTGATGCCGAAGGGCGCGAAACTCTTCCAAATCTTGCAAAGGTTTGTTGAGGATGAGGAAGAGCGTAGAGGTTATTTGATTACAAAAACACCTTTAATGGCCAAAAGGGATTTGTACAAGATATCTGGCCATTGGGATAAATACCTTGACGGAATGTTCCTTGTCGGCGGTGGCGTTGAAGATGCCAACAATGAATCAAAGGATATATATGCGCTTCGGCCTATGACATGTCCGTTCCAATTTCAGATTTACATGAGTAGGATGAGAAGTTATCGTGATTTACCATTACGATATAATGAAACATCTACGCTGTTCCGCAATGAATCCAGTGGTGAAATGCATGGACTTATAAGGATGCGTCAATTTACGATTTCAGAAGGGCATCTTGCATGTCGTCTAGACCAATTGGAAAAAGAATTTCTCGACTGCGTTGAACTGGGCAGATATCTGTTAAAAAAGATTGGCCTTGATGGAGACATCCGTTACAGATTCTCCAAATGGGATCCGGAAAACAGGGAGAAATATATCGGTTCGGCGGAGCAGTGGGAAGCTGTTCAAGCTACCATGAAAGGTATACTTGACCGTATAGGTCTGCCTTATTTTGAAGCAGACGGCGAAGCGGCGTTTTATGGGCCCAAGTTGGATTTTGAGATTAAAAATGTACATGGTAAAGAAGATACGCTCGTTACCATTCAAATTGACTTTCTTCTTGCGGAGCAATATGGAATGGTTTATGTAGACAGCGATGGTTCAAAAAAACACCCCTATGTAATCCATAGGACATCTATCGGCTGTTACGAGCGCACGATGGCATTGATACTTGAAAAATATGCCGGGGCTTTACCTGTTTGGCTGTCACCTACACAAGTGGTAGTTCTGCCAATTTCAGAAAAATTTATGGATTACGCGGAACAGGTTTCGGACAAGCTTAAGGCAGAAAATATCCGCGTTGAGGTGGACTACAGCGACGAAAAAATTGGGTTCAAGATTCGCAAGGCACGCGATGAACGTGTGCCATATATGCTTATTGTTGGTGAAAATGAGCGCGATGCGGGGACGGTTGCTGTACGGAGCAGGGAAAAAGATGAAGGACCTACAGACATAAGTAACTTCATTGAACGTATTCGCAAGGAAGTTAATGCGTAGTCGGTGGGTGTGTAGGCAAGAGCATTTTCTAGGCTAGTGTTTAATCACACAGTACAACGTTAGTTTAAACGTTGAAGATAACAGTAAAAAGGACTGCCTGTGATTGTAAAACGGACGCATCTGGCATATACTGGAACTCCAAGCACCCTGAGTGCGAACAGTCACCAGGGAAAAGGAGGATTCCATGAGAATTGAAGAGATTTATATCGATGGGTATAAAAACATTAAGAATACACATCTTGTTTTTTCAGGCCGTCCAATTACAGTTCTTTTAGCTGAGAATAACTACGGGAAAACAAACTTGTTAGAAGGCATACGCGATGGGTTTAAAATCCTATATTTGAAAGGGGCGGCTTGTGCAAATTTTTTAGAGGAAGCGACCTACGCAAGTTTCCCCAAAAATGGGATACAGGAAAAGTTTACGTTCGACGTTATTTTTACAAGTGATGTTGTTAAAAAAAGCAAAAAAGATTTGAGACTTGCAAAAGAAGGCAAAATGAAATGCTACAAATATAACACGTCTGAAGAGTCGGCCTTAGAAAATGAAGGTGAGGATGGCTACACATATAGGTATAAAATTGTAATTGACCCCAATAAACCGACAATAAAGGATAAATTCGATGAAGATATCGGAGATGACAGCTATTTTATTAAAAGAAACATAACGGGTGTCGTCGAAGAAGAATTATCCATTGTAACGCGCAAAGACAAGGATGGTAGCTGGCAACTACACAGACAATTGTTTAAACGTCATACGGAAGAGTCAAATTGGGCTACTGCGCATTATGACGGGGAACACATAGGTGAATACGAAGAACATCAGTTTACAGTTTTCGATGACACTGTAAAATACAGAATGAAAGTTTCAGCAATATCACACCACTCGTTGAGGCTATTTTTGCACATGTTCGGCATCGTGGCGATAAACGTAAACATAGCAGGGTCTGGTTTAGAAGCTACGTGTCCGAAATGGATGAGTTTTATTTATGATGTGTATGGTGCCTTCGTGTTTTTTACCAAAGAGCAGATAGGAGAGATACTTGTTGATGAGAGTGTTGCTCTTAATGATTTTGGTAACATAGAAAATGAACTATTAAAATTGAATACAGATGTATTCAACTGTGTAGCTGCTTCTATTTTAAAAATGTATCGTATTCAAATGAAACGAATACCTGAATGCAAGCCGCAATTTTTAGAATTGAAAAAATTCAAATATTTTATAGAAAATTCTGAGGGTCTGTCTGAACCAGCGGGATTGTCAGAAACAGAAGACAAAATAGAAACTGTTTCGCACGGAGTAAGGCGTGCGCTTAAATTATTGATGGGAATTTTTGGCGGAAACTCTCCCCTTATTTCTGTTGAATGTTTAGAAAACGGCTTCCATCCAAAACTTTACCGTGCGTTGTTGTATACATTTAAAAACTGCATTGAAAATAATCACTTTGAAAATAGTTGCAAAACACTAGTGTTTTCCAGTCACTCATGTTCACTTCTAGATAATTTTCTTGAAGAGGACCAATCTGTAGATGCACATGAAGCAGAAGTAAATAACAGTATTATTAGGAATAAAGAAAAGTGGGATTCTGCATATTTTGGAGATCCTTGTTGCTCAGAGGGTGCTAGGTTTGCGAAGTTAACCATTGAAGGTATAAATGAAGCTAAAAATGTTCCCATGAAACCTGGTGATTATATTTTTAAGCATTATTCATCAGAGTTCTTAAATGATTCATTGTCGGAGATGTTAGATGAGGGCAATAGTCATATAAACATAAAATAATTGGAATATACTTAGTGGGCTTCTTGCGAAAATGTATCCTACGCAATTTAAATGATTGATGTCATTAATCATTTATGGCATGAGATGTTGATTCGTTTTTAATTTTAACAAGAAGCTCATTGAAAAATGAACTAGAGCACGATGTCTGTTTCCCAATGAAAGAAGGATTGCAATGACACTACACATAACAAAAGGCTCAAGGACTGACAAGACTAAATGTGGTGAACGTTCAGTTTTTTCAATTGTCAAATTTGGTAAAGTTAATTTGAATGCAGTTTATCATGCATATATAAGTATTGATGAAATAATATCAGACAAAAAAAACACCACGGGTGAGTCCATAGTAACCTTAAATTCATTTGCTGAGTCTGTTAATGTAATATTAATAAAGTTGAGTAAGCGTGCAAAAAAAGATAAATTTTCGATTTATACTTGTAAAACTGATAAATACTTGAGGACTGAGTCAATAAATTATAAAGAATATAAAGATGAAATCTTGAAGCAATACAATAAGTTAATGAATGAAGATATATTTATTAAATCGATTATTACAAGAATTTGTGAGTTTGAAGAAAATGGTAATTGTAGTTAGCACATAGCTATTTGCCGACATAGCTCAATTGGCAGAGCAGCTGATTTGTAATCAGCAGGTTACCGGTTCAAGTCCGGTTGTCGGCTTTTGTAAGGTGTAATAAATTAACACATTGGAGGATGATAAGTGGGATTAGAAGTTGATGCTTCATTTGTGGTAGCATTGGTTGGCTTAATAATAAGCGTTGGTTCGATGTTATTCTCCATTTATTTTGGAAATAAACGACAAAAACACAGTATGTTTAGTGTGAGACCAATATGTTATATATTTCATTCAAATTATTCAAACTATATTTCGGTTGGTATACGCAATAGTGGGACAGGCCCAATGATTATTAAGAAAATTTCGTATACTCACAAATATGGAGAAGAAGTAAAATCGCTTTTTGATGCGTTGCCCGAGTTAGTACAAAAAGAGGCTATGTATAGCGCGTTTACGGATGATGATGTAGCTGATGGGCTTTCGTTCGCCGTCAATCAAAGTATGTACCTTTTGTGCATTAATCCAAGAAATGAGGATATAAGAAGCTTAATCAGAAATGCGCTAGGTAGTATAATCGTTAATGTAGAATACACGGATATATATAATACACGATATGTTACCGTTATGCGTGACCTAAAAATTCTAGTTAGAGATAATGATGTGGAAACACAACTTTCTTTCGAGGATATGCCTAAAGCGGACGAGTGGCGATAATACTTTTTTCCTTTTTTTGCATGTGGCATGAATGAATATATTTCTGTTGGCAGGAGGTCAAGCTGATGAGAAAAACGATAGAAAATATTGAAACACCAGCAATTTTGTTGGATTTGGGTATTTTAGATAACAATATGAATAAATTTCATGCAATGGCAAACAATGGACGCAAAGAAATCTGGCCTATGGTAAAGACTCATAAATCAACTAAAATTGCGTTATGGCAGCATGAACATAAATATGGGGCTTCCGGCTTTCTTTGTGGTACATTAGACGAATGTGAAGCACTTGAGTGTGCTATGACAGGCATTAATATTATGTATGCATACCCTGTTGCAAGCGAACCAAATATATCAAGAGTCGTTAAACTAGCTAAAAGTGAGAAATGTAAATTTTACGTGCGTATTGACAATTGCCTTCAAGCGAAAGCGTTACATGAAATAGCAAATAGAGAATCTACACAAATTAATTACACAGTTATAATTAATTCAGGTCTTAATCGTTTTGGTGTTAATTTATGCAATATAGAGTCTTTTATGGGTAAAATAAAATGTTATTCAAGTCTTGAATTCAAGGGAATTTCAACTCATCCTGGTCATGTCTATATGATGGAAGATGAAGATGTAAACGTTGCTGATAGAGTTGCGAGGGTAGTGGATGTGGCGCGACAAGAGACAAACACAATGGAGGAAGCATGTAGAGCCTTTTATAGCATTGGATTGAAACCTGAAATTGTAACTTCAGGTAGTACGCCTACTTATTCTTACACAGTAAATAATAACATTATTGATACCTTGCATCCTGGGAATTATATTTTTATGGATAATATCCAGATTTATTTAGGTTGCGCAGAGGAAAAAGATTGTGCGCTAACGGTTCTTGCAACGGTAGTTTCTGTTACGAAAGATAATGAGTACATTATTGATGCAGGGTCAAAATGCTTTGGCGATCAATCAGTTCATGGAAATAACCTCATAAAAGGATTTGGGTGCATTAAGAATCATCTAGAACTCATTCTATACAGCCTTTCAGAGGAAGTAGGAAAAATTAAGGCAAGAGAGAATGTTGATGTCCGGCTCAATATAGGAGAGAAGATCGAAATAATTCCGAATCATTCATGTTCAACTGCCAATATGACCAGCAAATACATTTGCATGAGAGAAGGTGTAGTTGACGCTACACATCCTTTCATTGATGTAGATATAAGAAGCAACTTAACCAGAAAGGGCATTAATAAATAAAATTGGTTGCAATTTTATACGCTGCTATAGCTCAGTCGGTAGAGCGCGTCCTTGGTAAGGACGAGGTCTCCGGTTCAAGTCCGGTTAGCAGCTTTTTGCTACTATAGCTCAGTTGGTAGAGCGCGTCCTTGGTAAGGACGAGGTCTCCGGTTCAAGTCCGGTTAGTAGCTTAGGTAAAAAAGTCATGCCTTGTTTAACAGCTATCAAATCGCGGCGGCAATATACAATGTGAAATGAGCAATAACAGAGTATTAATTAGCGGAAAGGCTGTACTGTATCTAAAGAGTACGATTACATTGTAAATATGTTTTGCTGATGTAGCTCAGTTGGTAGAGCAATTGATTCGTAATCAATAGGTCACGGGTTCGACTCCCGTCATTAGCTTTTATCGGGACTTCTTGTTGTATACGGGAGGTTTTGATTAGGAATGGAGAGTTTTCATGTTGGAAGCCCTCCATTTTTTATATAAATCATTTGAAAAATTATCGAATCAAAGTGCAATGCACTTGCTCCAAGGGTAAAATACTTGATGATGCCTATGCCGCAGTTTGTATTCGTTCCTCAATAAGCTTTGCTTGTGCAATAAAGGTCAAAATTTGTGCGGGGCGAGCTTTTCCGGTGCTGGTTGTAAAGAAATTGGTGTTGGATTTAACGCTTATACGCGGTACGCATTTAAGGGAATACTGTTTACCCACCAGCGTCCGTGTAATTTCCTTCCGATGCACCCATCCAGTCGAGCACAGTAATGTTATGTGCATTCTATGAAGTGGCT
>Ga0209755_10005626_pt1 | contig 14176 bp, 10 predicted proteins | sample TergutCo191P1_FD_187301 | JGI IMG/M metagenome (GOLD analysis project Ga0209755, IMG submission 187301) | Cornitermes sp. P1 segment gut microbial communities from Petit-Saut dam, French Guiana - Co191P1 (SPAdes) (version 2) | ecosystem: Host-associated > Arthropoda: Insects > Digestive system... | reverse complement strand
GGCTGGACGAGTTTTTCAACTACCTTCGCGCGGCCCTGCGGATGGCGTTTCACGAGGGCTGGCAGGCCTTCCTCGTATACGTTTTGGGCGAGGATCCGGACTAAAAAAGTGAAACTTTGAATTGCTGATCCATACGATATGGTACTTGCATTCCCATACGCTGTGGTTTAGACTTCTCTCCTCCGTCATTTTTGCCTCCTGTCTTTTGAACTTTGAGCGGTTCACTGACTGGAGGCTCTTTTATTTTTCCGTAAATATCAAACATTGGGAGTCCCCCAGCAAAGCTGGGGGTTTACCCTTGTAATTATGGGGGAAAATCGCCCCAAAAAGCCCAGAAATGCCCGGTAGGATGGGGGGGAGGGGGAAATTAGGAAACATGACAACTTATAACAAATTGCCGTAATTCTTTGTCCTGTAAGGATTTATGAAACATCTTTTGACCTTGGAAACTTGGCTTTTGGATTGCCATAAGGTCGGGCATATTTCCTGACAGTGTTATGAGCATCGACTTGTTTGCATTTGAAGACAACCAGTTGACTACCGTTACCGTTCCCAGAGATGCCAATGTCGAAGATCTGGCATTTGATACGGATGTTATCGTAATACGCAGATAAACGTTTTGGAGAATTTAGCGCCATGAAGCGCTTCTGCCTTCCGGAACATCGGTTTCCGGAAGGCCGTTGCCTTTCCTGCGGTGGTGGCTTGCGTTGTCCGGGATCACAGTATATCCCCGGCCCGGGGGCACGGACGTTTTTGCGCTGGCAGGGGCCTCTCTCGCCGCTTTCGTCCACGTAGACGCGCTTTTCCTTGGGGATCCTCTTCAGCTTTCCTCTGAACTCCGCGCGTTTCTCCTCGGGTTTCCAGCGGTAGGCGAAGGCTTTTTTTCAAGGGTAATCCCAAGCTTCCTAAGCATGTAGAACACGGCCGTGGCCGTGCAGGAAAACTGCTCCGCAAGTTCGCGCAGGTATGCGTCCGGCTTCTCGGCCACCGCCTGTCTGAGTTTTTCTCTGTCTATCTTGCGCCTGCGCTGCCGTTTGACTTTCCGGTCATAGTAACCGTCCGCAAACTTTTGCTTCCAGTCGTAGTACGTCCCGGGCGGGATTTTGAACGCCTCACGCAGCTCCCCGAAGGTATGCCCCGAGTCCTTGTACTCTATCGCTCGCTTCCTGTAGTCGTCACTGTACGCCATGGTTTTATTCTCGGTATCTTCGCTGGGATTTTAAAGTTAAACCACTATAGGCTCCAAGGAATACCTTAAGCGGGAAAAGGCTGTTCAAGGCGGGCGTTTCGTTTGACGGCGACAAGCGCAACATCGGCGAATGGAAAGCGGCTTTCCCGTAACCGGCAACGGAAACGCCGCCGCGTAGCCGGCCCTTCGAAAGAGGGCCGCGAAACTCAAGGGCGTACAACCCGGAAGCCAATGTCACTGAACCGGATAGCCGGGACGCCCCCGCCCCGATACGCGAGACGCAGGAACCAGTCCGTTCCGTGTAAGTTATCACCGCGAAGCCCTCGGGAACCCCCCGATGATGCACCGGAGGGGTCGGTCTCCGGAAAATCCGGATACGTACTCTGCCAATCCCAGACCCACTCCGACACATTTCCGCTCATGTCGTAAAGGCCTAGCGCATTGGGCCACAGTTGTCCTACTTCATGCGTTCTCCCGCCGCTGTTCCACACGTGCCACGCCACGTCGCCGGCTACGTCGCTTCCGGAAAACGTAAAGTTTCCGCGACAGACCGTTCCGCCGCGCGCGGCGAATTCCCACTGCGCCTCGGTTGGCAAACGATAGCCGTTGGAACCGGGGACTATCGTCACGGCATCCCATATTTCATTACGGGCCGTCGGCACCGGTCCCCAGTCGTCCGGGTTAGTACTGCTGCCTATGCTGTACGCGGGGCTTAGGCCCCTAATGATGCTGAGCCTGTTACTAAACACCAGAGCGTCGTACCAGCTTACACTTTCCACCGGGAGGTTACGCCGGTCAAAGGCGGGCGTAACCGCTATCGGATTCCGGCTAAGAAATTCATAGGCGTTCGCCCCCGTAAACCAGCCGGGCCACGTCCCCATCACGTAGAACCATTCCCCCTGCGTTACCTCAAACCGGCCCATGTAAAAGCCGCTTACGGTAACGCTGCGCACGGGACTTGCATTGAAGCAGCAAGTATCGCAGCCCATCCGGAAGGTCCCGCCCTCCACGCGGACGAGTTCAATAACGGGTGCCTCTCCACCGTGGAAAAAAAACTCAACAGCCGTTTCCCTCTCCGGGCGATTCGTCAAAACCAGAGCCAAGGCCAATACGAATACCAGCCCGGCAAGAGCCGCAATCAGCGCGTTGAGTTTTCTTTTTTTCCCTTTGCCCGGCGGCGCGACAGGCGGCAGACCGGAAGCCGGAGCCGTCCGGGGTATGGCGGGCGCGGGTGTCGCCGCCGTCGCCGACACGGGGCAGAACGGACAGCGTTCCCATCTTTCCTGTAACTCCCCGCCGCAATTTTCGCAAACGTTTTTCGCCTTTTCCACGTCCCTCAAAACCGGGACCAGCGCGTCGAAAATATCGGCGGCGGCCTCCTCCTTCAGTAAATGCTCGTCGCCCAATATCATGATCTGCCGTTGTCTGCAAAGGGCCAAATCGTCCGCCTCCGCAATGGCCTTCAGCACCCCGGATTCTGCGGCGAAGGAAATAAGGCGGCGTTCTTTTTTGTAGTCCGCCCCGGCATAGTCCGCCAGAAACGCCTTGCACTTTTCGGAATCCAGCAGGACTTCCCTGCCGCGCTCGGCAACGATTTTTCGAAGAACGTCAATAAACCCCTGATCCATGTTTCCCGCCTTTCCGCGACATACCCGGCGCACACCGGACGCGGACGAATCCATTTTAACACGGTTTCGATAGGAAGTCAACCGTGCGGGTCGCACACGCCCGGCGGCACTCCCCGGCGCCGATTCGCTACCCGCCGGAAAACGGGATCACGCGCATTCGGCTTTCCCGAAAGCGGAACTAAAACGCCGCAAATCCCCCGGATCGGGGGGTATCCACAAACCGGAATACCGGATATGCTGAAGGCATGAAACATACCGTCTTTTTAATCGCCCTGGTCGCGTTGGTTTCCGGTTTTTACGGATGCGAAAACGGCGAACCGGAAACGCGGAACGCCGAATCCAACGGATCGTATCGCGGGTCGAACTCGGCCCTCGATTCCTACGTGCCGGAAGGGGAAACGCTCTTTTCCGACGAAGGCAGTTACGCCCTGGGAGTGGTCATGGGAATGGACCTGATGATGGGCGGAATATTCCCGGAAATGGGGGAATTCATTCGCGGCATGCAGAACATGTTCCGGGGCGAATCCCGCCACGCCTCGCCGGAGGAGGCGTTCGCCGTGTTCCAGTCGGCGCACATGGCAATTATGGAAAGGCGCAACGAGATTAACAGGGGGCTGGAGGCGGAGTTCCTGGCGGAAAACGCCGCCAGGCCCGGCGTTACGGTTACCGCCAGCGGGCTCCAGTACGAAGTCCTGTCCAGGGTCGGCGACGGCCCCAGACCCACCGCCCGCGACGCGGTGCGCGTACACTACGAGGGAACGCTCACGGACGGAACCGTCTTCGACAGTTCAATCCAGCGCGGCGTTCCGGTGGAATTCCCGCTGGCGCACGTCATCCCCGGCTGGACGGAGGGGCTCCAGCTTATGGGCGTGGGCGACAGGTTCCGGTTTGTAATACCGTCGAACCTGGCCTACGGTTCCCAGGGCGTACCGCAGGCCGGAATCCCGGCCTATGCCCCGCTGGTTTTCGAGGTGGAACTGCTCGACATAATTCACGACGACGGACACGGACAAGGCTGGTTCTAGGAAAAGCCGAACCGGCGCGCGCGCCGGCGACATTTTACGGGAGGAACGACATGAAACGTTTTGCGCTGATACTTTGCCTTTTTCTGGCGGGCCTGGAAATCCACGCTCGCGGAATACGGGAAGACATCGACATGGTCGGGGAAAGGGCCCGGACGAGCTACGCCTTCGGGATGACGGTGGGGCTGGATCTAAGGCAGGCCGGACTGGAGCTGGACTACGCCGCCTTCATCGAGGGACTTATGGCCGCGATGGAACGGGACGAGGGCGAGTTGCTTCTGGACAGGTACGAGGCCATGGAGCTTGTACACGTTGCGTTCGAGACGGCCATGGAAAGGCGGGCCGCCGAACTGCGGATACTGGAGGAGATGTTTCTTGCCGCGAACGCCGCCGTTCCGGGGGTAACCCAAACGGAAAGCGGCCTGCAGTTCGTCGTTCTGGAACCGGGCGACGGCCCCAGACCGGCGGCCACCGACACGGTGCTCGTCCACTACGAGGGAACGCTCATCGACGGCACCGTTTTCGACAGTTCCTTCATGCGCGACTTCCCGGAAGTGATTCCGCTGGAGATGGTCATACCGGGCTGGGTTGAGGGCATACAGCTTATGAACGTGGGAAGCAAATTCCGGTTCTACATCCCCTCCGATCTGGCCTACGGGGCGCGCGGCGCGGGACACGTAATTCCGCCGTTCGCGACGCTGATCTTCACGATTGAGCTTCTGGCCATTCTGGACGACGGCGAACTCCACTACTGGGACTAGCCCGGAAGAACGATCCTGAACGCGGAACCCTCGCCCGCGTGGCTTTCGACTTCCGCCCTGCCCTTGTGCAGAAGGGCTATGTGGCGGACGATCGAAAGCCCCAGGCCGGTTCCGCCGGATTCGCGGCTGCGGTCGCGGTTCACCCTGTAGAACCTCTCGAAGATTCTGCCCATGTGTTCCGACGAAATCCCGATTCCCTCGTCCCTCACCTCCAGAACCACTTTCCCGTCGCCGCGAAAGGCGGAGGCCCGCACGGCTGTTTTCCCGGGCGAATACTTCACGGCGTTTTCCAGCAGGTTGATCAGCGCCTGGACTATGAGCGGGCCGTGGACCTTCGCCTCCAGATCGCCGGGGCAGTCCACGTCGAGTTTTATGTTTTTCCTGCCCGCGTGCAGCCCGACCGACAGAGCCGCCTCCTCGAAAAGCGGGGCCAGCGCCTGTCGTTTTTTTTCGCCGGAAACGCCGCCGCGCCTCCGGTTTTCCAGACTCGCCACGGTGAGCAGATCGTTCGTCAGGTTTTCCATGGTTTCGGCGTTCCGGCGAATAATGCCGACAAACCGGCGAAGCCGGTCCGCAGTCTCCCGGGGAACGTCGTCCAGGGGGGAATCCAGAAGCGTTTCCGAAAAGCCCTTCACCACCTGAATTGGCGTGCGCAGTTCGTGGGAAACGTTGGCGACAAAATCCTTGCGAACCCGCTCCAGCCGTGAAAGCCGGGTAACGTCCTCCAGGGCTATAACAACGCCCTCCGCCCTTCGCGTCTTAGACGGGGGAGTTTCGCCCCGGGCGGCGAACAGCGGCGCGGCCAAAACCCGGAAAACGCGCCCGGCGTTCCGCGCCCGGCCCCCCTCCCCCCCCGGGGCCAGGCGCGGCCTGAACTCCGTTTCCAGGGAACGCCCCTCCGCCAGAACGCCGGCGGCGGCCTTTTCCAGAACGGTGGAACGCGTGGCCATAAGCAGCGAGGAACCGCGCCATCCGTCCAGCGCGAAAAGAGAGCGGGCGCTGTCGTTCGCCAGGTACAGAACCAGATCGCGGTCCATCGCCAGAACCGCCTCCGACATTCCGTTCAGTATGGCCAGAAACTGCCGGCTTTCCGCCTCCGATTCCAGGGCGCGGCGGTTCAGCGCGTCCACCGCTTCCGCCGCGGCCCTTTCCAGAACCGGAAACGCGGTTTCCGGGGCCGACCCGGTTTCCGAAACCGGAGCCGACCCGCCGAAAAGGGTTTGTGAAAGCCGCCGCAGAAACCGCGACAGCGAACGCAGGAACGCCAGCGCAAGCAGAAACGCGGCGGCGGTGGCCGAAACGGAAAGCGCCAAAAAAATCCGCGCCGCCTCCGGCGACAAAACCGGAAGCGACGCGGAAAGCGCGAAAACGCCGGAAAGCAACAGACAGGCAAAAACCGGAAGAAAGAAAAACCGGCGGAAAGAACTCACCCCGCCGCCCTGAACCGGTAGCCTATGCCCCTGACCGTTTCCACCATGCCTCCGGCATCGCCCAGTTTTTTCCGCAGGCCCAGAACCTGCACGTCAACCGAGCGATCCGTTACGGGATAGTCCGGCCCCTTGATCGCGGCGATAAGCTGGCCCCGGGTGAAAACTATGTCGGGGTTGGAAAGAAACTGCCGGAGCAGGGCGAACTCCGTTGGAAGCAAATCCAGCGGCGCGTCGCCGTGGAAGGCCTCGTGCCGGTCCGCGTCCAGCCGGATTTGGCCCTGTCGCCAGACCCTGGTTTCGCGCCCCGGCCCGGCGGCTTCCTTCGCGGCGGCCGCCTCCTCCGCGCGTCTAAGACCGGCGCGAACCCTGGCTATAAGCACCTTGGGACTGTAGGGCTTGACCACGTAGTCGTCCGCCCCAAGCTCCAGCCCGGTTATTATGTCGGACTCCTCGCCCCGGGCCGTGGCCATTATAATCGGCACGTTCCGGAAACCTTCCAGCCCGCGGATTTTCGTGATGAGCCTGAAACCGTCCACGCCCGGAAGCATCACGTCCAGAACAACGCAGTCGACCCGTTTTTTTTTAAGGAAGTCCAGCCCCTCCTCGCCGCTTGCGGCCTGAACCAGATTCCAGTTTTCCCTGGCCATGGAAAAGCCCAGCATTTCCCGGATTTCCGGATCGTCCTCCACGACGAGCACGGTGGCCCTGGTTCCGCTACTCATTGAGTTCCTCGTGCCGGCCCTCAACCATGTAGATAATTCCCTCGCAGATGTTGGTAACGTGATCGCCGAGCCGTTCCAGGTGGTTCGCCGTCCGGATTAGGCGGTAGGCCTTCTTCACCAGACTGGGGTGCTCCTTCATTAGCACCAGAACCTCCTCGATAATAGCCTTGTGTTCCGCGTCGATTTCGTCGTCCATGGCGGCGGCCTTTCGCGCGCCCTCCGCGTCCTGGGAAAGAAACGCGGAGATCGCCGCGCGCATCATCTCCTGTCCAGTTTCCGCCATGCGTTCCAGGCGTTCCATGGACCGGAAGGGCGGCACGCCGGCCAGCTTCAGCGCGGTCTTGGCCAGGTACACCGCGTGGTCGCCGGCCCTTTCCAGATTCCCGGTAAGTTTGAAAATCGTAACGAGTTCCCGCAAATCGCGGGCCACCGGCTGCTGGGTGGCGATTGTGATGGCGGCCTCGTCCTCTATTTTAAGCTGCAGGGCGTTGACTACCGCGTCGCCGGCCTTTACCTCCTGCGCAAGTTCCACGTCGTCCGTGCGAAGGGCGCAAAGGGCCTTGCCCAAATCCTCCTCCACCCGCGTGGCCATGGCCAGAATATCGTGCCTCAGCCGGTTCAGTTCCTCCAACAGCGCCATTCTAGTGTTCATGTCGTCCCCTCTTCACTCCGGAAATCAGGGAACGCGAATCGACGCGTCCCCGGTCCCAGTATAGGCGTTCCCGGAAAAACTGTAAAGTAATTCGGCGGCGGCGCATTGTTAGTTTTGCGTTAAATCTTGGCCGGACGGCGCGGGTGTGGTACAATGGCGAATGGGGACGGTGAAACCGCTGTTGGAAAAAATCAAAGCCGGAGTAAAAAGCCTCGCGCAGCGCCTGGTTATCACCGCGCGGTTTTTCGACGACAACGGCCTGGCGAACCACGCGGCGGCGGGAGCCTTCGGCTTTCTGCTTTCCGTCGCGCCGATGCTGCTGATAGTGTCGTTTTTTCTGATGCGCGCGTTCCGGACCGCGCCGGAGGCGGCGGAGGCGCTGTTTCGGAACACGCCGTTTCAGGACATCGCCGCGGAACAGTTGCCGGCGCTGGACGTCCTGGTTTCCGCGCCCCCCGGAATTCCGGCGCTGGTCTCCATGCTGAGCGTTCTGTGGGCCGGAAGGATTTTCGCGGTCTCCCTGCACCGCGGGCTGAAAATCGTTTTTGCCGGAACGAAAAAACGAAACCCGGTGCAGGACAACCTGGTAACGCTGGCCATCGAATTCTTCACGCTGATTCTTATGCTCGCGACGATTCTGGCTTCCGGAATCGCCCTGCGCCTGTACGATGCCGCCGGTTTTTTCGGGGACAACGCCTTCGCGCGTTTTCTTGCGGCGCTGCTGGGCAACCGCGCCCTCCGGTTCGCCGCCCTGGGTTTCGTGCTGTACGCCGCCTACCGCCTCGTTCCGGCGAATCCCCCCGGCAGGCTTTCCGCGCTTTGGGGCGCGGTCTTCTGCGCGGCGGCTTACGGCGCGGCGGCGGCGCTGCTGGAAACGCTTCTAAGACAGCCGCGCTACAACTTTATCTACGGCACCCTGGGCGACCTGGTGATACTGCTGATGGGCGTGTACTTTTTTTTCCTGTGCTTTTTCGCCGGAGCGCAGTTCGCCGCCGTAACGAACTCCATCGAGGCGCTCCTGTTTCTGCGTCTGCGCGAAACCAGACTGGCGGCAACCCGCGCGGCGAAAAACGGCCAAAGCGTCAAACCAAGCCCGGAGCGCGGGCTGTTTTCCGGCATCGACGGAAAACTCAAAAAGTATTACCGGTTTTACGCCAAAGGCGAAACGGTCATGTCGCGGGGGGAAACCGGAACCGAGGTGTTCTTCCTGCTGGAAGGCGAGGCCGAGGTTCTGCTGCCGTCCCGGAACGGCGTTGACAGTCCGGCCGCCACCCTGAAACCAGGCTCCTTCCTGGGCGAGATGAGCTACCTGCTGGACGAAGCCCGCACCGCGACAATCGTGGCCAAAACCGACGTTTCCGCCCTGGCCCTCCCCCCCCCTCTTTTTGAGGCAATTCTGGGCAGGGACACCGGCCTGGACCGCTCGATTATCGAAAACCTTACGCGCCGTATTAAGCGGGGAAACGAACGGATTGCGAACCGGGACGGGGGGTAGGAGGGCAAAAACGCCCCCCCGCCCCCTGCGCGGTTTCGCTACCAGATTTTTGCGTGGTTTCCGCCGCCTTCCCGGACGGTCACCCCTTCGTGAAAAAGCACCCGCGAAAGCTCGTCGAATATTACGGGCAGGGGGACAAACGCCGGATTGAAGACCCCGTTGCCGTCCGTATCGAATCCGGAGGTTGTCGGCAAATCGGGGTCAAAGTACAGCCATCTGAAAAAGTCGTTTTCCGCCGCCTCGCTTATCGCCATAAGGTTGTCGAAATAGATGGCGCGGTGGAAATTCCCCGTGAATCCCCTTATGTCGAAAAAGCCGGGGCCGGGGTCATCGGTCAGGGGATTAAAGTCGCGGGCGTTTTCCACAAGCGGGAAGAACGCGTTTCTTTCCGAGCCGCCGTCCAGGTCTATCATCAACGGGCCGAACTGTCCGGGGGACATCCAGCTATGACCGACGGAATCCCCGCCCAAATGCGAAACGGCGTAGGGCGGTATCCTCTGCGCGCTTTTGGCCTCCTCGCCATACCCCAGATCGTAAACAAGCCGGGGATTGGCGGTAAAGCTAAACGTTATCTGGTGGTCGCTTACCGCAAAGTCCGCCCAGCCGTCGGTGCTGCCCACCGCGTGCGGAAACCAGCGGCCAAAGTTTTTCTCGCGCAGAAAGGTAACCACCCCGTCGCGCTCCCTGCCGGCCGGGAAAAAATGCCTCAGCGTGTGGAAAACATTGTTAAATTCGCTGCCGCCTTTTGCCCACTGCAGCACCAGCCATTCCTCCGGACTCAGAAACTGGGCATCGGGGGAATTCTCGTCAAAATCGTGAATGCCGGGATACGCCGCCTCGTCGGAATTGTCGTAAAACTCCGCGCCGTCAAGCCCGAAGATTTGCAGCGCGTCGTACACCGATTTCACAAACGAGCGCATCTGATCCTCGTTCCAGTTCCCGAAGCTGACAGCGCTGCCCCCGCTTTCGACGCGCAACAGCACTTTGATCCCCGCCTTTTGCAAGGGATGGACAAGGGTGCGCCGCATGGCAAGAAGGTTTCTAAGATCCTCCGACAGGTGCAGGTAAAAGCCCCGGTCGTTCCGCCTTACATAAGCGCCGCCCAGAACCACGTAGTCGAAGAACAGGGTTCCGCTTTCCTCAAGCATGTAATCCAGGGCGTTCAGGGGATTGTGCCTGGAGGAATCCACGAAAGCCGCCATCGCTATCGGACGGCCTTTGTTCTGGGCAAGAGCGCCGCCGATATGCTCGACAAAAAACTTGGTCGTGTTTCCTTCCACCGCAATGGGCAAGTGCCCGGGCACCCCGCAGCTCGCAAGCATTAGCGCCGCCATGAATGCCGGTATTATTTTTCGCATAAACGCGCTCCTAACTTTTTTGGCAAAGGCTCCCCGCCACGCAAAGGGCGGGGAGCCACATTAACGGACTACAAGCCTAGTACTTCACCCAGTCCTGCGGGTAGTCCGGCCCAACGTAAATGACATTCTGGCCAAACAGCCTCATACTCATCTCGCTTATCCACTGGGCCTGCGTCCGGCCCTGCCCGCCAAACTGCGAGTGGGCTTCCGCGGCCGCTATGGAATTAAGGGCGTACCACACGACGTGGCTGTACGGATTCCCGTTAAGCGCGGCATTGCTGTAACGGTTAAAGGTGTCGTTAATATTGGGCCTGGCGGCATTGTGGAAGCCTATCGCCGCAGGACCGTAATTGGCATTCGGCACTTCCAGGTTGCTCGTGCTTCCCATGCCGCCGTAGGAAGCGAAGCCGGCCATGTCCGCATAGCCCTCCCAGAGATGCGGCAGTACGGGAACCTCCACGCCGCTCGAATTGACGAAGGTTGCCCCGGCGTCGTTCCCGGCGGCTATGCGGGTGGTGCCGTGCCACTGGTACATACTGATCGTCTTTTCCGGCCCAAGCCTTTTTCGCGCGTTGGCGATAAACTGGGCGTAGTTTTGGGAGACTATCCTGTTGTGCTGGGGAACGTTTTGATACCTGTCAACATACACCGTCAGGCCATGGGTGGAGCTGGTGCCGCTCCATTCGTCGTCGATGTCGAAACCGTCAAGGCCGTACATGTTGATTAGCTCGACAAGCTGGTCGATTACCTGATCGCGCATGGCAGGGCCAAACGGGTACTCGTTTTCCGGACCATGGAACCAGGTCCGTTGCCGGTCCAGGCCGGGGTTTGGTCTTCCGGTTGCATACCACGGGTACTCATGCTCGAAGGGCCAACTGCCAAGTGTATGGTAGCTAAAGAAGTCGTGATCCGGCAGCGTTCCCAGAAGCACCTTTATGCCGGCCTGCTGCAGCGGCCTTATGTACTTGTCCGCGTTTTCGAGTATGTGCCTGACGTTGCCGTTCAGGTGCATATGCGGCCCGTGCATGCTGCAGTGATGGTTGCGCGCGCTTCCGGTTTCGTCGGCGCAATTCCTGGAGCGCATGTTGGCGGCAAAGATAACAACATAGTCAAAGAACTGCTCGCCGGTTTCCTCCAGCACGTAACCCAGGGCCACCCTGGGATCGTTGTCGTTTACCTCAATGTACAGGAAGTTTTTTAGCCTCGATCCCCACACTGCCGTCTTTTCGACCGACACCTGTTCCGCCCCGTCCATTTCGTTTGGCACTCCGTCCGCCATAACGCTGGGGAGACTTGACATGGCGCCGTCAAGGGAGACAACCCACACGTAGTGCCTTACGCCCGGTTCCAGCCGTATAAGCCTTGTCGAGGTTGCATGGCCGGACACGACGACGTTTTGCAAGGTGGGCTGGAATACCGGGAAAGTGCTGAAGAATACCCGGTAGCCGGTGGCCGCCGCAACCGGATCCCACGTCACGTCAAGCAGACCGCCGCCGGCGGGGGAAACGGGAGCCGCCTGAACGTTGGTCGGGGCCGTCAAGTCGCCGAACGAGGGACGCAGACCGCCGTTGGCATCGGTCCCGCCGGGAATTCTGGCCAGGCCGCGCTCGCCGTTGTGGTTCAGGCTTCGCACGACAAAGAAATACCGTTCATCCGGATTCAGACCGGTAATGGTGGTTTCCAAGGCGTAAATCTTGAACACCTGGCCCGGCGTTCCCGCCTCGCCCGCCCTGTCGTTCCAGGGGATTGCGGCGGGCGTCGAATTTTCCACAAAGTTGATGGGACTAAGGGCCTGGTAAGGAACCAGTCTGCGGCCTCCCTGAATGTGAGAGCCTTCGGTCCAGGAATTGCCGAGCATTTCAAGGTTGGCGATCCCTCCGGTCATGACCCGCAACGCGCTAAGGTCCGTCGAATAATACACCTCGTACCAGACCGCCCGGTCGCTTGCATCCCAGGACAAATGCACGGAGCCTTCCCCGACAACGTTTGCGCTTAGGCTTCCCGGGAAATTGGCGCGCTCGATCATTCCGCTCCAGCTTGGACCGACCTGCACGCCCATCCGGTCGTCCATAACGGCGGTGACAGGCATACCTATTGGCCCCGGCCCCGCGTCGTTCCTTGCCCGAACCCAGAAAATGTAGCGTCCGCCGGGTTCGGCGTCCCTGAGGAAATACGAAAGCCGGTCAACCGTAACCGTCGGGTTTTCGGGCCGTTCCGGATGCGGATCGTTCTGAGGCAAGTTGTCCTGGACGATAAAGACATCGTAATAGAGCGCGCCCGGAACCGATGTCCAGACCAGCCCCAGCACGCCGCTTAACACGTTTTCCGCATTGGCTATCCTTTCCGTGTTCTGCCATCCAATCCACTGCTGCAGCATGGAGTTTCCGTAATCGTCGCCGTCATCGGCAGTGCCGCCTATCTCAAAGGCGTTCCTGTTTCCAATGCCGGCGGTAGGCGCCTCCGTGGGCGCTCCCGCAGGCGGCACAAAAACAATGTTAATATTTTTAACGGCCCAGTCGCTCCAGCCGTAGTCGTTCCCGGCGCTCACAAAAACGTAATAGGTAGTATCCAGCTTCAGCCCGGTGATTGTAACGGGCGGAGCGCCGTGCGGGTACTCGTGGGAAGGCCAGTACTCGGCATAGAGCGCGTTATTGGCAGTGCCAAACTTCACCCTGTACATCGAAGCATCGGCAGCCGTCGCCCAGCTCACGGATACGGCGTCCTCGCCCTGCAAGGCCAGGGCAACAGAGTCCGGAGCGTCGGGGGGGGACGGTACGTTGGTTCTTACGCCGGCCATTGTCCAGCCGCTCCAGCCGATAAGGTTTCCGGCGCTGACAAACACGTAATAGGCGGTGTCCAGCGTCAGCCCGGTTATCTCGACCGGCGGCCCTTCATGCTCGTAACCGGCGAAGGGCCAGTCTTCGGCAGAATCCACGTCATCGATGGTGCCAACCTTTACCCTATACGATGTTGCGCCGGCAGGTATCTCCCAGCCTACGTTAAGCCAAGTGGTGCCCGCGTCGATTAGGGTAACGGACTCGGGAGCTCTTGGAGCGACTTCAGCCGCCACAGGCGTTCCCGTCTTTACCTCGGACCAGGCACCCCAACTCGCGGCATCCCCGGCCCTTACCCTTACCTCATACGCAGTGTCATTTTCCAAATCGGTAATGACCTTGGTGGTGGCGTAGATTTGCGCACCCTCGGACCATTCGGCATCAGCCTCCCTGTACTGCACCTGGTACGCCGAGGCCCTTTCCACGGCGTGCCAGGTCAGGGTAAGTTGCCGGTAAGCTGGAACCACTTCCACGTTTTGCGGGATTCCCGGCGGCTCCAATTCGGGCCCCGGGCCGGGCGTGGGGTCGTTGGGCCCTATGCACCCGACAAGAAGGAAGACTGTCGCCATGCCAAATAACAGGCATCTGGAAATCAGATTTTTCCTTTTCATAAACGTCCTCCAAAAAAAAATGGCCGAAACATACGTCACGGCTTGGAAACACCGGCTGCCGCAGCTGCCATATTCCCCTAAGCTCTCCCTATAAGCTGGTTTCGGACGGCCGGGAACACGTTGTCCCCCTGCACACCCTGCGCCGTGTCCCGCCGCCTAAGGCGGACGTACAGATACGGTCTCCAGCTTTCCGTATTTTTCGCATAAACGCGCTCCTAACTTTTCTGACAAAGACGCCCCGCTCCGCAAAGGGCGGGGCGCCATACCGGAGACTACAGGTCTAGTACTTCACCCAGTCCCGCGGGTAGTCCGGCCCCACGTAAATGACGTTCTGGCCAAACAGCCTCATGCTCATCTCGCTTATCCACTGGGCCTGCGTCCGATCCTGCCCGCCGAACTCCGGACGGGCTGCCGCGGCCGCTATGGAATCAAGAGCGTACCACAAAACATGGCCGAATGGATTCCCGTTATTCG
>Ga0209755_10005625_pt1 | contig 14184 bp, 12 predicted proteins | sample TergutCo191P1_FD_187301 | JGI IMG/M metagenome (GOLD analysis project Ga0209755, IMG submission 187301) | Cornitermes sp. P1 segment gut microbial communities from Petit-Saut dam, French Guiana - Co191P1 (SPAdes) (version 2) | ecosystem: Host-associated > Arthropoda: Insects > Digestive system... | reverse complement strand
ATCGTTTTTGGTCTTCCTGTTCCGCTTGTGGCAACACAGCTCCTGTTTGTTAACCTTCTAACCGATGCCTTCCCCGCATTTGCACTTGGTATGGAGGGTAAAGAAAAGGGCATCATGAAGATGATGCCAAGAGATCCGAGGGAGCCCATTATCAATAAAGTCATGAGGCTATCAGTAGCCGTTAGATCCCTCTTTATTGCAGCTGCGTCTCTTGCATCATTTCTTATTGGTCACTTTGTTATAGGTGACTATGCTATCGCAATAAGCATGTGCTTTTTCACATTAGTCGCAAGTGAGCTCTTGGTGGCATTTCCCTCTAAAAAAGAAACCTTTTTGGGACTTCAAAAGACAATGTTTGACAATAGATTTTTAAATCTTTCAACCTTAGCCTCAATGGTAATACTTTTTGCGGTAATGTATATTCCTTTTTTGAACATGCTCTTTTCCACTGTGCCACTGAGCATCGAACATTTGGCAATAGCATCTGCACTAGTGCTTATCCCATTGTTTGGTTTCGAGATTTCCAAAAAGTTTGATAGTATACCAGACTAGTGTATCATTTATAATTGAGTGAAGTTAGGGTCGCGCCCGAGTCACATCGGGCATGACCTAATGAACGAAGATGCAAACAAAGTTATAAAACCTAGAGTTTGGCTACTCTAGGTTTTATTAATTGAGTTTAAATAGCTTTCTAATATTAATGATGCAGCTACTGCATCAATTTTTTGTTTTCGTTTTTTGCCATGTCGGCCTGTGTCGGATAGTATGCGGTGAGCGTCCATTGTGGTCATGCGCTCATCCCATAACAATAGCTCAATATCACATTTAGTTTTTATCAGTTCCACCAGTTCTTGGCTTTTTTCCGCACGTGGACCAATACTCCCGTTCATGTTTTTGGGATATCCGACAGCAATTGCTTTTACACTACGCAGCAACGCTTCATCGACTATGGCCTGAGCTGTTTTTTCCATGTTGCGCTCATGAATAACCCACGCTTCTCCTGCCAAAGTTCCGGACAAATCAGATACAGCAACCCCTGTCCGAACGTCTCCATAATCCACAGCCATTATTCTCATAAATTATCCCCACTAAGCATGATTTTCGGTGCCTTCACCACTTCCATAGGTGGTGTCAACAAGACCTCTGGTCACAAAGTATTCAATGATTAAATCTACACATGCTCCATACGACATAAGACCCAGCTCTTGCTCGTTAGCCCTTAAAAATGCATCATAGACAACATCAACTGACTCCCTCATAGTTTCGGTGACATTTGTAAGCACTCTGTCAACGATTTCAATGCCGGTATCAACCACTCGCTGGGCTTGCCAAAATTCAGCAACTTCATTCCAGTCTCTTCTTAGCTCAGGATACAGACCATTACTTATTTCCTGCCATGCTTCCCGATTTGCGTCCTGAAGTGCTGGCATTAGATACATCAGTCCTACAAGGTATCCGGAATATTCAAAGATGATATTTTCAGATGTAATACTTGCAAGAATTGCAACAAAGTTTGCTTCATCTTCTGCAAAAACACCGAGGGTATGTGCGTGTTCGTGCACCACAGTAAATGGCATGGTCATGTATGGTAGTTGTGTGTTAACATTTGCCTCTCCGGTTAGGGCAAAGTAAACTCCACCATACCCCGTGCGGCTCATTAGAAATGAAAACATCATCGGTTTCGGTCTGAACAATCTACCGTCTAAACAAGGAAATTCCTCTGAGATGTTTTCAAATACATACATAGATTCTGCAAAAATCTGGCGGCGGTTTCCGACATAGCGACCGTCCTCATCTCTTTCTACAAGCAGAGACAATTCGTTTGCCCTTTGTGCAAATACTCTTGTCACAGCGGTCAGGTTTTGGGCATTGACCCCTTCACCAATAAATCCATTTCTCTGAGCAAAACCTGGCGCATGATACCCTACATTCCATAACCAACAGAAAATACCCCAGACATATGCAAGCGTAACAAAAAGCATCAACGCTCGTTTACCCAATATTTTCAATTTACCTCGCCTGCGCACGGTTAGCATAATTGTTCTGATAATGTAGTATATGAGTGCAATTATTGAGGCGGTTATCAGAACTTCCATCATTGAAAACGGATATACAGATGTCAGCATACCTAAAAACCTGCGTATAGGAGCCGAAATGTATGTGGTAGCCCACCATATTACATCAGCGTTTCCTCGCAGAGCATAAAACAGTACCGTCATTACTACAGGCAAAACACATATAGCAATAATAGCACCAAGAGGCACGTTTATTTTTTTATACCATTTATTTGATTTATTTATATTCATAAGCCTATGCCCCTTCTAGAAGGCATATGACGAAAACTCTAATACTAACTCTCACCACAATTACTTCTTCCCTACTTTCCTTACATTCATACCGGACAGCTTTTGCCCTACTTTCATTATATCCAATGTTGCACACTTCTTCAATGCCTTTAACAAAATTTAGTTTAAATTTTTTATTTCATTTTCGCTTGCTTTTTGCTCCGGTCTGTGCTAGTATGTCTGAGCACTTTGCATGTTCCACTATCTACCTCATCTATCCCTAAAAATGAGCCTAGCAAAGCAGGTCAATTTTGGAGATTGTTAGCAGAAAAGTATAAAACACTTTTGCATTTTATATAGCGCAGTGGATTTTGCAGCAATATGCGCCGATAGCTCAGCTGGATAGAGCGTCTGGCTACGGACCAGAAGGTCGGGAGTTCGAATCTTCTTCGGCGTGCCACCTTATTTCCCCTGTAATCTCAACGGTTACAGGGGAATTTGGCGTTTAAGTCCCCTTTCCTAATTTCAGGCCATACCCTTTATTATACCCTTTATGGAGTAGAAGCATCTTGTATGCTTTTTATATACGCCTCCATTCTATCAGCACTATCCTTCTTCATCTTGTTTGTTACATGGGCATATGTGTCGAGAGTGAATCCGGCAGAATGATGACCTAGTGCATCTTGAACAGTCCTGATATCATCCCCGTTTTCAATCATCAAAGTAGCTGCTGTATGCCTCAAATCGTGCAATCTTATTGAAGGTAAATTGTTATTAGAAAGCACTTTCTTTGTTAAGATTATTCGCAGTACTTTTCAAAGCACTGCGAACGCATGTTCCACACTATTAAAAGCACTGTCAAGCAAAATTTAGTACTTTTTAGTATGGTTGTATTTGCTCTTTCAATTTAGTGGTGTATAATGTGTCGAGGTTATTTCGTGCAACTAGGTATACAGATTAAAAAAAATACGTCAATTTAGAGGTATGACACAAAAGCAGCTTGGGCTGTTGATGGGATTTAAATCTGAAAATGCAGACCTTCGCATCAGGCAGTATGAACAAGGGCGAACCCCCAGAATCAATTATCTAACAAAGTTAGCTGAAGCACTCAATGTTAATGTCGAAAATTTCACAAAAGGCGATGACGGCGGTATTGTTGATATAATGCAAACTCTTTTTTGGTTAGACGAGTCCAACGTCGGAACTATAAATATATTTAGGACTAAACGAATTCCAGTAACTGACCGAGAGAATTACATCGATGGAGACGAATACTTTTATTTCCATGAAAATATCTTACAAGTTCCAGACCCGCGCATAGGTGTATGGTTTAAATACTCTTCAATGGATGAGTACTTGGACGAGTGGCTTGATATAAAAAAAGAACTAGAGCAAAAAAGCATTACTAGAGAAGAATATTTCGAGTGGAAACTTAACTGGCCGAATACATCTTCGGCCGGTATGCCAAAAGATTATAAGCCAACATTTGAGTGGAGGAACTCTAAATAATTTTTATCTATACTTCTCTTTATGACCATCTCATTCACCATGAGTGCCTGTCTACTTATTCATTTTAAGTTTAAAGTTTAATTATATGATGATTAGCTAGTGGAGGATTTATGGATAATCAAACCTATAACACGATAGTCAGCTTTATATGGGGCATTGCGGATGATTGCCTCCGTGATGTTTATGTGCGCGGGAAATACCGTGACGTTATATTGCCGATGACTGTAATTCGTCGTCTTGATGCTGTGCTTGAAGAAACCAAAGACGAAGTTTTGAAGATGAAAGAATCCCTTGACAAGGCAGGGGTGCTGAATCAGACCGACGCTCTATGCGCTGCTGCCGGTCAAGCCTTTTGCAATGCCTCCCCGTTTCGGCTAAAAGACCTAACGAGCCGAGCCAATCCTCAAAAACTAAAATCGGATTTTGCGGTTTACTTAGAGGGATTTTCGCCTAACGTGCAGGAGATACTCAAAAAGTTCAAATTCCATGTGCAAGTAGATACAATGTCCGACGCTGATATTCTCGGTGCGGTCATTGAGAAATTCGTTTCGCCCTCTATCAACCTAAGCCCATACCATATTCTTGACGATGTAGGCAATGTAAAGCTACCGGGGCTTGATAATCATACTATGGGCGTTATCTTTGAGGAACTTATCCGCAGATTTAACGAAGAAAACAACGAGGAGGCGGGAGAACACTTCACGCCGAGGGACGTTGTGGAACTCATGGCGGACCTTATCTTCTCGCCGATAGTTGATAAAATCCTTGATTCTTCCTACTCCTGTTATGACGGTGCAAGCGGTACGGGCGGTATGCTCACCGTGGCACAAGAGAGGCTTTATGACCTTGCCGAAAAGACTGGCAAGACCGTTTCCATAAATCTCTATGGACAGGAAATAAACCCCGAAACCTACGCCATTAATCGTGCGGATATGCTGCTTAAAGGCGAGGGCGCGGATAACATAGCCTACGGCAGTACGCTCTCCGATGATGAATTTCCAAGCCGTCAGTTTGACTTTATGCTGTCAAATCCCCCTTACGGCAAGTCGTGGAAAACCGACGCAGACAAACTGGGCGGCAAGAAAGGGATTATTGACAGCCGCTTTGTGACAGCTTTTGCCGATGATACCGAGTTTAATATGCTCCCACGTGTGAGTGACGGTCAATTGCTGTTCCTATTGAACAACGTGTCGAAAATGAAAGAAACAACCGAGCTTGGCAGCCGTATTGCGGAGGTGCATAACGGTTCGTCGTTGTTTACAGGTGATGCAGGGCAAGGCGAAAGCAACGCCCGCCGTTACATGATTGAGCGTGACTTGGTAGAGGCTATTATCGCATTGCCAAACAATATGTTCTACAACACAGGCATTGGCACGTTTATTTGGGTGCTTAGCAACCGCAAAGAATCAAGGCGTAAAGGGAAAATTCAACTGATAGATGCAACGAACATGAAGTCCCCACTCCGCAAAAATCTTGGCAACAAGAATTGTGAGTTTACGCCCGAAATCCGTGAGCAAATAATGAAACTGTATTTTGACTTTGCAGAAACCGAAAACAGCAAGATTTTTGACAACACGGCTTTTGGCTACTGGAAAGTGACCGTTTTACGACCACAATACGGTGAAGACGGCAAGCCTCTCAAAGACAAGAAAGGCAAGCTAACGCCCGATAAAGACCTCACAGACACAGAGCAAATCTCTCTTGACTATGATGGCGGCATAAATGCTTTTATCGAAAAAGAAGTTTTACCATACGCCCCCGATGCTTGGGTGGACGAGAGCAAAACGCAGATTGGTTATGAAGTCAGCTTTACAAAGCACTTTTATAAGCCTGTTCAACTTCGTGAGTTGTCGGAAATTATCTCCGACATACGAGCATTGGAAAAAGAGACAGAAGGGCTTTTGGAGGAGGTGCTCGGGAGTTGAGCGTATGGCATGGGGCAATTCCCTCTCATTGGGAAAGCCAAAAGGTTGGAGAACTTTTTACAGAGCGTAGAGAAAAAGTCTCTGATACTGAGTTCGCTCCGTTATCGGTTAGCAAAGCTGGAATAGTGCCTCAAATGGCGAATGTTGCAAAATCAAGCGATGGCGAAAACCGCAAATTGGTAAAGCGAGGCGATTTTGCAATAAATAGTCGTTCGGATAGACGTGGTTCTAGTGGTGTATCTGAGTATGATGGTTCAGTATCCCTTATAAACATAGTGCTAACACCTCGTAGCGAAACTAATGAGCGTTACTGGTATTATCTTTTGAAAAGTCATATTTTCATAGAAGAATATTATCGCAGTGGGCGTGGAATTGTTGCCGATCTCTGGACTACGCGCTATACAGAGATGAAAGCAGTGTATTTACCTGTGCCACCGCGCCAAGAGCAAGACAAAATTGTGCGCTACCTTGATTGGAAAGTTTCGCAGATTAACAAGCTGATAAATGCCAAGAAAAGGCAGATTGGGTTGTTGAAAGAATATATTGGAGCAAATGTAGATTGCATTTTTCGCTCCGCAACTGAAAAAGTAACGCCATTATCAAGATGTACTACAAAAATCGGTAGCGGCAAAACGCCAAGAGGCGGTGTTGCTGTTTATGTTGAAAGCGGCGTAATGTTTATCAGGAGCCAAAATGTTCATCCAAGTGGGCTTGTTACAGAAACGGCATATTACATCACAGACGATATTGACGAAAGTATGAAAAGCACAAGGGTCTATAAGGGTGATGTTCTGCTCAACATAACGGGTGGCTCATTAGGCAGAAGTTGTATTTACAATTTAGAGGAACACGCCAATGTCAATCAGCACGTTTGTATAATAAGACCTAATCAAGATTTGCTTGTACCCGAATACTTAACCTATTTTCTTAACTCTCCACTCGGACAAGAAGTGATGACTTCATCACAAAACGAGGGAAACAGAGAAAGTTTAACATTCGTGCAGATAGGCACTTTTAAGATACCATTACCAGCAGTAGAGGAGCAGAAAAAGATACTGACTTTGGTTAACTCGATAGCAAAACCTGTTGAGACAATCATAAAACAACTTAATGATGAAATCTCATATCTTTCTGAGTATCGAGCTCGCCTTTTATCCGATGTTGTAACAGGCAAGCTGGATGTTCAGGGCGTAACCGTGCCAGAATATGAGGTTGAGGCAGAGGTTGCTGTTCTATAATCGGATTTAGAAGTTATGGTAGAATGTGAGGAATCGTAATGGCAATTAAATTAACTCAAAAAGAAGCAGATTCTCTTATTGCAATGTTAAAGAAAACGGTTGAAAAAGAAATCGCATTTCCGCATAATAAAGGCAGGGTTGAGTTTGACGTTGTTGGTGATAGGCGTGAGGATGTTTTTGTGATTAATATTTCACGCAAAGGAATCAATGATGCTGGGGCTTCATATCAAGGCAGAATGAGAACAAGAGGAGTAAACTTATTGCGATTAGATATAAACCCTACATCTATACACATGAATCCGGACGGTGAAAAAATCACAGAAACGCACCTACACATTTATTCAGAACAACACGAAATGGCATTCGCTATTCCTTTTGATATAGAAAACAAAGACCTTTATCAGCTCTGCTACAACTTTTTTGAAAAATTCAATATAATCGAGCCACCAAACATAACTCAGCAGTTAAGAATCACGGAGGTGTGATGAAATGGATATACAAAGAATGATTGATGACTATGCCGCTTGGCTTAGAGCCGAAATAACAACGGCTTCTTTCGGTGAGTATGTCGAGCTAACCACACCGTATTTAGACCGCTTTAATGATTATTTGCAAATTTATGTTAAGCAAGAAGAAAACGGCACTATTACATTGTCAGATGATGGGTATATAATTGGGAATTTGATTTCATCTGGTATGTCTTTTCGGAAAGGCACGAACAGACACAAAGCTCTTACACGTATTGCGACAAACTTTAATGTAACTATAAGTGGTGAAGATATCATAACAACTTCCGATGCCCGCAGTTTCCCACAAAAAAAACATATGATGGTTCAAGCCATGCTTGCGATAGATGACATGTATGTAGTTACGGCGGAGAATGTAAAAGACCTTTTCCTTGACGATATAGAAACTTATTTCCATACTAATGAAATATACTTCACAAGAGATTTTCCTTTACTTGGAAAGACTGGAACATTTTATAATTATGATTTTCATTTTCAGCGTTCCAAAAATAAACCGGAAAGGTTTTGTAAAGGTATAAACCGCTTAAATCAATCTAAACGTGACCTTACTCTATTTAACTGGATGGATACACAGGAAAAAAGAGGCAACACAAGTGAACTGATTGTTATGTACAATGATAATAATACTGTTTCTGATGACGTTTTATTAGGTTTTAAGAATTATGGAATTGAGGCAGTTCCGTTCAGCACCCGACAAGACGCTAGGATTTTGCAACTATTCGCATCCTAACATACCGTATATCCGATGTAGTCACAGGCAAATTGGATTTGCAAAGCGTAACCATGCCAGTTGAGGAAGAAATCGCCGACAATGTGGAGGATAATGAAAAAAGAGAGGCTGAGAATGAAACACTTTGACATATTGGGAAAGTACGGCATCGAAATTGCAGATGAGCGGAAAGCACAAAAATTCTTCAACAACGTTTACAGTGTTCTTCAAATATATAGCAATATATTCGTGCCGAATGAAGATGTATTCAGCATTTGCCGAGATTTGGGAGTTCCTTACAACGATTTTCCTGGATATCATGGCTATCAAACTACAGGAGAACAACTCTTAGTAGATCTACTTTACCCTTCCGCTGGTGGACGATTTAGCGAATCTCGGCAACCTGTACCGCTAGGTGAATTTCTTGCGAGGTTAAGTGTTATTTTTCAAAAACCGATATTTAGAGAAAAAGACGCTTTATACAAGTATGTTAAAGAAGAGTTGAGCAATTGCAAATTACCATTTACTATGAGTGACCGCATTATTATCCCCAAAGGAGCTGAAGAACTGGACGAGGCTCTTGTTGGTGATGTTGCAGAAAACTACTCAATGAAACAGGCTATTCAAGAAGGCTTTATACTTGATGTACTGAAATATTACACACCAATTACCAGTTATTACAAGCTGATTAAAACCCTCTCTGACGACCCGCAGTTTGACAAGAAGAAAGCACAAAAGAAACTCCGCAAGTTCGTGGAGAGCGACAGCTACCCCATTGCTAAAAAGGCTGAAATGATGGTTGAGCATTTCCATGAGCAAGTCATAGCAAAAGGTAAAATCGGCGGAAAGGCTCGTGCGATGGTTGTCACGGCGGGGATAGACCGGGCGATAGACTATTACCATGCCATCAACAGTTGCCTTGCAGCTCGTAAAAGCCCATACAAGACAATCATAGCCTTTAGCGGCGAAAAAGAATACGGCGGGAAAACCGTTAGCGAATCAAATCTTAACGGTTTTCCGACAAGTGCAATCGAAAAGACGTTTAAGTCAGACCCATATCGTATTCTTATTGTAGCGGATAAATTCCAAACGGGCTACGATGAACCGCTCTTGCACACCATGTATGTAGACAAAACCTTGACGGATATAAAAGCTGTTCAAACCTTATCACGGCTTAACCGCGCCCATCCGCAAAAAATTGACTGCTATGTGCTGGATTTTGCAAACGACCCGGAAGGTGTAGCGGAGGCGTTTTCCAGATACTATCGGACAACTATTCTTTCTGGCGAAACAGACCCAAACAAATTGTACGACCTCATATCCGAAATGGAAACGCACGAGGTTTACGTCCAGCACCATATAAAAATGTAAGTTCATTATTAACTTTTCTCATGACGTTGAAATTTTCTTCGCTACCTCTTGAACTTTTGTGCTACAATGTTGTATAATATGAAGCACACATGTTCTGAAGGTTGTGACATAAATGAATGATAACGAAAAAATAATCTCTATGACTAATGAAAATAACGGGTATATTACGTCTGCTCAAGTCACTAATGCAGGAATTGCAAGACGTGCGCTTGGGGAGCTTGTTAAGTTAGAGCGTCTATATCGAGTGGAGCGTGGAGTATATGCACTGCCGGAAACTTGGGAAGATGAAATGTTTTTTCTGCAACATCGGTTTGCCAAAGGCATTTTCTCCTATGAAACAGCTCTATATCTGCACGGTCTTTCCGACAGAACCCCAATCTCATATACCATGACATTTCCACACGGATATAATCCTCACAGAGTAAAGAAATCCGGCATAACAGCCAGATTCGCCATACCGGAAATTTATGAGTTGGGTATCACTAAAATGTCCTCTCCATGTGGAAACCCAGTACGCGTATATGACAGCGAGCGAACGCTTTGCGATATAGTAAAAGGTAACAATTCATGCGATATCAGCCTTATAAATCAAGCAATGAAAACTTATGCTCTCTCACGTGAAAAGAACATTAACAAACTCGTCTCCTATTCAGAGCAGTTACGTGTAAGGTCTAAAATATTGCGATACATGGAGGTTCTGCTATGATTAGCAAAAATCCTATGCAACTTAAAGCCTTTGTCAAAAACAAGGCAAGCCAAAGTGGTATATCCGCACAGTTAGTTATGCAGAACTATATGATGGAGCGTTTACTTGAACGCATATCTCTTTCCGATTACAAACAAAATTTCATATTAAAAGGTGGCTTCCTTATCGCGGCCATAGTCGGGCTCGATTCTCGTGCCACAATGGACATGGACGCAACTGTCAAAGGCTTTGCACTTTCCCATCAATCACTGCAGGAAATATTTGAGGACATCTTATCCGTACAAGCATCGGATAACATTTCTTTCACACTCAATCGTATTACAGACATCCGTGAAGGAGATGACTATCCCGGGTTACGAGTACACTTGGTCGCAACATATCCACCCCTTGCTGTTCCACTTGTAATAGATGTAACAACCGGGGATAAAATCACCCCGCGTGAAGTTGAGTTCAAATATAAGTTAATGTTTGACGATAGAAGCATATCCGTTATGGCATACAACCTGGAAACGATTCTTGCGGAAAAACTTGAAACTATACTATCTCGGAGTATTACGAACACGAGACCTAGAGATTTTTACGATATATATATTCTTACAGTCTTGCGTGGTGCTGTTTGTAATTTTCCCACATTAAGACAGGCACTGACCGAAACTACCAAAAAACGTGGCAGTGAATACGTCTTCAATAACTATCGTGAAATCATCCAAACTATACTGAACAGCACGCAGATGCATGCTTTTTGGGAGAAGTACCGCAAGGATTATAGTTACGCAAGAGACATTTCATTTGAAAAAACCTGTGCTTCGGTGCTCTCGTTAATGGGCAGCATCTGAGACCGAAGCTTTATCCTCTCTAACTTCTCCGATATAATATCGCAATTCACCAAAAACTTCTTCAGAAAAAGGCAAGGGTCTCAGCTTATTTTGTATCTCCGAGAAAACAAACTCTTCGTCATAAAATACAAAATCTGGCAAACTTTCGACTTTAATCTCAATCTTAGGATATTTGCAAAACGCATATTGGTCAATATCAGGCAATTCCGTCATGTACGGATATTGCCTACCATGAAGGATAAGGGCTTGTCCACTATTCTTACAAAGGCGTTGTAAATCTGAAGTTGAAATCAGAGGCTTTATTCCATAATTACCCCTTGCATCTGTGTAGGCCACATTTCCGCATAGGTAACTAAACTCACTTAACAATTCGAACTCTCTGGAACTCAAAAATACTATATTCTCGCAGTTGCCCTTTATAGTTTCCGCATCATACCCATACTTTCCTCTTAATTGATGTGAACCTTGCACATATAGAAAGAACCGCATATTTCTTGAGCGAGCTGCGCTAATCATAGATGCCATGTCAGGTATTGTCGGAATGTTGCAAAACTCATCTAATATAAAGTTTACCCTTACCGGTAAAGACTTGTTCTCCAGTTGCTGAGCTTCGTTTATTAAGGCTTCATAAACCTGCTTTACGAATGTTGATATTAGAAAATGAAATGTTGTCTTCTCATCAGGCACAATCAAATAAACAACTGTTTTCTTGCGCCCTATGTTTATCATATCAAATGTACTTTTTGACATCATTCGGCACAGTTCTCTACTTGATATGAATGGTTGCAAATAACTTGTAGCTGTTGAAACAACACAGCCAAAAGTTTCGTCAGCACTCGCAAGGGATAGCACATTGCCCAAATTTACAGATGCAGTTGAGCCTTTTGACATCATTGATATAAGTACTTTTGCACCTGATGTAGACGTTCCACTGGATAAGAACTTTGCAAAATTAAAGATGTGAGCTTGCTCATAGCTTGCGGTTTCAAGAAAAAATGATAAATAGGCATTTAAGAGTGTGCGAGCAGATAGAATCCAAAATGGCTCTAGCTTCACTCCAGCATTTGGTTCGGAAAAAGCCTGTATAAAATCATTCATGAGAGCCATGCCTTTATCCTGCTCTCCTGAGTGGTAGTATTTGTGCATCAGATCCAAAGGATTCCAGCCTGCACTTTTCGTCAATTCACGCATATTGAGGCAAATAATTTCATAACCTTTTGACTTAAACAAACCGCTTGTTTTGTCGTAAATTTCTCCCTTTGGGTCTGTTACAATAACTGATTCCCCTGCCAGTGCCATCATATTCATTAGTGGCATTCCAAATAAGCGTGTTTTCTTGGAGCCGGTTGCTCCAAAGATTAGAGAGTGCGTATCCATATTATCAACATAAGTTATTGTTCCATCACTTATTATGGGCAGACCGCAAGCATCACATGATTCTTGAGAAACATCTATTTGTCTGATATTTGTGCTACTCTTAATTTCTTCGACATCTGACCACCGTGACTCAGTTTCCGTAGGAATGTACTTGGCATATTCCTTGATATTATTCATTTTATCTATCCTCCTCTAGCAAATCCAATCAAGTTTTGTTTCGCAGGCTTCTTCATCTTCTTTCCGATATAGTCCGAATTAGAAAGAATTTCGCTTAATTGCAATTCAGTTATCCTCTGTCCGTCAGGGTTGTTCATGCGGAAGTTGTAAAGAACGAAATCTGTCAACTGTTCAACACTCTTATATCCCATAAAGTTTCCAGTTTCACTAAGCTTATCAACAGTATTGCTGAGTAGAACTTTAGCACCTCTTGTCAATGTTACACTGTGTTTCTCATACAGGTTTGACTCAAGGTTTTTTGCAAGAACAGTCCCCTCCGGAAACGCTAACCTAAGAGTTTCCAAATTCATTTTTTGCGCAATACGTGATTCAATTGCATGGATATCTTCGTCTTTGATTGAGTGGATATAGAAAATTGCCAACCATTTGTCACAGTTATCAGCTAAATAATCAAGCACTAAAGATAAATGAGATTCATTTGCATGACCAATCCAGCTTTCTAAATTTATGCAGACAACACCTCTGAAAAAACGATTATATCCGGCACACTTTGTAATTACACAGTGCAGTCTTGATAACTCCACATTCAAATAGTTTGGACGAATATAATCAAGCTCAAATTCCACATACTTTGCATTTCCGGAAAACTCCATTGCAGAAATTGCCTCTAAGTAATGTGAAAGATGGTATGCAAGCGTCGTTGCTCCACCACCTTTGCAGATAGACCACAGAAAATTTGGTATGCTAATACCTCTTAGAGAATTGTTGCTACTTAAATAATAGTTATGAAGCTTCTTAATCATGTTCTTGAACTCGTCGACTCCAGTGAGATTCATAATAGCCTCGAATTCTTGTTGCGCAACCATATGTTTCGGCAGCTTTGGCGGTGGTGCATAGCCGATTGCGGAATGATTAGGTGTGTGCTTTTGCATGACAATCCCCCTTGTTTTCAAAATGAAATTCAACAATGCTTGTAAAAAAAGCGTGCTTGAACAGTTTCCAAATATGACTTATAATGCACTGTGTTCGCTTGTTGTCGAGCTGGTAACTGCATATCCTTTATTTACCCTTTACGCATAGCAGATACCCTTTATTTCTCACTTTACACGGCTTAACCAAATTTCACCAGATTGTATTTGAAACACTACGTTTCCTGGTATTCTAAGCTTTTACGTTATTGTAATGCACTTAGTTTATCCTCACTAATTATGTAATCCCAAGCCTACGGACCAGAAGGTCGGGAGTTCGAATCTTCTTCGGCGTGCCATAGGATAACAAATGACAACTCTTAATTTTTAGGAGTTGTCATTTGTTGTAAAAGCATCACAGATGGTTGTAATTACTGTGCTTCACATAAGTTATCTAAGCCGTGCCGTAAAGGTGCGGCTTTAGTATTTATGGATTGCTCTCTCAAAACACCGCTCCGCCTGTTTGGTCAGTCAATGGACGGGTAGTATTTTTCTGCAAAGAGCGGCAGAAAAATCTCCACCCTTAAACCATTGACAGCACAAACTTTTGCCGTGC
>Ga0209755_10005624_pt1 | contig 14184 bp, 1 predicted proteins | sample TergutCo191P1_FD_187301 | JGI IMG/M metagenome (GOLD analysis project Ga0209755, IMG submission 187301) | Cornitermes sp. P1 segment gut microbial communities from Petit-Saut dam, French Guiana - Co191P1 (SPAdes) (version 2) | ecosystem: Host-associated > Arthropoda: Insects > Digestive system >... | reverse complement strand
CCATGCTGATTTAACTACTAATAGTTATACAACTTTTCTATACCACTAAATATACATTATTTTTTCAATAAATGCAAGGTTTTTTTCAAAAAAATTAATATTTTCCTCAGAAAAACTGATTTTTTCAAGAGACAAAAGCGTAAGTAGCTGAAAAATAAAGAGATACGATTTATTTAGCCATTAAGATGAAAACAACCGCCAAGCTGGCGGTTGTTTAAAGTTTTATTTCACCATTCTAAACGTTTTTCCGTTTACATTCACCAAATACATTCCTTTTGGCAAGTGCGATATGGATACGCTTTCGTTTGGCATTACTGTTTTGCTCATTAGCATTTTGCCTTTGACATCAACTATGCGAACCGTTTCTGCTCTGGTTAAGCCTTGGATTAAGAAGCTTTCACCGGTTTTCAGTATGCCGAGATTATGAGCAGCAAAGCTTTTGGCTATCGGAGAAACAATGCACTCGCCGTTGACAAGCTCTTCGTCGTCTTCACATTCGGTTGGGTTAACTATCTGCTTTATAGGCTTATCTTCGCAAGTCTTGCTTTCATTATCCCAAACTTTTCCTTCTTGTTCGCAGGCCGTAGCGAGTACAGTGATTGAAGTCCACTTTAAGTAAAGCGTTGCGTTGCTTGTTATAGACTCGCTAAACGCAAATTCCGTTGTGCCTGCCGCATCTGCGTACCATTTGCCATCATTCAGGTAACCGGTTCTGGTAACGCCAGCTATAGATGGTATGGATAGCTCATCAATCGCATTGCCTTCTTCAACGTTAACTTTCACCTGCTCAGTAGCACCATCATCGCCATTGAAATTAAAGGCAACAACAAACAATTTAAGCGTTGTGAATGTCAACTCGCCGTAGGTTTCCGAAGGCTTATAGTTTGCATTTCCTGCTTTGCGGAAATAGAATGTGTAGTCAGTGCCAGGATTTAACCCGTCGAAAGTCTTTGGGCCTGCAAACCAGTTTGAACCATCAATGCTAATTTCAACACCTGCAATTGCGGAGAATGTGATAGTTGCAGAAGTTCTGGCTGTAAGCTCAACACCTGTAACATCAGGAGCATTTTGAGAAGCACGGTCTATAATCCATGCTATCTGCTTCGGTTCGGTTGGGTTTGCACCATCGTTCCATGTATAATTTGCGTCAAGCGTGGCTATTGCAGTATGCGTACCGGAATTTGTTGCGTTTGCACCGCTTAAAGTGTAACCTTCGCCTGGATTCACGCCTATTTTCGAAGAACCATCATATACCCAATCAGGATTTGCGCTCGGAACTGCTATTGGTTTGCGAGATACATTTACAATAACATTTACGTTTTCCAATGCATTGTGATTTTCATCACGCAAGTAAGAAGCCAAGTATTGTGTTTTCGCAACAGTTGGAATTTCAGTAGCTTCGTTCCAGCTCCAGCCCTGCGGAAGCTCTATGTCTGCAAGAGTTTTGCTCAGATCGTATTCTGCTGTGAAGGTTGGAACTTCCACATCAGCAACAGCAAGCGTAGCTTTGCCTATGCTAATTGTGAATTGTTTTCCTTCAGAAGATTCTCCGCTTTCCGTGCAAGTTGCTACTACAGTGAATGTAATATCGCCTACTTGCTCAGGAGTAACACTCACCAATCCGTCTGCGGAAATTTCAACGCCAGCTGGTAATGATGCGCCTTGCAGAGCGAAAGTAAAGTTTCCGCCTACATCCGGGCTTGTTTTAGCAGCAAGTTGCGCTGTGTATGCAACTCCATAAGTGCCACCGGCAAGTTGTGCACCGGTGGTTATAACAACAGGAGCGACAAGTGTGCGGAAGGTTTTTGGCGCACTAGCTTCAGAAGCGTTATAATTCGGTTTTTCCTTGAAGCGGAATACGAATTCATAATCTGTTTTCGGCATTAACTCTATAAAAATCGGAGAATCTTGCCAAATTTCGCCATTGTCAATGCTAACTTGAACTCCTGCTTCCATTCCGGTGATGGTAATCGTTTCTGCAGTGGATGTAGCCGCAATGCCTGCGATATCAGGAATGTCTTGTTCTGCATTATCAATGAAGATATTGAAGAGCTTTTCAGCAGACTGGCCGCTTTGCGCATTGGTTGCTACTACGGTAAATTCAACCAAACCGGCTTTTGTTGGCATAAAGCTTATCGCTCCGTTTTCAGAGAGGAAGCCTGCAGGCAATGATGAGCCGTCTTTTAGAGTGAAAACCAGGTCTCCGCTTGCCGTTTCTGCGTCAATCATCTGCGCAGGGTATTGAACGCCATAAGTTCCATTCGGAAGGTTTTCGTCAGTGGTTATAGCAACCTCAGCAGGTGTCCACTTTAGGTAAAGCTCCATATCACCGATTACAGGGGTTTCGCCAAATTTGAATTCGGTCTCTTGATTATCAACATTAAGATAGTGCCACATGCCTTGCGTAAAGCCTGTTTTGGTAAATACGCTTGCAGGAGCATTGTCTATTGACAGTCCATGCGCTACTATAACGGCATCTGGAATTGCACTTCCGCTACCGCCATTGAGGCTGTATGCTACAGTGTAGGTCCTAGCTTGGAACACGGCTTCTATCACAACATTGCTTAATGGCATTGTGAATGTGTCATCTGCAATTGTCACATCGCCACTAACTACATTCCATCCTTTGAATTCCAGCCCTTCCGCAGCTTCGTTTGCCTCAATAGCAATTTCTGAGCCTGCTATTGCGCTTGTTGCGTTGGCTACACCGCCGTTTACGGTTACAGTGTAAATCCGCTTTACAACAAGATTGCCTTCTTTTGCCGCTAATGCATAATCAGATTCTACAAGCGTAAAGAACTCTGCGTTTGTGCTGCCTGCAACCGCAATTAAATCTTCCGTGTAATCTTCAAAATCAAGAGCAATTGGGTTTGCAGTAGCAAAATCCGAAGCAACTCTTAATTGTCCGTCTATAACTTTTACTGTTCCAATTGAAGTTATATTACCGGAAAGCGTGATAGAGCCCCAATCTCCGGCAAAGCTTATTCCTTCGCCGGATTCCAGATTGTTGAATGCAATGGAAACCTCATGGCCATTTGCGTGTGTTTTTATGGCATCTATTGCATTTTGAACCGAAGCAAACTCTCCGGCTTCATTAACGCTGTATTTGCCGGAAGACTGCGCAATTGCGTAAGTTCCATTGATTGCAATGCACTTGCCAGCTATATCAGCGGAGCCAGGCAAACAGGTTTCTGTGCAAACATACTCGCTTTCGTCCCATACCCTGTGATCTGCGACACAGGCAACTTCCAGTTCTGAAAGCTCGGCAGGAGTTTTGCATACATTTGCGTTTGTCCAAATGTTGCCGTTAATTGCGCATATTTCAGCAGGAGCTTTGCACTCGCCGTTATGATAAGCAGTTCCTGCATCGCAGATAGCATCTATTGCCGTGGCTTCTGCCGTGCAGCTATTGCCCCAGCCAAGTTCGGTCAAGATGAGGTTTGCGGTTTTTGCTGTTGGCTCTGAGTTTTTCAGAATGAAGTGCAAAGCGCTCGCTCCTGTAGTTGCTATTTGAATCGCATTCTCAACTTCACCCCAATATGGTTCCTGCTCAAACTCGCTCCACGATATCTCTACTTTACCGCCGGCTTTATTCGCCGGAAGCATAACATAAGGCACATTGTATCCATAGCTGTCATAATCCCAGCCTAATCTCAAAGCGACATCTACATCGCTTGAATAGACCAAGCAAAGTCCGTCTGCGCCTGATATATTTTCGCCGCTTTCATCGTCTTTGAAATCGAAACCGATTGCAGCCTCATTGGCATAGATATCGGAACCATCTACATAAGTAAATGCTCCTGTGACAAATTTTAAGTGCATATCGTTTTCTTTTGCATTAAACGCAGCACTTGCATCATTATTTTTAAAACCATACCACCAGCCAGCTTCACTGCTCGGAGTAGCTACCATTTCCATGTTTGCATTCCAGAGTAAGCTTGCGTAAACAGGAACGCACTCTTCGTATCTCCAAGCGCCTCCGTTATATGAGCAGAGAGCTTCCGGAGTTTTGCATTCGTTGCCTGTGTCTTCTGCTACCCAAGTATTGCCGTTTATGCCGCACATTTCAATAGCTGCTTTGCACTCGCCATTTACATAAATATAGCCTGCGCCGCATATAGCTTCAATATTCGGAGCTTCCGTGTCGCAGCTTTCATTCCAGCCGAGTTCGGTTAAAATGAAGTTTGCTTTCTTCACCTGGTCAGAGCCGTTTTTAATCTCAAATCTCAAGCCTTTTGCTTCTTGAGTGGCTTTTTGCACAGCAGCCTCAACTAAATCCCAGCCAAAATCTTGATTAAACCAATCCCAGCTTAAAACCACCGGCGCACCGCCATTTTGATTAGCCGGAAGCGTGATATAAGGCATATTATAGCCATATTTTTCATCATCCCAAGCCAACGCCAAATCAATCGGGCCATCGCTTGCATAGCTCACGCATAATCCGTCTGTGCCTGCTATATTTTTTGTTATGAAATCAAAAGCCTTAACTTCTACGGTTTCGGTAGTAAAGCTATACCAATCGGATTCGCCACCCGGAACATTTATAGAAGTCTGTCCTGAAGTCCAGAGCTTGCCTTCAAAATAGCCCTTGCCTTCGCCAGTCCAAGTGCCGCCGGCGCATTTGCCGGTTGCGCCCAAACCGCTTTCAGGCACATTGGCATATACGGAGCCCCACTGAACGCATTCGGCTTTAAGCGTTTCGCAGCTTGAAACCATCGTATTCATTTCAACGCATTCATTGCCCCATCTGCAATACAGTGGTTCATTATCGTTGTTTTTGCAAATGTTGGGCACGCATTCGCCGCCAACCCAATTATTTCCGGCAGCTTCGCATCTATCCGCTTCGGTCTTGGGCGCATTGGTCAAATCCAAATCTCCAAAGCATTTGAAGTTTCTTATTTGCAACTCACGGCCCGAAACGCTCCACTTTGAGTGCGCAAAAGAACGAACCGTCCAGCGCATTCTATTCACTTCGCTTAAGCCAACTGAAGTTGGAGTTGATGCGCTATAAATGTCTGCTTTTTGGAAATGTCCGTTTTTGAATACTTTTGTTTCCCATTCAGATGAAGCCGGAACCCTGCTCCAATCGCCATTTCCTGGATAGCCGGTGTGGCCGTAGTATTCTTCGCCATTCTTCATAACAAAGTCAAAGCGATGGCTTTCATTGCCTCTATATTCATAGCTGAACGCTTTGCATTGCGACAAATTGTAAACATCTCCGTTGAATCTTGCCTCAAGCGAAATTGTTGCTGCTGAGAAATTATTCCAGTTTGCTTGATTAGCGGCTATATCCAGAATTTCAATATAGCCATCTTCCGCACTGTTTATAAGGCTGTTGGCATTGCTATAAGTTGCATTGCCGGAAGTGTAAGCACCCCAAGTCTCGCCTGTTGTTGCGTACATCGGGGCATCACCGGCAAAATCGCTTATCATTATCCATTCGCCTTCGCCAAGGTCTTCTTCATCGGGCGGCTCAACTGCAATCGGCAATGTCAATTCCCCAAGGCATTTGAAATTTCTTATGCGCAAAGAGCCGTTTTCAATGACCCAAGGAAGAGTAAAAGGACGGACTGTCCAACGGAATTCACCCGGCCTGCTCAAATCTAAAATTTCGCTAGAAGCGCCTTCTTTAGCAAATGAAGGAATTTCAACGGTTTTCCAATTTGATGATGCTAATACCTGGCCAGAGGCTCTACCGGTATTGGCAAGGTAAGTTACATAATCTGCTGTTCCAAAAGAGAAACTATGCGAAGCACCCTGATATTCATAGCTAAAGCCGGAAACGCATTGCGACAAATCGTATTCATCGCCGTTGTTTGCCGCTGAAAGAGCAAGAACTGCCTGTGCGAAATCACTCCAATCTTCTTCAACCGTAGAAGCTGTTATGCCTAGAAGCTCAGCTCGGCCTGCGGTATAATTTAGGTTATGCGTTGCATTGCCGAAAGCAAACCAAGATTCGCCGGTTTTTGCAACATTCTGGCTATTGCTATTTGCAAAATCGTCTATCTGCGTTGTCACGCCATCATAGAGTTCTTCTTTAGGCAATATCAATTCCCCAAGGCATTCAAAATTTCTTATAAGCAAAGAGCCATTTTCAATGTTCCAAGGAAGAGGAGGACTGATTTTCCATTGGAATTCGCCCGGTCCGCTCAAATCTGAAGCTGAATTGCCCGTAGTTGGAATAATTTCAACGCTTTCCCAATTCATTGACGATGGAGCTGTTTTAGCGAAGAAAGGCGTAGAATTCCATTCTCCGGTTTTCAATTCAAAAGAGAAATTATGAGCTTCACCCTTATATTCATAACGGAAACCGCCAGCGCATTGCGACAAATTGTATTTAGTGCCGTTATTTGACGCTTTAAGGCCAAGAGTTACTCCACTCCAATCGTCAGCCTCAGTCGTAGAAGCTGTTATGCCTAGAAGCTCAGCCCGACCTTCGGTATAATTTATTGGATTATGCTTTGTTGTCTTGCCCCACATACTAACAAACCATTCTTCGCCGGTTCTTGAAATGTTCGGGCTATCGCTATTCGCAAAATCATCTATGCGTGTAGCCTCGCCATCATAGGGATCATCTCCAGGCTCGTCTCCATCATTGTCATTTGCGGGGCAAGCATCTACCATATTGCCATAATTGTTGCAATTTGCGTAATCATTTTCATTCGAAATTGGCCAGCAATTTTTAGGATTTTCAATAATGCTTGGATCATCTGCGTAATCGCAGAATTTGCCTGTCCAATCCGGTTCTGTTTCTGGTTGGCAATGCTCTATATTTATAGCCACGCCGGTAAGCCAATTGTAAATATATCGGCCACTCTCGGTCATTAAGCATTGGTCTGTAAAATTATCCGTAGAAGGATTAAAAGTCGGCTTAAAATAAGACGATGCTTCGTTTTTATTATTGACATGCCATGCGGCAGCAGGAATGTTGTTGGCACTTAAATATTCCTTCCACAAATCCATTGCAGTTTGGTTATGCGCGCCATTGCCATCTGCGGAAACCGTGCCAAATTCGCTGACAAAAACAGAACGCCCGGCATTGCGAACTGCATCTATTTTGGAACCAAGCCAAGACTGCGAATGTGTAGCCGCATAGAAATGAGCGACATAAGCCACATTGTTGTCGGTTAGAGGGGCAGCAACAACAGCGTCTATATCTTGAGCCCAATTCGGAGTGCCTACTATTATAAGGTTTTGAGAATGTTCTCTAATAACACGTATAATCTGTTCGGCATAAGATTTAATCGATTGCCACGGAATATTCAGAGGCTCGTTGTAAATTTCAAAAATAACGTTTGGCCTATGCCCATACAGCGCTGCCATCTCCTCAAAAAATTCCATTGCATCTGCCAATCCCAAATGAGCACTATGAGAATGCCAATCTATAATCACATAAACACCCTTGGCAAGAGCGGCATCTATAGCGGCTTTAGCACGGGCCATATTTCCGGCTTTGTCCGCTAGATAACTGCCATAATATTCACCCTTGCCCGGATTTATCTCATAACCCACAGGCACTCTGACTACCTTGGCATTCCAACTATCAACCATAGTATTGACAACATTGGCATTGAAGAAATTTGAGCTTTCCCAACCGGTATTGCTCCACCCAAGGCTTACGCCTTTAAGTGCTGGCACCGGAAGCGATACAGGCGTTGGTTCACTGCATAAATTATGCGAATTGCAAGCCTGCAACCTGCCGTAAGTTCCAACCACAGTGTTATCTCCGGCAACAACCGCAGCAGATGCGCTGGTCACTGTTTGGGTTTTTATGCCGCCATCGCCGTTATTGGAAATAGTGTTTGTAACTACAACGCTATAAACATACCTTCCTGCTTCTGCGGTGCTTGGCGTGTATGTTGCGCCGGTTGCGCCGCTTATGGCAACGCCGTTTCTATACCATTGATAGCTCAAAGTTCCGCCATCGTTTGATACCGCTACAACATCTAAAGTTAAACTGCCGCCCAAACTAACAGTTCTATCTTGCGGTTGAGTTGTGATTGCAGGTGCTTGCGCATGAACAATGTTGTTAGTTGTTTCAGTTAAAACAAGTGCAGCTACGCCAGTGCCGAAATTTGCGTTGCTTTTGGCACGGGCAAAAACATAGTAAGTTGTATTTGACTGCAGATTCCCAAAATAAAGCGTTGTTTGCCAGCCGCTTGCCGGAGCGGCATCGCTTGTGCTTATCGCATATTCAACCGCTTGTCCGTTTGAAGGTGCTGTTACAGCATTTATTGTTATGCTGTTATATGATTTGCTATCCAATGTAGTTGTGCCGGCAATCGTTGCGCCACTCACTTGCTCTATTGCAATGCTGAATGTTTTTTGCACGCTTGCAATGGCTGTGCCATTCACAAAATTTTGCGCAGTTATCACAATGTTGCTAAAAGTGCCGGCTTGTGTTGGCGTGCCGCTTATTGTTCCGTTATCCGCAAGGGTTAATCCGGCAGGCAAAGAGCCTCTTGCCAAGCTATACTTAATGGTTCCGCCTGCGTTTTGCTCTATGGAAGCTGAAATTTCGTCTTCATAATATGAATTCAATTGTCCGCTGGCAAGCGCATCCGTATCTATGGTTACTTTGGCCGCTGTCCATCTTAAATACAGAGTCATATTGCTTGTTACTTTAGTTTCGCCAAATATGAATTCTGTTGAACCTGTAGCAGAAGTGTACCACTTGCCTTCAGTTGCATAGCCTTCTCTGGAGAAAGGACCTGCGGGCGCATTTTCCACAACGCTATTGCTTAACACGGAAATTGTGGCAGGAGCGTTTCCGCTTGCGCCGTTCAAATTAAATGCAACCGTTCTAGCTTGCCCCATAACAATGTCATCGCCAACTGCCACAAGAGTATAGCTCGCATTGGAAAGGCTAAATGCTCCGATATGCTCTGCTTTGCCGTTTAGCACTGCAATAGCTCCGCTTGAATAAGAAGCAAAATCAAGCATATATGTGTTCTCAACAGGAGCAAAGCTTGGCAAAACTCCCAAAGTTCCGGTTCCTGAAGCTTTTCTTATTTTGCCTTCTATAATCGGGTTTCCGCCCAAAAGAACAGATGTGCCTGCGGCACCATAATAAACTGCATTGCCGTTTGCCGTGTTTCTTATTGTCCCGCCGATTATTTCAGCCGTGCCGTTTACTAAGTGAACTGTTCCATAGCTAGCATTTGTTGTTGACGATGATATAACCGCATTTTCTGATATGGTGATTTTACCTGTGGAAGCATTGTAAACTGCGTAGTATGCTGCCACAATAGTTCCGCCGCTTATGGTTAAGGTTCCTGCGCCATTGTTGCGAATTGCGTAAGGATTAGTTTTTGCAATGTTTACTTTGCTTTCTACATCCGGGCCATTAACTATGATGGTAGCAACTGAGGAGCTTGTGTTTGTTATTCTGCCGAGAAGCGTTATTTTGCCCCAGCCCGTGCCATCAATTGTCACGCCGCTAGTGCCCATATTTAGTTCTTCACCGGTTTCGCCGAATTGAATGGAGCAGTCTTCTCCGTTTGCATCGTTTCTTATGTAGGCGATGGCGTTTGCTATGGTTATGTTGGTGCCATTGTCAATGCCAAATACATTGAAGTTGCTTGTGCCCTTTGTTATCACATAAGTTCTTGCGGTGATTTCGGCTGAGGTTGTTGCAGTTAAAACCAGCGAAGCTGCGCCTGTGCTGTAATTTGTGTTGCTCTTGGCACGAGCAAAGACATAGTAAGTTGTGTTTATGGACAAATTTCTGAAAGAGAGTGTTGTTTGCCACCCGCTTTCCGGAGCGGCATTGCTTGTGCTTATTGCATATTCAACTGCTTGACCGCTTGAAGGAGCGGCTACTGCGGTTATTATAATGCTGTTATGCGTTTTGTTCACCAAAGTTGATGTGCCTGTGATTTCACCGCCGTATGCTTGCGCTATTGTTATGGTGAATGTTTTTTGAGCGCTTGCTATTGCAGAAGTTGTGCCTTCAACAAAGTTTTGCGCATTTACAGTATAAGTAAAGGTTCCTATTTGCGTTGGCGTGCCGCTTATCGTTCCGTCTTCCGCAAGAGTTAATCCGGCTGGCAAAGAGCCGCTATATCTGTTATACTTGATAGTTCCGCCGGCATTTTGCTCTACGGATGATAAAATTTTGTATTCATAAGGCTTGAGCATATTTCCGCCGTCTAGAGCTTCCGTATTTATGGTTACTTGGGCGGCAGTCCATCTTAAATACAGAGTCATATCGCCTGTGACTTTAGTTTCGCCAAATTTGAATTCTGTTGAACCTGCAACAGTAGTGTACCATTTGCCTTCGGTTATGTAGCCTTGCCGTGTAAATTCACCATCAGGTGCGGTAATGGTGCCTCCATTTATCACCATTGCAGAAGCAGGCACGGTTTCTACGCCGCCATTCAGATTAAATGCAACAGTTCGGATTTGCCCAAGGATAATGTCTTCGCCACTTACCGCAAGCCCATAGCTTTGATTGAGAATTGCAAAAGATTCAAAATGCTCTTTGCCGTTTTGTACTGCAATGGCTCCGTTTGAATATGTAGCAAAATCAAGCAAGTATGTTTCTCCATCCGGCGCAAAGGTTTCCGAGACTATCAATTTTGCATTTATTGATGCACTTTTTATTATTTTGCCTTCTATAATTGGTTTTCCATCTAAATAGACAAGATAGCTATAGGAAACAGCGTTGCCACCATCTGCGGTATTTTTTATTGTTCCTCCGCTAATATTTACTTTTCCGTAACTTGTATAAACTGCACTGGCTGTAGCTTCCATAGCTTCAACATTGCCGCCGCTAATATTTACTGTTCCATCGCTTGCATAAACTGCACTGGCAGTAGTTCCCATAGCTTCAACATTGCCGCCGCTAATATTTACTGTTCCTCCAGAGGGTCCTCCAGAGGAGCTTACATAAATAGCATAGCCACTAGTAGTTGAAGTGTTCCTTACTGTTCCGCCTGTCATTTCAAGCACGCTGTTCGCTCCTATATCAACAGTGCGACGTGTGCTTGCTGATGTGATTTCTGCGTTTTCTGATATAGTTATTATATTTGTGGAAGTACCATAACTAGTATAAACTGCACTGGCAGTAGTTCCCATAGCTTCAACATTGCCGCCGCTAATATTTATTCTGCCAGATCTTACATAAATAGCATAGCCACTGGTAGCTGAAGTGTTCCTTACTTTTCCGCCTGTCATTTCAAGCTCGCACCCGACTATGTAAAGCGTTCCGTAGCTAGAGTTTGTGTTTGCCGATGTGATTTCTGCATTTTCTGATATAATTATTTTACCGGTGGAGCTTGCACCAACTGCTGTGCCATTTGCAGCCTTTACCGAAGCATTGCCGGTTATAATTGTTGTCCCTGAAGAACGGTTGAAAACAGTGTTGTCTGTTGCCACAAGAGTTCCGCCGCTTATGGTTAAGGTTCCTGTGCCGTTATTGATAATTGCTTCAGGAGACGTTTTTGCAATATTTACCCTGCTTTCTACATTTGGGCCATCTACAGTGATGGTTGTTGTATTTGTGTTTGTTATATTGCCGAGAAGCGTTACTTTGCCCCAGCCAGTGCCTTCGATTTTTATGCCGTCGGAGCCAATATCAAGCTCTTCATCGTTTATGCCGAATTGTATGGAGCAGTCGGTACCTTTTGCGTTGGCTTTTATGGAGTTGATTACGTCTTGCATTTTGTACAAAGTTGGAACTTGCGAAATTACGTAAGCATTGCCTGTTTTTGCATAACCATTCGCAAACACCATAATATTATTGTCGCTTTTCTCTAAATTCCAGTCATTGTTTGCAAATGCAAAGTTGCCAAGATAAGCGGCACCGTTTGTTACAACCCGATAGTTTAAGCGAGGGTTTGTAACTTCAAGCTCATACACTTTTGAACCGGGATTGAAAGCATCGGCGTTCTCACCGACAATTACGCTCAAAGTATTCTGACCAAAGTACATTGCTTCTAATATTTTTATTATACCTGTTATATTCGGAGCATTGCCTAAAGTAAGCTCACTGCTACCAGTACCATTGTATGCACGGCCACCTGCCGCCGAAATTGTGCCTCCCAAAAGATTAACTTTTCCTCCCCAGCCATCTTCAATAGCCGTGCCGCCGCCTGCAGTTTGCACCGCTCCGCCACGGACAGTTAATGTTCCGTTGTTATTCTCAATAGCTGTGCCACCAGCGCCAACCTGTACAACTCCGCCACGGATTTCAACATTACTAGAGGAGTTAGCGTAACCATCTTTGCGAATGTAAATTGCATTTCCATCTTTCGACTCAATTGAACCGCCATCAACAATAACATTTCCGTCAAGACTGTAAATAGCAGTTCCTTCATTTGCCTCAACTTTACCGCCGCTGATAATTATTTGGGAACGAGAATTTTCAATTGCATACCCGGCAAATTCATTTTCCACAGTTCCGCCAGTCATTTCAAAACAAGTGAAATCTTGACTAAAGCCATTTAAAAAAGTGCATTGTACATAAATTGTAGAATTTGTAGCGTGCCCTGAGCTAATTTTTGTTGCATCTCCAGATATAGTTAGCTTGCCAAGTCCCCAATGTTCAACAGTTCTGCCATTTTGCGAAAAAATTTCAGCACCGCCACTGATACTGAGATTTCCTCCTCCATTATTGGTAATTCCACGGCTAGAGCCATAATATCCTTCATTTGCTCTAATCTTTGCTCCACTTACGCTTAAATCACCTCCTCCATAATTGCCAATACTGGTGTAATGCGCTTCAATCGTTCCACCGCTAATAATAATCTTGCCCTTTGAGTCACTGTAAATAGCGTGACCCAAAGCATAATTGTTTTCAACTTTGCCTCCGGTCATTTCAAGCCGCACGCCTGTGTCATCGCCAAAATTTGCCAAACGTATTGCAGCAGCGTCATCGCCTTTAATATGCGCATTTCCCGATACGGTAATTTTGCCTGTTGACTCGTTGAGAATAGCAGAACCATAGCGACCACCACCCGAATAAATATATGCGCTGTTGCTAATGCGCAATTCCCCGGTTCCCTTATTTACAATAGCATAAGCAGTATTTCCACTAGCATGTCTTTCTACTCTTCCGCCACTGATAACTACCGCTCCCGATGAAAAATTCTCAATAGGCGTGGACCCATTTTCACTTTCACTTTGCACAAGCCCGCCTGTTATTTCCAAGCGTACTCCTGTATTGGTACCGCTATCCTCTAAATGAATAAGAGAAGAAAGGCCCACAAAATTTGAAGATATCTCCGCATTTTCCGATATGGTGATTTTGCCCGAAGATCCATTAAAAATTATGCCACCTATACTCGAAGTCATTTTTGCATTTCCCCTGACATTTACCGCTCCGGTAGAAGCATTGTAAAGGGCATAGCTGCTTATGGCGCCATTCTTCACCACGCCTCCGGTAATGGTTACTGTTCCGGTTGACGCATTGAAAATTCTTTCCACTTCTCCGCCGCTAACAGTTACCGCTCCTGTACCGGCATTGTAAATGCCATCATTGTAAAAATTACCGTCCTTATAATTTTCGTAGCCTGCATCATTATATTTAAACGCTGTAGATTTAATTATTCCCCCTGTAACGTTTACCGCACCTGTAGAGGCGTTGTAAATAGCAAGCTTATTGCCATTATAGTTTACGGGGTAACAATGGCCGCCAATGACTCCATCGCTGACAGTCACCGTTCCGTTAGACTTGTTCCAAATAATTCTGCTGTGATCCTCTACACCCATATTAGTACAAAACTCTGCTTTGCTATTTATTGAAGCTCCGTTTTCAAGAGTGATAAAGCCATCTGTATTGGAAGTATATCCAACGCTCACACCGCCCAAAAGCGTAATATTATAGTCGCCGGAAATGGTAATCTTGTTCGTGCCCACATCCAAAGGACCCGCTTCTCCAAATCGTACACTTCCGATAGTTCTTGCGTAATTAAATGCCGCTTGGAGAGTCATATTGTCATATTGACTATTAGCTGCAGTGCCCAAGATTCTAAAAGTCCCTGAGGTAGAACCGGGAATTATGGTGGATATAGAGGATTGCGCCATTGCAAAAATGGGCAAAAGGAAAATGAATGTGACTGCAAACATCAGTTTACGCATGAAAACCTCCTAAAGGGTTTTGTTTGAAAGAAAGTGTAAACCCCAAAAAACCAAAGACTTGCGACTTACTTGCAGTGCTTGTATGTGTGTGTTGGGGGTGGG
>Ga0209755_10005623_pt1 | contig 14185 bp, 16 predicted proteins | sample TergutCo191P1_FD_187301 | JGI IMG/M metagenome (GOLD analysis project Ga0209755, IMG submission 187301) | Cornitermes sp. P1 segment gut microbial communities from Petit-Saut dam, French Guiana - Co191P1 (SPAdes) (version 2) | ecosystem: Host-associated > Arthropoda: Insects > Digestive system... | reverse complement strand
TGGCTCGTTTATAAATTGCCTGTCCGCGTACTTCGCAAAAATCACCGGAAGACGCATACATATTATTGCTGTCATCAGAAACCGGCTCTGCAAGCGAAACAGGCAGAGAGCCTTTTTCTTCCCTTATAAAAAGCGCGTGAACTGCATTTTGTAAATTTTCTACAGCGGTAAATTTTGCGCCTCTTCCCGCAGGGCTGCTTGCGGCAGCCAAAATCGCCGCTTCGTTTGCATTCTCTGCAGGGACAATGAATTCGGTTATCCCGGCTGATAGCCCTGCGGCAATTGCCGCGAGCACGCCGCGTACGGGGCGAATTTTACCGGACAGCTCAAGTTCGCCCATTACAAGAATGTCACCCGAAATTGGCGCCAATTCTGCGGCAGCCATCACAGAGAGCGCAATCGGCAGATCGAGAGCTGCGCCTTCCTTCTTTAATCCGGCAGGAGCCAGATTGATTAAAATCCTGTCCTGCGGGAAACTGAAGCCCGAATTCCTGAACGCGGCCCGAACTCTCTCCCGTGCCTCTCTTACCGCGCCCTCGGCAAGCCCCGAAATGTCAATCCCGGGAATTCCCCTGCGAATATCCGACTCAACCCGGATAATGATTCCGTCAGCCCCACAGGGCATAAAAGCAAAAACACTCATAAAAAACTCCTGCCTATATATGGCATGAGCGTGCATGGCGCTTTAGTGAAATGGGAAAAATTTTGATTTTTTTTTAAAGATGTTGATAAACAAGCCGGAATTTATCTGTATATAAGCGGGGAAGCGTATTATGATTAATATTCGTCAAGAATTCCGATTTTTGTTCCAAATTTCTTTTGCTTCTTTGGCTCTCTTTGTAATCTCGGTCCAATTTTGGGCGTTAATCAGCTCCTTTGTTGCTATCCAGCTTCCGCCGATTGCAAGCACAGGTTTAAATTGCGCATAACTTGCAAGATTTTCCAAAGTAACGCCGCCCAGCGGGATGTACTTCATGCCCAAATGGTTGTACGGGGCGTTGATACTTTTTAAAAAGCCAAGACCGCCCATTCCTTCTGCCGGGAAAAATTTGACCGTGCGGCAATTTAATGAAAGAGCCTGCTCGATTTCACTTGGCGTTGCAACCCCCGGAGCGAAGGGTAAATCTGCGGCGATTGCTTCCTTTACAATTTCCGGATTAATACCGGGAGAGACGCCGAAACAGACGCCTTTTTCATTTTTTACCTTTGCCGCTTGCCCTGATTCAATAATGGTGCCAACGCCGATGTACATTTGCGGCACTTCTTTTGCAACCAAAGAAATTGAAGGAAAAGCCGCAGGCGTGCGAAGAGCAAGTTCGATTACCGTGATGCCGCCTTCAAGGAGAGCCTTTGCAAGCGGAACGGCATTTTGTTCGTTTTCTATTTCTAAAACCGCGATAATTCCGCCTTTAGCGATTTCATCTTGGATTTCTTTTGACATTGTTAATTTCATACATTCTCCTTATTTTATTGTCTGGTATCAGTATATTATATATGTTATAATTTTTATACTAATATGTGGAAGGTACAGCTTCATAAAATAAATTACGACGAAAGAGAGTACCATGCTGTAAAAGAGGTGCTCGATTCCGGCTGGCTCACAATCAGCGAAAAAACCCACGCCTTCGAAACCGATTTTTCTGATTTTTTGAAAGGCGGCGCCGCCGAGACAAACGTAAAATGCCTTGCCGTTTCAAACGGAACTGCGGCGCTTCACATGGCGCTTTTGGCTCTCGGCATTAATAGCGAAGACGAAATTATTACTCCTGCATTAACATTTATAGCCGATCAAAATGTTGTGCAAATGATCGGAGCCAAAAATATTCTTGCAGACATTACCTCGGTTAACGAAGACTGGTCAATGGATCCCGCCGATATCGAATCAAAAATTACATCTAAAACAAAAGCTGTCATGATTGTCCATTATGCCGGATATGCCTGCGACATGGAGCGTATTACCGCGTTATGCAAAAAGCACAATCTTTTTCTTATAGAAGACTGCGCCCATTCACCCGGCTCGGAATTTAAGGGGCAGCACCTTGGTACATTCGGCGACATCGCCGCCTTCAGTTTTTTTGCAAATAAAAATATCGCTGTCGGCGAAGGCGGCATGGTTGTTACGCGCAATGCAGAATTGTATGAAAAGATGCGCCTTTTGCGTTCTCACGGAATGTCAGTTCCTTCATTTGACCGCTTTAAGGGCAGGGCAGTATCCTACGATGTTGAATCGCTGGGGTTAAATTACCGTATTCACGAAATAAGCTCCGCGCTTGGGATTATCCAACTGCAAAAACTTGCAGAGGCAAACGAAAAACGAAAAAAACTTGTCGAGCATTATTACGCAAGACTGGACGATGTTTCGCAAATTACAATTCCATACAGACGCTTTTCGCGCGGAAAGCCGAATTATCACATAATGCCTATTCTGCTCTCGGAAAAAATTGACAGGGCTGCGGTCATCGAATCAATGAAACAGGCAGGCGTTCAAACGAGCATACATTATCCCGCGATTCAGAACTTCAGCGCGTACAGGGAAAAAATTAATACAACGCCCAAAGCGGAATACGTCTGCGCCCATGAACTTACGCTGCCATTGTACCCCACGATGACATTGGAAGAGGTGGATATTGTGTGCGATGCGTTGGTTAGCGGAGCATGAATTCTTTATTTAATATTTACCGAATATTTCGTCAATTTCGCTCATAATTCCGCTTGTTGAAAGGTCAATTTGGGTTTTAATTTGAGTTTTAATCTGTTTTTTCATGGAGTTTGGCAGGCGCGGAAACAGGCTTTCCGTGTCTGGAACAGAGGTAGTTTCGTTGTTGTTTTTGAAGAATTGGTATGGTTCTATTCTGAGTACGAAAGCGATTTTTTCTATCATATTTATAGAAGGAAATCTCCGTCCGATTTCTATTTCTCCTATGTAACTGGTTGCAGTGTTACAGTGTTCCGCCAGCTGCATCTGTGATAAACCCTCTTTTTTGCGGAATTCCCTTAAATTTTGGATAAAAACTTCTTTTAATCTCATTTTTATATGCTAATAGCCAGATTATTTATAAAACAATCAGCAATAAGACATCATATAACTATTGACAAAAATTAGCAAAATGCCAATAATAAGAAATAAGAGTTTTAACATTTTAGGGATTATTTTAAGTTATTTCTAAAGCTCGCTGTTACATGGAAAAAGGAGTGTTTTAATGAAAAGTGTAGTTAAATTACTAGGTTTTTTAGCCATTTTGGCGGTTATTGGGGTCTTTTTTGGGTGTGAGCCTGAGCCGGTACATGAAAGCGGTCTTCCTATTCTTACAGGGACATTGAGCATAGAAGGAATCACTCAAGCAGGTAAAATACTTACTGCGGATACAAGCACTGTCGGCGGCAACGGTATAATAACCTTTCAATGGAAACGTGATAATAATATTCCCATCGGCTTTGATGACAGTACATACATGATACTAGACGACGATATTGGTTCGATTATTACTGTAACTGTAACACGATCTGAAAACTCCGGCAGTATTACAAGTGATCCTACAGATGAAATAATTCCAAGCGATTTACCAGCTCTTACAGGAACTGTAAATATTATCGGTATCGCAGAAGTAGGAGAAAAGCTCACTGTAGACATTAACAACCTTGAAGGAAATGGATGGGTTGAATATTATTGGAAAAGTCATGGACATACTGTTGGTTACAATGATTATTATCTTATTCAAGAAGATGATATAGGATCGATTATTACCGTAACTGTAACACGATCTGAAAATTCAGGAAGTGTTACAAGCGAGCCGACTAATATTGTCAAAACTCCTGGATTGGCTTTTACATTAATAAACAATGGTACAGCATATTCTGTTTCCAAAGGAACAGTGACTTCATCAATAATAATAATACCTTCTGTATATGAAGGACTTCCTGTAGTTGCGATAACGGACTCTGGTTTTGCTTCCTATACAAATATGACTGATATTACGATACCAAGCAGTGTGACGAGTATTGGTCAAGGAGCATTTTCCGGTTGTACAGGCTTAACAAGTATAACGATGCCGTTTGTCGGCGCTGTTTTAAACGGCACTTCAAATACTCATTTTGGATATATATTCGGCGCTTCAAGTTATAACATACAAAATAATTCATTACCTGCCTCATTAAAAACTGTTATTATAACAGGCGGTAATAGTATTAGTAATTACGCTTTCTATGGTTGTACAAATTTAACGAGTATAACGATACCCGACAGCGTTACGAGCATTGGTCAAAATGCATTTACTAATTGTACAAGCTTAACAAGTATCACGATACCTTTTGTTGGCGCTGTCTTGAACGGCACTTCAAATACACATTTAGGATTTATATTCGGTGCTTCAAGTTATAACATACACGATAATTCAATTCCTGCCTCATTAAAAACTGTTATTATAACAGGCGGTAATAGTATTAATAATTATGCATTTGCTTATTGTGCAAACTTAACAAGTATAACAATACCCGATAGTGTTACGAGTATTAGTTTTCGAGCGTTTTATTATTGCACAAGCTTAACGAGTATCACGATACCCAACAGCGTGACGAGCATTGGAATAGATACGTTCATTGGTTGCACAAGCTTAACGAGTATCACGATACCCAACAGCGTGACGAGTATTGGTCAAGGAGTGTTCGCTTCTACAGGCTTAACGAGTATAACAATACCCAACAGCGTGACGAGTATTGGAAGTGCTGCTTTCTCAAATTGTACTAGCTTAACAAGTATTACAATACCCAACAGCGTGACGAGTATTGGTCAAGGAGCATTCGTTGGTTGCACAGGATTAATAAGTATCACGATACCGTTTGTTGATGCTTCCTTTATGAGAAATATTTTCGATGGTACTAATCATCTAAAAACTGTTATCATAACTGGCGGTGATAGTATTGGCGATTATGCGTTTCTTAATTGCTCTGGTTTAACAAGTATAACGATACCTAGCAGTGTAACGAGTATTGGTGGTTCTGCGTTTTCAGGATGTACAAGCTTAACAAGTATATCAATACCCAACAGCGTGAAGAGTATTGGCGATTATGTGTTTTTTAATTGCTCTGGCTTAACAAGTGTAACGATACCTAGCAGTGTAACGAGTATTGGCGATTCTGTGTTTAGAAAATGCTCTGGTTTAACAAGTATAACGATACCTAGTAGTGTAACGAGTATTGGCGATTCTGCGTTCAGAGAATGCTATGGCTTAACATGTGTAACGATATCTGACGGTGTGACGAGTATTGGTGGATGGGCATTCGAATATTGCAGTTACTTAACAAGTATCACTATACCTAGCAGTGTAACGAGTATTGGCCAGTCTGCGTTCAGCAGATGCTATTACTTAACAAATGTAACGATATCTGGTGTAACGAGTATTGGCGCTTCTGCGTTTCTTAATTGCCCAGACTTAACAAGTGTAACTTTTTTTAGTTCGGATAATATTTTTTCTTATTCCCCATTTCCCGGTAATTTAACAACGGTTTACTTCGCAGCAGGTGGTGGTGCAGGTATGTATACAAGAGCTACAGAGTCTAATAGTTGGACAAAGCAGTAGGGTGATTTGTTTTAAGAGTTTATCCACTAACCACACAAACAAAAACCTTGCGGTTCTTACAAAAAAACGGGTCCACGAATTCGCACTGATTTTTACGAAGGGAGAGAGGAAAAACTTTCGGACAAGATTCGTGTTAATTAGTGAAAATCCGTGGACTATGGTATTTCTCGAATTGCGCGTAACGTGTTGTTGTTACAGAACCGCCAAACAGCAAGTTCGGCTTTGTTGGTGTGGTTTCGGTCTTAAGCGTATATCTAAATAATAAATTTATATGGCCTCTCGCCATTTTGATTTTTTTATCTACACGCTTTCGCGTGCTGAATTCCGGCGGGTAAAAATCTTATCTTCTTCTTCCTTTGCGTTCTTTGCGTCTTGGCGAGAAAAAGCGAATATTAAGCAGCTTGTTCAGTATAACTAACGACGGCTATTTCAGTACTAACTGGTTCTATAAGAGCATGTACAATGTCTTCTAATCTTTTAGATGTTTCATCGTTATAGCTTACTTCTCCGCATTGATTGCAAACACAAGACGGCACATTTTTAATAATTACAATACATTTTCCCATGTCAGCAGTAAAATTAGAGATTCCATCTTGCATTGAACCTTTACACATAAAACAAATCATTTATTTCTCCTTTGTTTAAAATTATCTGTCCATTCAGTAAGATTAGGGTAATATGCTGTAATGAGCCATAATTCCAATCCATTTGAACCGCATACTACATGTAAGATTTTACCTGCTATTGTATGCCCCAGTACCAAACAACTAGGGAAAGGATAATCGTTTGGATATTGCTCAATTATTTCGCCATTCAACAAAGCAGTTTTGACATCATCAATACGTATGCTTCTTTGAAAGAGTCTTTCAAGAATATGGCTTGTCCATCGTAATAATGATTTATCAATATAACCTGCAATACCTTCAATAGTCATATAATAAGTATGTCATCAGTATGAAATAATATCAATATGGCTAATGATAAATTTCTTCTCTTATTCTTCTTTGGCGTTCTGTGCGTTCTTTGCTTCTTGGCGAGAAGTTCTTCTATCAAATATATGCGAATAACAAAAAAATTTCAAACAGCAAGTTCGGCTTTGTTCGTGAAAGAACCAAAGGTTCTGTTCGTGGTAAAATTCTTGGTTCTCCCCTTGGCGTTCTTTGCTTTTTGGCGAGAAACTCTTCTGGTTCAAATCACCGACAAACTACAAATAGATATCAAACAACAAGTTCGCATTTGCTGTAAAAATCCTTACTTGCTCCAATCCTCAATTTTTAGTCCTTTTATTCTTGAAAAATGTTTTACGTTATTCGACACCAATGTCGCCTTTGCCGCAAGCGCGGATGCAGCTATGAGCATATCCATGTTATCCAGCGGATTTCCAGATTTTTCAAGCGTCGCTCGAATTTCTCCATAAATAATGGAAGAAGCATCGTCAAACGAAATCACCCTGAATCTATCAAGAACTTCATTCAGCCAAAAATCCAGCTTTTCCGAGTAATTCTTTTTAAGACCATACATCAATTCGGCGCAGGTTATTGCGCTTATGCAGAAATCATCTTTATTATGCTTTGCAACTTTTTTGCGAATCTCTTTTGGATTATCTTTCATAAAGAAGCTCACAGTGTCTGTATCAAACATATAAATCATAAATTTACCTTACGCGGTTTGTCATTAATTAGTTCTCTGTGAACAGAAAAGTCCGGAAACGCCGGCATGTTTTCAAGTAGTTCTTTCCATGTTTTTTGCGGTTTTTCAAAAAGAACAATTTTACCCTTTTCCTTTGTAATAAAAACCTCGTCGCCCGATACCCGGAATTCCTTCGGGAGCCGTATCGCTTGAGAACGTCCATTCATAAATACTTTTGCAGTTTTCATATATAACCCCCAATAATGGTATATATCAATAGTATATACCAAAAAACGGGAGAAATCAAGCAAATATTTACAGAAAAATCGTTAAAAAAACCTTTCAATTATAATAACAAAATTATAAAAATTACCTATATAATGGAATTGATGATAAAACTATACTATAATGAATAAACAGTTGTTTAAGCGAGGTTTAATTTGCTGATCAGTATTATCGTTTTGGCGGTGTTAATTATTATTAGCGGCGTTTTGTCTTCGTCCGAGATCGCGCTAAGCTCGTCAAATCGAAATAAGGTAAAACTTCGCGCGGACAAAGGCGAAAAAAAAGCGATTCGGCTTTTAAAAACAATGGAAAAGCCGCATACTTTTTTTGCCACCACTCAGCTTTACATAACGTTTATCGCGTTTTTTTCGGGCGCTTATGCGGCAAGCTCATTTACAGACCCGATTGTAAAATGGGTGCTTGAAAAGGGATTGCCAATTTCAGCTAACCTTGCGGAAACGCTTGTTTTTATTTTGATCACCGCAGTGTTAACTTACGTCTCCCTTATTTTCGGCGAGCTTGTTCCAAAACGAATTGCCATGAAGCACGCAATTCTCTTTTCACTTGGGGTACAGCCTTTTTTAAAGGCGCTTTCTATTATTGCCCTGCCGTTTGTTAAATTTCTTTCCGCTTCTGCAAAATTAATTTTAAAATTAATTCGTTTTAAAGACGATAATCCCGACGATGCAGCCACAAAAGATGAAATCCGCATGATTGTAGAAACGTCGGGCGAGCATGGGCAAATCGCCGAGAGCGAACAGGGCATGATCGAAAATATTTTCAGAATAGAAGAATTAACTGCGGCTGAAATCTGCAAACACAGGCTTGACGTAAAAGCGCTGCCCGCAGATGTCGATTTTGAAACCGTAATGGAAATGTTAAAAGGCGAGTTTTACACAAGAATTCCGGTTTACGAAGAAACAATCGACAATATTAAAGGTATACTCTACACCAAAGATATTCTTCGCTTCATGGCGGCTAACAAAGATGCGGTAGATTTTGATATAAGGCAATTGATGCGCGAAGCTTACTTTGTTCCGTTCTCTATAAAAGCCGGTGAATTGTTTTTGGACATGCAAACCGAGCGCGTCTACATGGCAATAGTTGTCGATGAATACGGCGGTACTCTGGGAATTGTTACCATGGAAGATTTAGTGGTAAAAATCGTAGGAAAAATCCACGATGAATACGACACTGTAGAATCGCCTGACATCGTTTCTGCGGGAGAGAACACATTTCAAATAAAGGGAGCTGCAAGTTTATTAAAAGTACAGGATCATTTTGAAACTGCGCTTCCTGTAAATGAATACGAAACATTAAGCGGTTTTTTAATAGGACAGTTAAAATACATTCCCGCAGAAGACGAAAAGCCCGAGCTCACATATAACGGCTTAAACTTTAAGATAAAAAAAATAAAAGACCTGCGAATTACTTCGGTTACGGTAAGTAAAATACACGAAAATTAAATCTAAAAAAACTTGGCGTCCTCTGCGGGCTTGGCGCCTTGGCGAGAAATTCTTCCAAAAAAAACCTCCGGTTTCCCGGAGGCTCTCTTGTTTGCTAGCTGTTGACTACAAACCAAGCAAATAACTGTTCAGCACATTTTCAAGATATTCCTGCTTGCCGCTTGTTAAGCCGGTTTTGCCGTATCCTGCGTCTGTACCGATTTTTGCAAGCTGTTCAAGCGTGAGCTCGCCCTTGGAGAATTTCGCGCCGTCGCCTGAAGTAAATGACGCATAACGATCCTTTACAAAGTTGGGGATTGTGCCGTCATCGATCATGCGCTGAGCAATTTGCAAGCCGACTGCGAAACAATCCATGCCGCCGATGTGCGCGACAAAGAGGTCTGCCGGGTCTACAGAGTTTCTGCGAACTTTTGAATCGAAGTTTAAGCCGCCTTCCTTAAAGCCGCCGACTTTAAGAATTGTGAACATAGCCATTGCAGCTTCGTAATAGCTCATCGGGAACTGGTCTGTGTCCCAGCCGTTTACCCAGTCGCCGCGGTTTGCGTCAACGGAGCCGAAGAAACCGGATACTGCCGCTGTTTCAAGCTCATGCGCGAATTCGTGACCCGCAAGTTCTGCGTGGTTCGCTTCGATATTCATGCGGAAATCTTTATCAAGACCATGCTGGCGAAGGAAACCGATAACGGTTTCTGTGTCAAAGTCGTATTGATGTTTTGTTGGTTCCATCGGTTTCGGTTCGATATAGAACACGCCTTTAAAGCCTTGTTTACGCGCATAATCTCTTGCCATTGTAAGGAAGCGTCCAAGATTGTCTTTTTCTCTTTTAAGGTCTGTGTTGAGCAAGCTCATGTAACCTTCGCGTCCGCCCCAGAATGTGTAGCCCAAGCCGCCAAGATCGATAGTCGCGTCAATCGCGGCTCTTACCTGTGTTGCAGCTAACGCGATAACGCCGAACTCGGGATTGGTCGCGGCTCCGTTCATAAAGCGCGGATTGCTGAAAACATTCGCTGTCCCCCAAAGGAGTTTAACACCTGTTTCGCCTTGAAGTTTTTTTGCTTTTGCAACTAACGTCATAAAGTTTTTTTCGCTCTCTGTGGGATTTGCACCCTCGGGAGCGATGTCTCTGTCATGGAACGCCCAGAACTCTGCGCCAATCTTTGTAAAGAATTCAAACGCCGCATCCATTTTTCTGTCGGCTGCGTCCATTGGATCTTTCGCGCCTTCATTCCACGGGAATTTTAACGTGCCGGGACCAAAGGGGTCTCCGCCTTCGCCGCAGAAACTGTGCCAGTAGGCAATTGCGAAACGAAGATGCTCTTTCATTGTTTTTCCGCCGATTTTTTTATCAGCCTCATAATACTTGAACGCAAGAGGATTTTTACTCTTTGGTCCTTCGTATTTGATTTTTTGGATTCCAGGGAAGTACTCTTTTGCTCCCACGAAATAATCTGCCATAATTAGCCTCCGTAAAATTATTTATATAGAGGGCTTAATGCCCCAAGATACTTTGTATAAACAGCATAAGCTTCGTTATACTGAGCCGCGCTCTTTTTATCGGGTCTGACAGTTGTGCCCAACGCGACATGTTTTTCCGCAAGGGTTTCTATCGAACTTTTTTTGCCTTCGCTTGTCTCAAGGCACCACAAAGCCTGAATCGCTCCGCCCATCGCGGCGGCTTCCGAGGTGACAGGAATGCGAATCGGAAGATCCATTACGTTAGCTGCAATGCTCTGCCAGAACGGACTTTTTGATCCGCCGCCTGTAAGGTGAATTTCTTTCGGTTTAAAGCCAAGCGACTTAAAGCCGTCAAGACCGATTCTCATTCCGAAGATTGCGGATTCCAATGCGGCGCGCGCAAGATTTTCCTTTTTAAAGTTAGCGGCGGTGATGCCGTTAATGCTTGCTCTGCCGTTTGGAAGATTGGGTGTTCTTTCACCGTTGAAGAAAGGCAGAATCACAATGCCGTCTGCGCCGACAGGGGATTTTGCGGCCTGCGCGTCAAGGTCTTTCACATCAAGACCCATCAGCTTGCGCATTTCTTCGCTTGCAACAGTGCAGTTCATTGTGCAAAGAAGCGGAAGCCATCCGCCGCAGGACGAACAGAATGCGGCAAGGTTTCCTGTCGGGTCGATAACCGCGCTGTTTGAATATCCAAAAAGAGTGCCTGATGTGCCAAGGCTCATTGTTAAAAATCCGTCGCGTACGGCATCTGTGCCGATAGCTGCCATCATGTTGTCGCCGCCGCCTGATGAAACAATTGTTCCTTCGGTTAAACCGTAAAGATCAGCCGCCGCCTTGCTCACCCTGCCTGCAGGTTTTTCGGAAGTTGTAAGTTCGGGAAGGTATTTTTCGACTTCGGGAGAAATTAGATTGCAAATAGCCGATGACCATTTGCGTCCGCGCACATCAAAGAGGGCTGTGCCCGAAGCATCGCCGTATTCCGCCCAATATTCGCCTGTTAATAGGAAGTTAATGTAATTGTGTGGAAGAAGAATGTGCCGCAATTTTGCAAAAGCCGCCGGTTTGTGTTTTTTAAGCCACAGTACCTTTGGGGCGGTGTAGCCGGGACGCATCGGAAGCCCCGCTTTTTCGATAAGCTTTTTCTCGCCGCCTGCCGCCTTGGTAAGCTCCTCGCATTCTGCTGTTGTCGAAGTATCGCACCAAAGTTTTACGTTATAAACGGGCTTGCCCTTCTCGTCCAGCGGCACAAATCCGTGCTGCTGCCCCGAAACGCCGATAGCCGCGATGTCTTTTTTGAGATTTTTATCGATTTTCTCGAAACAGGTCTTTACGACATTGTCGTACCACTCGGCTTTTTGCTCTCTGGTGCCGTCATTTTGGGCGATAATATCCACAGGCGCCGAGGATTGGGCAATTATTTTCTTTTTATCATAATCATAAACAACGATTTTACAGCTCTGGGTTCCCAGATCGATTCCGCATACAGTTCGCATATTTACTCCCGACAACAAATTTTCTTCATTATATTGTATAATTGGCGCGTTGTCTATCGGTTTTAATATGGAAAAGAACCTTTTTTTGATTAGAGACATGGATTGCCCCGCCGAAGAACACCTCGTACGCATGAAGCTTGAGGGCATAAAAAGCATAAATAACCGGATTAGCCCGGTTTTGCAGAGGTTGAAGGTGAGGGTGTATAATTCGAGACGCAGTGCGGCACGAATTGAAAAAGGCTCATGGCTTCTTTTTTATTGATTTTTGTGTTCTTGAACCAGGTGTTTTTGCCTTATTTCTTTTAACCGTATGTTTTATATTCATTACAGCCAGATTAATTCCAAAAGTTGTTTCTGTTTCTGAAATATTTAATGAGTCACCCAAAATATCTGAAATGATTTCTCCGCTTTTTTGCATTAAAGGCTGTTTCTCTTCTTTTGTTGATTTGTTGGCTAGTTCGCCAATTGTTCTTGTCAACTCACGAATTTTTGTAAAGGTTTCAATAATTGCCAGTGTCGTCTTTGCCGCTTGAGGACTTTTGAGTATGGTTGCGAGCATATATAAACCTTTTTCGGTAAAAGCCTTAATTGGAGCAGATGAATGTTTTAGAGAACTGAACCGGTCGAAAATTTCGACCAGTTCAGACTTCTCTTTTTTATTTATAGCTATTATATAACCCTTTGGAAATTTATCCGGATTATTCCTAACCGCTTCGTTTACTCGTTTTGTCTCTACCCCATATAAAGAAGCGACATCACTATCCAATAAAACTTTCGTTTTGCGTATTTCTATAATTTTTGAATCAACATTTGTAATTTGCATATTTTATTTCTCCTTTACATATGTATAGCATAAAAATTTATTTTTAGCAAGGGGGTAGAAGTAAGTATTTTTATATATAATAATCTCATGGAACCCGAAGGTGTCTTAAAATTAAAAGGCTTCATCACTGATTTTTCCATCTGGGATGATACAATAAATATTTACGCAATTAAGTTCCATGAAAATTTTAACGTCTACCCAAATATTTTACTTGCTTCCGACGATACCTACCGAAAAATTGATCTTTACGCTCAAATGCGTCCAGACAGACTTGTAACTGCCGATGGCGAAGAAAATATATTAACAAGTAAAAATTCTTAACCCTTTTTGCAGCTTCTTCTGCGGAAATTAATTTATTACTGTTAACTAAATTCCCAAAAAGAAAAAATTAAATCATTGCTTGTAGAAAATACTAGTAAAATTTGTACAGCAATCGATGAATGTTAAAAAGTAATTGTTCAGATATTGCTTGCATAATTCACTCCACAAACAACTCTGGCACTTTCTCCAAAAAGAAAGACTTTACAACCTCAGCGTAATGTAAAGCTCTTTTCATATCATCTTCATTTATTCGCATATCTGCAGGATAGCGAGGTTGAACTCCATATTCAGTTAATATAGCACATCTTTCTTTTATTTCACTAAAGACAGCGTTTTCAGCTTCGCAAAGAGAAAGCAATTTTACTAAGTCATGTATGTATGGCGGTTCAATGCCTTTAGATATCAAAAACGCTTTTAAATATTTTTCCGTAAATTGTTGGCAATGAAAACATATTATTTCATGCGGTGCTGGCCACATGGTTTTTGCGGCATGTTGTGATAAAGCCAGATCCATATCAGCTAAATTAATCCATTGTTTAATCAATTCCTTATGCTGCATACAACAATATCCCTTCCCTTGCAATTTTTCGTTCCATGGTTGGACCGTTTTTCAGCCAAAGATATCTGCTTTTTTTTGTAACAATTAAATCAATAGCCATCGTTTGATGTTCTGCAATTGCCATTCTGATTTGGATTGCGGCTTCAATTTCCCGTATCTCAACTTCATCCTTCAGCACCACATACAAATCTAAATCGGAATCCTTGTGAGGAGTGCCGTAAGCATACGAACCAAAAAGGTAAATTTGCTCCACAGGTATTGCATTAATAATGAGTTCTTTAAGTTTATCAAGTTCTGCTTGAACTGCCGAATCCATGGCGAATTTTACCATGTATACCTTATTAAAGCAAACCACTTGCTCCGCACCTTCCTTTTTCTATATACTAGTCCTATCCACATAAAAGAGGAAAAAATGGCTAAGAAAGGACAAATTACTATCGACCGTGAGATGTGCAAGGGGTGTTATCTGTGTTTACGCGCCTGCCCGGTCAAAGTATTGGAGACGGATACCGAGATAAACTCGTCAGGAACATATCCTGCAAAAGCAGTAAATATGGATAAATGTATCGCAT
>Ga0209755_10005622_pt1 | contig 14187 bp, 6 predicted proteins | sample TergutCo191P1_FD_187301 | JGI IMG/M metagenome (GOLD analysis project Ga0209755, IMG submission 187301) | Cornitermes sp. P1 segment gut microbial communities from Petit-Saut dam, French Guiana - Co191P1 (SPAdes) (version 2) | ecosystem: Host-associated > Arthropoda: Insects > Digestive system >... | reverse complement strand
AGAGTGTGCTGATGGACAGGCTGCCAAAACTATATTATGTAAAATAAAGCTAAATGTATATAAATATGCGTGTACTTGCTGTACATATACACTGTGTGTGTGTGTGTGTGTGTGTGTGTGTGTGTGTGCACATGCGTGTGCACTGGTATGACTGTACACTTCGACACGGATAAAAGCTGATTGTTAATCATTGCTGAATAATAAGAGGAGCTTTGTCCATGATCCAAACATTATCCCCCTTTGACTAATTGGCTGACATTCCAACATGGATGTTGCAGATGTTTGGAAAATGGCTGTGATGTACAGCACTAGATAGGATATTCTGTAATGTATAAGGTGCTGTTACTTGTGCATTTCTAGCTGTAATAATTTCTGAATTCCAGCCAAATTTTGTAATGTGATTTGTACTTCTGGAGCAGTGTAACACACCAGTTGTTGAGTGCATCTGTGTGAAATTCATCTTCAAGGATGATTTCCTTCCAGTTCCTGTCATGTTGGTCACTAAATGCTGGGACAGTTCTGTGTGTGAGTTGAAGATTTATACCTAGTGACAAATAAGATAGTAACTGAATTTCGGATCTTATATTTCTTTGAAGTTATAAATTGTATTTGGAAATATGTTTTATATTATTGCAGTGAAATATACAACTAATTCCACTTTTTCATATCCACACCCACTTATATCAACTTCAGGCAAAAAATGTAAGATTATGGAAATCAGACATTTTTATTTTGTGATCTGCATGCACACCCTCTCATACAGAAGTTGCTAGGTCAAACATCGCACTGTCAGTACTGTTGTTACAACTGAGCATGTACAAATTTCTAGAATAATTTTACATTACAAACATATTGCTGTGGAATAATTGTTGGTATGAAGTCATTTGATGACAGTTCAGACATCAGATACTTTTAGTACAACTTTAATATGTGTATGAAATTTTTACTTTCTTTTTCTACTATTTATTAAAAATTATTGTCACAACTTGTGCCCTCCTTTTGAATCGGCAGACAACCATACTTACCAAACAGAATACTTCATGACAGAATAACTTGCTTTTAAAGGTTGGTAATTATGGTTAATACTGAGTAACTCAATTACAATTCCATGCAATTTGTAAATACAGTATATGAATGTATCAAATGTTTTTCATCATGCATCTGAACTTCATGGACAGGATGGTGGTGTTGCCTCATAATGACCAACAGTTTTCATTCTTCAGTGCTTAGTCTTTGGTTGAAAGGGGGCTGTGAACTTGAAATTAGTTCGGGAAGTGAAAATTCACCTGTGAAGCTACTGCCAGTGAAAATCATGTAATGTTTAATTTCTGCAGTACTGTTCTTAACAATAGAACATTAGAAAACAGATGTAACTATCATATACCTGTGTGTAATTCATGCAGGAAGGACATGAGGGCATAAATTGTGGACTTTCAGTTACTGCTGTTCTTTGTCACTTACTGCACAAGAGTCATGTTACACACATGTAGTTTGAGTTAGATCAGAGACTGCAAGATATGAACTTGATAATACTGTTGTAAATAATAACAGGGGGAAGAATCCCATATTTTTAGTGACTTACTGTCAGTGTGAAAAGGAAAATACCTTATTAGCCCTACCACTGTTGAATTTGAAACTTGTGATTTGCGATATGGAATAAGCCTTTAAATTGCATATTTGTCCACAACATATAAAATATATATTTTTTTTACTGTATTTTGTTTGAGTTGGTGTATTATAGTTCACAATCATTCACTAGTTTATATATTGTAAACTTAAAAGTGTCACTGAATTTATATTCGTGTACCTAATTTGTGAATTAAAGTAGTGAAATATTCTGCTTTGATTTACAGAATATTGTGGAATATGCAAGCAGCTCCTTTAAACTATAATTTCATTGCAGTTAGTTATAATTAGCAGAATGCTAACTCAAACTGCCAGGATTATATTGGATGTTAAAATACAAATCTACCTAGCTTATGTCATCACAGTGTCAGCATGTTTTGTTTCTATGTCATTTATATAACAGATACTCTTGGAATATCACTAACCATTGTATGGACTTTAGTAGGTGTACTATCCCAGCCAGAATTAAATTACAGTTATCCATCAGAATGCAGACTGTGAAGCTGTCCGTTGCTTTACAGGGGGTTGGAATTAGTCACGAATGTTAATGAAACCTTTGAAGCTTTATAAGCATGCTTAACAAAGGAGGTGACTAAAGTTTATTCCTTCAGGTAAATAAAACTTCTCCCATCCATACAGTTGTTATAGGATGGGATTCTTAGTAGTGCCTGTGGCAGTACATTAGATGTTACAAATGTTGTTCTATGTGGCAGTAAGTTGGTACCTTACATAGGACACATGTACAGTTTCCAGAAGAACCATATACTGAGTTTTTTTTTTTTTTTTTTAGTTCAGGATTCCATTTCCTAATAAAGTTGGAATGAAATGTAAAACTGTTCTGTATCATTATACTTTGCATTTCTTTTTTCTGAATAAAATAGATTTGTATATGTTATTAATTCCATGTATTTTAAAGTGTTAGGTGAACTTTCATCCATTTACACATGATTGTTGAGATGACAAATGTGATTGATTTTGTGATTATAGTTTTTCATGATCATTGTCAAAGGTTACATTGCAGATCATACTTCAAAGTGTGACATCCCATTGTGATATAAATACGCAGAGGTAAAGAAGTTATTGTCAATCCGAACATTCTTCATAAGGTGTAACACATGTATGATTTTACCTTCGTATCTTACTGCCAGAAGATGACTCCTTATAGGTGCACAAAAATGTGTATCTTAATAAATTTGGACTTAAATAATATATGAAGATTACTGTGATTGACAATGTTTTCCTTGCCTTCATGGATCACAGTTATTTTGAGGCTTAATCCATTCTAACTAGCTACACTGTCCAACCATACAAGAACACCCTTGCATATAGGAGTGGCATGTCTCATGCATTGTCTGTACTATTTAAACACCATGGTCCAAGAGTGTCCCCATCAACAGATAAGATGTGCATTCTACCATACTAGCCATTCAGCTGGGAACATAAAATCATATCCATTTATGGACAAAAATTTGCATTTTATTACAAGCTTTGTTTGATACGTGCCATTTTAGAAATACGGAGTGGTACCTATTGAAATTGGTTCTAAGAGAACTGTACATTTTTGCTTCTAATGTGTTCAAAACAGTAGAATTATGTTGCTTGTGCTGTGCTGTGTACAGATGCCAAATATCAAAATTTTGAGCTTTAGGTAACTGTCGTTTGGAATATGATTATATGTAAACTGGTAGATGTGTGATTGTTGTGGAAGCTAGGTCAACCCTTTTGATGGCCTGTGAGAACTTCAGATCTTAGTGTACAGAAGTTGCATTTGGTGGGATGTTATCTGAGTCATGAAAAATTTGGAGGAATTTTTACCCCAAGACTTAAAGATCGAAAGGAGAGTTAGGACCAACCTACCCCATGTCAGGGTTGTGAATGGGTTGGAGTTATACTTCCAACCCCCTTCTCTGCATGCATAGGCATGTCATGGGGTGACCTTTACCATTTAGTGCCTAGCCATGACAATTGAAAAAGGCAGCTTGGCACTGTAGGAACTAATACTGGCACTTCTAGGGTCAGGTAAAGAACAGTCCCCTATAAAAGGCACTGTTTGTGGAGAAACAATTTATTACACAGAAATGAAAGAGAATAATGTAATTTACTTCAGACTTTACTTTCAAGTGAATGGTGACTCTTTGAACATTTGGTAAACACTGTGAAACCTCACATACCCAAATTTTAGCTAAGTTACTGTCTCAAGGTTTTTTTAATGGTTCTCCCTACTTCTTCAAAGTGATGGCTGACACAGTATCTTCATGTAGACGAGCGGTCGTAATTGTCACACTACCCCATCTGGTGATGGTGTAGTAGATCTGTGATAGGCCACTGCTATATATGGATAACTAATAAGCAACAAAAACTTATGCACTGTTTTTGGTTCCTTTACATGTATTTCACTGCCAGCCTGTCCACAAGTGCCATCAAGAGCAACCTCATGCATTCTCATATCCGTTGGATTGATCAGCTCCAGCGCTATCTGTGTTTGCAACAAGGTGTGTTGGCAAATTTGGTTAATTTTGAATGGCAGGAAATCATTAGATCTTCACACGGGTAAATAAATATCATCAGCCAATAATCCAGCTTATTATGACTGTTCTGCTCCTTAGGTGCATTCACAGTCATGAAAAGTGCTTGCTAACTTCGTGTACATCTGTCTGTCGACCGGTATTAGCGTGGCTGCCACTGGACATCTGTGGTATTGGGGACTTCATGAAAATCTGTCAAGGAACTCCACATTTCATCACAATCAGACAAAAATGTTGGATGCAATGCCTGAAGACCAAAATGTGTTTCAAGTTGTTGGCAGCTACATATGTAGCCCAACAGTAGAAAGAATGCATTGTTGTGTTTCCATGACCACTTGCAATATTTATTACATTTCTGCAGCAAAGTGTAGGTCAGCAATACAGAGGGAACACACTGTAGCTTTTCTGTGGCAACAGTGGGTACATGAATGTGCCAGAATGTACCTTGTCTGTGTTGTTTCATTTCCTTCCCAAACATCCTGTGACATTTCCTTGCTCATAAAACCCTGTTTTGCCATCAGATCAGTGGCCTTACACACAGATTCACTAATCATCGTATGCCTCCTTGATATATGTATATATATTGGTTCTTGCTTATGTTTTCTGTGGATTTAATTTTCGACATTGACGGATGTTGTGACTTTAAATTGTAGTGAATTCCGCCAAGAAATGTTTTTGATAAATACGTTGCATCACTTGTGTTATGAAACAAAAATTGCAAGCTTCATAAATGATAACACATTACAAGATTATGACTGGAGTGACATAAATTTGTTGTGACTGAACCTTCAAGTACAGTGTGTCACTTAATGTAAACAGATGTGCTTGGTAGTATGTTTGAAATGCGTCATGCCAGTCCTTCATACAACGATGTTAATCCAGTTAAACCTCTATCCATTTCCAGTATTTTCCCTCAGTTATTCATTTATTCTAGTCCTGAAGAATTGCACATATAAATATTGTGTAATTATATAGCATAGATCATTCCCTGAGGTGTCACTTTACCACAGCAGTCATTCATAATTTTTGTCCTGACCCAAATTCAGACCTTTGTTCAGAGTGACTCACTAAGAGGGTACACCAAATTAAAAACTATAAGTTACACATTTATTTATCTAGAATAAAATGTACCTTTGTAGGTATGTTCCAGAATCCACAGCTCCGACCTGGAGCTTGTCCAGTTCATATAATTTCCTTTCAGTCTATGATTCCATATGTTGTACTACAATGGAATGTTTATAGTATAGTAGCATGTTTTACTTGTATGCTTGTATTGCATTGTGGGATCATTCAGGCAGTAGTGGGGAGCTTTTTGAAAGTTATGTATCTCTACTGCAGCACCATTGAATAACATTATCCATAATAAGTTCTGGAAGCTGGACCCTGCACACTTAGTAAGAAGGTGTTGATCACTAACGTGGTGCAGGACATGTAGCAATGACTGTTGGTTTTGCCTGGAAAGTCATTACGTTTACTGTTGTAGGAGTATGCTTGTCCTATTTATCATGTCAGAAATTGGCTAGGAGAGAAAAGATTTACCAGTACTGTGTTACAGTGGTGCCCCAACCTCCTAACATGCAGATAAATGTGGCATGCTACCAACAGTTTCAAACATCTGGTGCCCAATACTCAAACAGTTGGGACATGACATTGTTTTCAATTGAAGCTTGGTTTCACTTGTCACAATATGTCAGCTACACAATACATACATGAATATTCCATTCATAGAGAGTGTAGGTGTGGTGTGCTATTCTGTGTTAATATGTGCTTAAGTAGCCCCACTTTTTTTTTTTTGCACAACCCTCAACAGAGTTTTCTACCTAAACTCTTTCCAAAAATCTGTAAATAAGTTGGATAACTGGGTTTTGACAGTTATTTGCAACAAACTGGGATGATATGTAACATGTCCAGCCAGGCCCTAGAAGGAAGCAAGAACATAATTTGACATAGCATTATCTGAGAAGGATTTTTCTCTGCTCCAATCTCCAGTTGGAACTGTGGAAGATTTCTTCCTGTGATATCTTCTAAAGGGTAGGGTGTTCAAAGTCATACATTACACTATAAGAACCTGAAAAGAAACACTGCTAATGATCATTATGCTTTGTGTCTGCAGGTGAGGCAAAGGCACTTTCAGCACCTTCTGTAACCCAGTCATTTCCGCATGTACCAAAGCAGGCATTTACAAACGAGGGGATGTGGTTACCTGGGTAACTAAATTTTGAATGATGGTGCGTAATATTTTCAGCATAATTATTGCAGTTCCTGTCCTTACATGCAACACTGTGTATCAGTTTGTATGCATTGAGCAGTGAGCATCAGATAATGGTGAGATTCACATATCACTTCAAAACTGTGGGTCCCCAATGGACCCTGCTTCATGTCACCCTTCAGGCATCAAGAATTTGGAGGTGGCTTCTACGTTTGTGGGAAACTGGTGAACCCTATACCAAGGTATATGCTTGCCAAGTAAATCACCCTATAGTTTTTCTTTATGCTTATTGAATTTTATTGCATTTCCCAAAAGTGTTGTCATATCAAAAAATATGTAACAAAACTGTTACTTTTTATCATCTCTTACATTGCAGTATGTTGTACCTGAGATTGTATCTGGGCTTCACTGTGTGATGCAGTATAAGGAAAAGTACATAAATAGTTGAGAAAGAATATGCCTATACCAGTAAAAAGCCCAATACATAAAGATCCAATATATTTTGCTCACACAGCAAACTTTGATAAGGAAATGTCAATGTGTGTGTGTGTGTTTGTTATTATGTTAAGGGTCAGGGGGCATTCAGTTCCCATGTAGCATTTCAGAATGAATCAGTAGTAACAGTAAAACTTACAACATTGCAAAGTTTTTTGGCACCATTTAGGTTCACTGTAGTTGGAGTATGATGTGAGGCCAGGTGTCTTCTGAAGAATGATTGTTGGTTGAGATATACGTTGGAAACCTTTGCGTATTGCAAATATTTAGCAAAATCTCTAAGTCCTGTTATTTCATCAGCCTAAATTTCAAATGTTGATCTTGTTTTTTTAAACTCATTTGAACACAGTACACTTCTACTGTGTAGGATCACATACAAGAACAGAAATAAGAGAAACATGAGAAAGAATAGCAGATTGCAGAATATATTACAACGTGGAGAGGCGTGAAGGTGCTCACAGAATTGACAAAATAGCACAAGGAAAAATCTGAAGTGTTGATGTGTCATGTGCATCATTGGAATGTTTCAAATTTTCTGATTTGCACTGCACTTTGTAAATGTACAGTAGTTCCTAAAGTTTGTTTTGTTGTACTTTACTGAACAGGTTAGCACTTTGTGCTGTGTTTCAAATTTTACTTTCTTGTATCCAGATGAATAATAGGTTAGTGCTGGGGTTTAATACTGTGGAAAATGTACACTAATTCATAATGTCACTTTTATAAACATGGCCAGTGGTATTTGTCAAGTTGGGGGAAAGACATGCAGAATCATATACTTTCCATTTTGTACAGTTTTGTGTTCAGAAGTGTTTGTGCTGCATGGATTTGTGTGTACAGTAGGCACATGTGGGCAAGTGTATGAGTTGCTACTGACACACAAATGTCCATTGAACACCTCATTTCCAGGGCAAGTGAGAACTGTTTTCATTCCATCAATACAATAGAAATAACTATGGCAACCAGAGCTGTAATTCTGATAGAAACCATTAAGCTTATTAGCACAGTCTGGACTGTGTGTGGGATCTGGCTCAACTACTGATGAAACACAGGCCTTCATACGTGCGTTCTCAACACAAGTTGACCCATTAAACACCCTCCCATCAGGACAAGTGTGAATTGATATCTGCTTCTGATCCTTGCAGTGAATGTATTTTTGACACCTGCTGCCTATAAGTGCAGAGAACCCGTCTGGTCGTGAAGCACAAATGTCTTCTGGGGTGGGATCAGGACACTGGAACTCTGAAGGTTCCACACATCTTTGACCATCAAATATCTTACTTCCTGCACATGTGAGAGTTGTTATCTTATCACCATCTGAACAATAGAAATATTTATGACATCCAGAAACCTTGTCATAATGATACCCATTGGACAGAGACATGCAATCACTTGAGTTGTGTGGACATTTGTAGCTGCTTGGATTGACACATTCTTTTCCATCAAAGACATAAGAACCAGTACATACATATGTGAACTTATAGCCCTTGGAGCAATAGTAATATGACCTACAGCTAGAATCTAGATCGGAATAATAACCGTCAGGCTTCTGGTTACAAACATCATGCTCTGTGTTTGGGCATTTATACTCAGATGCAGATACACACAATTTTCCATTAAACAACTGACCTTGAGGGCATGCAAGCTGTGTTCGATTCCCATTCTCACAGTAGTAATAGTAACGACACTGAGAACTTGGGTCTTGATATAGTCCCACTTCCATTCCCACACATCCTGGCCATGGTTCAGGTCCCTTGCAAAGGAATTTGCCTTGCTCTACACATGTCTTACCATTCCACACCTTTCCTTCTGTACATGAGCCTTCCATTACTAATTTCCTTCCTGAACAAAAGTAATAGCCCCGACAACTGCTGGCATATTCTGTGTGGAAGCCATCTGTCTGAGAAGTACATTTGTTACTTTTATTTGGAACAGTTGCTAGAGAGGTCAAGGGACAGGTGAATAACTGAGAAGGAACACACATGTGCCCATTGTACAGTGTGCCTTCAGCACAGGTCCTGCGTTGTGTCATCCGACCACCCATACAGTAAAAATAGTTCCTGCATCTGCTTGTCAGATCTGTATGAAAACCATCAGAACGATGTAAACAGTCTGATAGACAGGGCGTTTTTGTTGCATCTGCACAGCGTCTGCCATCATGACGAAATCCAACAGGGCATCGAAGTGTTGCAAGGTTTTGGCCTGCTTTACACAGAATGTAGCTGCGACAGTCATCATCCAGTGCAGCAGTGTGGGTGCCATCAGGGAGATTCATACAGGGATTGGATGTTGGCACTTGAATAGCCACAGCAGTGCTCTCAGGAGCTTGACAGGGCACTGCATCAGCAGGCAAACACATATGACCATTATGTAGCTGTCCAGCTGGGCAGCCATTTACAGCTTTCAGAGTACCACCAGAGCATTCAAAGGATCGCTCACACTGGTGTGAGGTATCAGGATAGTGGCCATTCACTCGACCAGTGCAAAGTGGCTCATAACACAAACCACCTTGCAAACAAGCCTGCAGAAAAAATAAAATTTTTTAATGAATATCGTGATAGAATTAGGGTCCATTGACCCTTCAAGACGGGACCAATAAGTTGTCCTGAAACAGCGATAAGAAACTATTGTACACTGCGTAAAATCCCAAAACACTGTAATCTCAGGGCATTGTTTGTTTGTTAGGGTGTTTACTGATCATTTATATGCAGTGAAAACATTATATCACAGTGACTTTCATTGTTCACGATGCAGAAGAGAGTATCTGTCAAGAGATTGTCTGTGGAAACCATACCTAGAGATGGTATTTGTGAACATTTCCCATTGAATATTTAGTGAGTGTTCCTCTTATTTTCTGTTTGTTAACATTACTTCCACATACTTAAATTTAAAGGCCTTCTCCAATGATATGTTACTTCTTGCAGCTTCATTCCATATTCATATAGGTTGTGAGATCTGTGATTTATTTCCAGATGAGCTTCTTTACTGGCCTATTTTTCTACATTATTATTTGTGTTATTTATATTCCAGCACTTCCACATTGGCTGTACTAGTGGTACCCAGTAGAAGGCTGATCTTAGGGTTTTAGGACTGATTTTAGTGTAGGGAACTAAGGTGGCACATGTGTGGACTGCACTTTCCCTCGTCTCAGGTCATGAATAAAGCAACATAAGAGTCATTAGACTGTACACCAACAAACAATGAATTCATTAATAAAGCAACAATGTGCACAAAACATATCATTTTAGAGAGCATGCCTGCAAAATCGTGAAAACAAATGCCATTGGCAGATGAGTCAGAAAGGATTAAACAGACTCTTGAAACTGTGCAATAATGAATAATGTAATGATTACCTATACTGCTTTCATGTTTGGAAAGTACATAAAATTCCTCATATTATGTTCTTCTGAAGTATGACACCATCTTCGAGTCTGCTAGGACAGTACCAATGTTTTGGAGGAGGAAATTGCCTCCATATTGATAAATATGTTTTCCCAAAACCTTGGTGTCCACCTTTCAGACTGCACACAGTGTGAATTAGCTCAGAAGACCACATTGAATTTGAACTGCCCAGAAAATTTCAAATTTTTTATTACAATTTCTGCTCTCCAAAACACTCTTAGTATTTCATACATACTCTTCCAAATTTTTGCATTTTCTTATCCAGAAAAATAGGTTTCCTTTGGTCATTCAGTTTTCAGATTCTTTAAAAATTGTATGAGGTTATTCTTGGATCATTATTGGTCTATCAAATTTCATTGTTATAAATATTTCAGGCTGACAAACAAATGAAAATTCTTAACAATATTTATGTCTAATCTTTTCTGACTCACCTTGCAGTTAGAAAGTTTTTGGTTGGGAGAGCCACAAACTAGACCTCTGCACAGGATGTGGTTGAATGGTCCAGAAAGTTAAGTAACTCTGGGCTAGAGAAACAAAATCAGAATTTAGATTAGCTGGAGATAATAACCACATTTCTGCTAAGTCTTCATTCTGAATATACATATCATGTTAATATTTTATGAAGAACCTTTTATGATAGTCATGTGTAGCATGATCATTGTGGGTAAATTTACCTTGCCAGAAGCATGATGTTATATAAATTCTTATTCCCTTTAGGACATGACTCAAAAAATAATTTTTTAAACTAAAAATGTCAAAGCATGTTTTTTGTGTGTCTATTTGATATTTCAGATTGCATATGTTTGGTTTGCTTGGATGGGTTCACCCTGAATTGCAAGTAGATGTACATATTGATGTGTTGTAATTTGGTTATTATGAATGCTTTTGTTTTGATTTTTGTACATGCGTGCAATGTATATGGCCATAAAAAACTGTATTCTTGTACTTAAGTAACTAAATAGAACCTAGTGTGTCTTCAGATGCTAATAGTTGCTAAGCTAGCCATAAAATCCCCAGCATTTAATAGAACCAACAGGTGCTGTACCATATTCACGAAAACCTGCCACTAGTCCAGATACTGAGCCACTGAATCTAGCCCACATCCTTGTTTATTTCTGTAAGATCCTCGTTAATTCTGTCATCCCGTCTGTGCTTAGGTCTTCAAAGTGGTCTCTTCCAGTTATCTGTTGATGCTTGTATACATTTCTCTCCCATGTATGCTACTTGCTATGCACATCTCATGCTCCTGTACTTGATCATGCCAGTTATATTTGGTGAGGAGTGCGATCATGAAGCTCCCCATTATGTAGTTTTCTCCACCCATATTTTACTTTCTGTCTGAAACAATCTCAGTCGCTGTTTTTCCCTTAATGTGAACATCATGTCTTCACATCCATACACAACAACAGGCAAAAATACAATTTTGCATTTTTTAATCTTGCCATTTTGAGAGACAAAGTGGAAGACGAAAGATTCTGGATTTAATGCTGAGAAGCATTTCCTGAATTTAATGTATTTAATTTCTTAGTGAATGCTATTTTAAGTAGCCTTCTTTTATCTATTTTATGTATCTCTCTGTCTTCACATTCCTGTATACTTCCTCATTGTCTGCATTAATACAGGGTTAATCAAAATAAATGCTGTAGTTTTAAATGCGAATTATGTATTCAGAGTTATGTATAGCATCAGTGAAACCAGACGCAGTGTTTTTCCTATATTTCGGTGTTATAGTTCCTCTTCCTCAGGCCCTTATCTGGGACAGCCCAGCATATCAGTACAAGACACTAATTGTGTACTACAAAGTTCCCTGCATTCCAACAAATTGTTAAACACATGCAAGTGTGGAGCTTATCATCCTTTCCACAGTGTATGAGATGCTTATGCATCACAAGATGCCGCACCTCCAAGCTTATACACTCCAATTAGTGCAGCATTTCATTGCAGATGACAGGTAAAATTGGTGTGAATTCATGACACCGTGTGGAAGGCTGGAAATGGACAACCATTTTATTTAATAAAATCATTTTTAATGGTGACCAGTGTATGTGGAATACACACAGTCTTCATGTGACACAACTATGATTGTTGAGAAAAGGAATTTTTTTGTGTGTCAGTGCTTTGCATGCAGCTGTTAATATAACTCACATTTAAAACTCCAGCATTAATTTTTGTTCCTTGTCTATTTCCATCTGTAATCCACACCAATCTTCCCACCTAGCAAAAATGTTCCATTTGTAAGTGTAAAGGGGTTTATTGTAAAAGGCAGAAAACTGAGGTATGTCCATCTGTATTTTTGAGGTACCTCATTTAAATCTCTGCTGTTACCATCTAACCTATCTGAAAAATTTGTGTGTGATTTTGTTCAGCTCTTTTCTCCCAGAAATGCCAGTCACTAAACATAGTATTTGAGTGGGTAGCATGATTTCATGTTTGGGAGGTCTTGCATTCAAGTCTCAGCTGAGATGTGGAGTGTCTTGACTGAGTTTCCTTGTGGTTTTCCTCATTGTTTCCAGAGAAGTGTCATGGCAGTATTTCGAATATGGCCATGTTCCTACCTTCTACGTTTTCTAACTAACTCGTTCACTGACAGGCTGAGCTGTTGACAGCATTATAAAATAAACCATAAAAAAATTAATGAACAGAGGTGTTTGTAAGTTTCCTATCTCCAATTGTAACATTGTTCCTCTAACCTGTTTGTGTCTGTCATAAGCTGTGGCCAGTGGACAGAGGTAATCAGTGCGTTTGCCCTGGTTACAGCTATAGTATGCACGACAGCCGGTGCCTGGGATGATGTAGAAACCATTGCCAGCAGTGGCACAGTGTGCCTCAATGCATGTCACTTCGCTGGATGCCATGCAACCTTGTGCCACCATGCTGAATGAGAAGCCTGGTCCACAGGAATAGCTGCTGGTCAGCGCATGATCCTTGCACCTAATACATTTTAAAATGTACAACATGTATTAGAAACTGCACTATTTCATATCATCTTGCATGGGTCTGTAAACTGGAATTTTACCTGCTGTCATTTAAGGAAATAAAATAAACTGAGGGTCTTCTGAACTGATATTTTGGATATTATCCAGTGTTCCAGTATTGGGAAACCACATTGTTTCAATACTGGTTTTGTTTCTACAGGAGTTGAGACAGGCTATGCCAGGGGACCCAAAAGAGTTGGATTTCTTATGTTATCCAATCACCCGATAAAGGAAACAGAACCTTTATGCAGTATGTTGTAGATGTTATAATCTGACAAAACTGGGATGCCGGACAATGTCCAAATGTAAATTAAAAATTTGTTATAAACAGTTGTCAGTAAATGTACATCTTAGCTTACAGTAAACTGAGAGTGCTTGAGAACAGGCACCTGAGCAGAGTAGTTAGACCTAAAAGAGAAGAAGTAATAGGAGGCTACACAGCATGGAGCTGCTTAATTTTCATTTTTTGCCATATGCGGGGATATTTCCTTGAGAGGTGTCTGCATATTGTTAACCACTCACACAAAATATTTGGATGCTCCTGCCATCAAGTCAGGCTTTGAAGATTCAAACAGCAAGTGGAACTGACAAGCCTGCATGCCACATATTGTATATAAAATATACCCATGCTGCTGGGGCTTGTGGTGGCACAGTTGGGTGAGGGACTATGCTACAAGCCAGAAGATCACAGGTTTGATTCCCGATTGTCATTGGAATTTTTCATTGACATAATTTCTCCCTCGCCCTCTAACAGAAATAAGTACCAGTACTATTTGCTGGGGATAAAAGCAGCCGATGCACAGGGCTGACAACCTTACCACCTTTATGTCTTGAAATCTGGGAACCTCAACCTCGTGGTACCCTCAGGGCCTGTCTAGACCAGTACAGCGACAGCTTTACCTTTACCTTAAACATGTTGCTGCAAATGGTTTGTGTTGCTACACATTCCTTACACATG
>Ga0209755_10005621_pt1 | contig 14189 bp, 15 predicted proteins | sample TergutCo191P1_FD_187301 | JGI IMG/M metagenome (GOLD analysis project Ga0209755, IMG submission 187301) | Cornitermes sp. P1 segment gut microbial communities from Petit-Saut dam, French Guiana - Co191P1 (SPAdes) (version 2) | ecosystem: Host-associated > Arthropoda: Insects > Digestive system... | reverse complement strand
CACGACCCAACAATCGGATGCGCATTTGTATGCGTTGTCAAAATCCTTCCCTCTCGCATTAATGAAAGCGCGCAGCGCGGGGGTTGCGGTTTGTTCCTTTCAACGACATGCCGATAGCAGCCAACACGCGGATGCATCCGCCTCGTCCACACCCACATGGGGAAACCGGGCAAACGCCCCTTGCAAGCATGTGCAGTGTGGAACAAACGGGAAGGATGTGCCGCGGGGAATACGAAAATGTAAGAATGTGTGAAACAAAAAAGGCGCACGCAGCCGGCGTGTACCTGTTTGAATACCATGAATGGCGACTGTTTTGGTTGCTGTTTGTGGTATTTTTAGCTTGTGCTATAATGAATTTAAGCAGAAGCGCTTACCAAAAAATAACCGCAGATTTTACGCAGTCATTAAAATTACATCTGTATGAAAGGGGGAAATGCTAATGGACAACGAATTGGAAAACCAAGCAACGCCACTACATGAAGAAGCCATTGATGAAGTTATTGTACAGATAACGTCACAGCCAAAACGCCGGTACACACAGGAAGAAATTGATGAAGCCAGGCAAAATCTAGCCCTTATGAATGACCGTGTATTTTTGGCCCATTTTATAGATAATAAGAATAACCACGTTATAACAGGACTGGCAGATGCGGCTCGAAAAATACACACGCTTCCCCCTATACCACAAGTGCAGCGCACTAGCGTTCAAAACGTATCCCTTTTTGATGTGTTGGGGCGCGGTATGATTGGCGACTTGCTGGGTTGGGGCGAAGCTATAAATATTGCCCTAGAAGTGCAAAAAGGCAAACAAGACGGTTATGCCGTCCGTGGCACGCTAACATCAAGTAATGCCATGCGAACAGGCTTTAATATAGGTGACGATTATTCCGAAGCCCCCGACGTTATAGGCATAAATATTCTTGGCTTTAGATTGCCACAACTGACACATCGCAAGGAATTTGTATCGCGTATAATCCGTGCTGAGTATGATAGTAAAGTACCATTTTTGGATGATAAATATTCTGATTATTATATAGAGCTTCCGAAAATGGACGATATGAAGAAAGAAGATTTACCCGAAGTTTACCACGATTTATGGGATATATGTTGCATTTTCAGCGCAAAAATGAAGGACTTGGAGGAGGTAATCCGTATGCAAGCTGTTAAAAATCCTGTAGCACTTTCTCTGGCAAGTGAAGTTAAAAAAACCGTTGCAAGGAATGACGTTGTGCATGATACGCTAGACCGTGCGGGTGAGTTGTTGCAATTGCAAAATTATTTTAGGCGCAGGGAGCAAAAAGCCGCCCAAAATGCAGACGAAAGAATGATAATAGCCGCGTTAAAAATCAATGCGCCGGCCGAAGTCATTGAAACAATGAAAATTACCGCAGGAATTACAGATGTACGCCTTGCTGAATTAATAAAAAAAGTAAATTGAGCGGACGCCGGGGGCTTCGGAAGAAGGCTTGAGGCCTTGAGCAAGCGCGTCGCCAAGGCCGTGGAATACCATAAATAGCAACTACGTTGGGTTGCTGTTTGTGGTATTTTTTTATTGTTGACATAGTTGGTTGGTCGTGATAGACTTGCAAAAACGGTCGAGTGCGACCGACCTATATTAGGAGGTGATGATTTGGAAAATTTGTTTAAGCTGTTTGATGCGGAGCATAAGTTTATGAACATTGTTTGGGAGCATGAGCCTGTTAATTCTACCGAGTTGACACGGATATGCGAAAAGGTATTGGGCTGGAAGAAAGCCACTACTTATTCAATGATTAAAAAACTTTGCGAGCGCGGCATTATGCAGAACGAAAAAGCCACCGTAACTACGCTAATTGCGCGGGAAGATGTGCAAAAGTATGAGGCTGCTGTTTTTATTGACAGGGTGTTTGACGGTTCAATTCCCTCATTTATCGCGTCATTTTTGCAGGGCAAGACATTATCGGTGGAAGAAGCGCAACGGATAAAATCTATGATTGACGGGGTGGCGGAGCAATGACAAATGTATTCATAACTATTTTGAATATGAGTATTACCGCCGGCGTTGTTGTTATTGCTGTCTTGCCGGCGCGCGTGGTACTGCGAAAAGCTCCCAAGATATTCTCCTATGTCCTTTGGAGTGCGGTATTATTCCGTTTGGTGTTTCCATTTAGCATCGAGAGTATTTTTAGTCTTATGCCTGCACGGCCGGCGGCTATTTCGCAGGATATTATTTTTTCGTCCTATCCAGCGGTTCAAACGGGGATACCCTTTTTTGATATGCCTATCAATGCGGCCATTGTACACGCACTGCCGCTGGTAAACCCGGCAGATAGTATACAACCTATTCATGCCCTGCTTGGCGTTGCCGGGTATGTTTGGCTGGTTGGTTTCTTGGCGTTATTGGTGTATGCCGTAATCGGGTATGTTGGCTTGAAGCGGCGCATCCGTTATGCAACACGGGTACAGGGCAATATTTTTGAAACGGACAAAATTAAAACGCCCTTCGTACTTGGGTTTATTCGGCCGAAAATCTATTTTCCGCTGAACATTGACCCGTTGCAGCAAGATTATATTTTGCTGCATGAACAGACGCATATAAAAAGGCTGGATTATCTTATAAAGCCGTTTGCGTTTGTGCTTTTAGCCCTGCATTGGTTTAATCCGCTTGTGTGGATTGCCTACTTTCTTATGCTAAAAGACATGGAAATGTCGTGCGATGAAGCGGTACTGCATAAGACGAGCGAAGATATACGTGGCGTGTATTCTTCTTCCTTGTTAAATCTTGCCGTAAAACGGGTCGGCTTATTAAATCCGCTTGCTTTTGGAGAAAGCAGCGTAAAAGAAAGGGTGGTTAATGTGTTAAGTTTCAAAAAGCCCAAGGCACGGGTGTTTATTGTGTCGCTGATAGCCGCATCGCTGTTCCTTGTGGGGTTTGTTTCGGACAGGGTAATGGCTGTGTCTAACTTGATACCGCCGGAGCTGGCGGTGTATGAACTTTCGCAACTCCGAACAGAAAGACCCGCCAACACCATTTCTCCCGAAGAAGCGGCGGATATTGCGGCGCGCTACATTTGGGATAACTTCGGGGTAGATATTGACGGTTCTGTTGTGCATATGACCTATCAATATGTACAAACGAGAATGAGAACGCACGCAGACGATGATGTTATGGTGGGCGTGTGGGCGTTTATGGTTGGGGAGCGCGGCGTTTTAACCGGTGTAAACATGGAATTCACCTTCCGCGGCATGATTAATGCCCTGACGGGCGAGGTTATCGCTGTGTTTCCGGCGGGTGTTGACGAAATAATGGGCATTGTTCCATTCCGGCAATCGTTCACGCAACCGCCGGTGGGCGGGAATTTCAATTTTGTTCCCCCGCCCGCATTTCCCGAAACGCGGCAAATGTTATTGACGGCCGGGCTGTATGGCATGACATCCGGCGCAGTGTTTGCATATTACTACTGCCCGCAAACGCGTACCATTTGGATAACAAACACCGGTGAATACAGGGATGCGCTGCTTAACCATGTAAATATCCGCTGCGCTGATACGGGCGAAGTCCTTACTATCCCCATGGTTTATACCCAAGATGGTGTGCCGAAGCTGGCGTTTTTCGTTGAAACTACGGACACGGGCAGCCCAAGATTGCTTGCCGTTGACAGTGTATCGCGCCCCAATGTTGTTACCGCCATTGGGCTGTCGCCCCGAACGCCGCCGCCGCTTGGGGCCACCGCTACCACACCGCCGCCACCACACATAATAACAGAAAACGATGTGCTGGTTGCCCGTTCATCAACTCATGCATCCCACGTCACCCCCGAATTGCTGGAAGCGGTAACGGTGCGCACGCCATTACCACTAATCGGTGACATTGACCCGCTGTGGCATGTCTTGTTGATAGACCTCTATGATTTAAACGATTTTGATTTAATGGTTACGTATTGGCGGTGGCTGACACTCTTTGAGGGCGAATTTGGCCGCCCCGACATTACGCAGATTTTTTGGGAAGAGGCACAACGGCGCAACTTGCGGTATGTATTTTAGTTTCCCCCCTTGTACGATTTTCCCCGCGCGGGTATACTTGCCACAAAATCCCTTCTAAGGAGCGATTCACATGGCTAAAGTAGTTGGCAGTCCCATCCCCAACATGCCTTGGGAAGCAAAACCCGCTGATTGCAAGGAACTCTTGTGGCGGTATTCGGGCAACCCGGTTATCGGATGGAACCCAAACCCTAAAATTTCGCGGGTATTTAACAGCGCGGTTATCCCGTATGGCGATGCGTTTGTGGGCATTTTCCGTTGCGACCACAAGGACATTTCCATGAACATTCATTTCGGGCGGTCGAAAGATGCGATTAATTGGGAAATAGACGACGAACCCATCCAATGGGTGGACGAAGCGGGCAAGCCCTTCCAACCCGGTTATTGCTATGACCCCCGCCTGTGCAAAATTGACGACACGTATTACATGATGTGGTGTACCTCCATGGGCGGCTTCCCCACCATTGGTTTGGGCACGACGAAGGATTTTAAGACCTTTACGCGGCTGGAAAATGCGTTCCTTCCTTTTAATAGGAATGGTGTGCTGTTCCCGCGGAAAATTAACGGCAAATACATGATGCTGTCGCGCCCGTCGGACAACGGTCATACGCCCTTTGGCGATGTGTTCTTGTCCGAAAGCCCCGACCTTACGTATTGGGGCAAGCACCGCATCGTTATTCAAAAGCAATTCCCGTGGGAAGGCTTGAAAATTGGCGGCGGCCCTGTGCCCATCGAAACCGATGAAGGCTGGCTGATGATTTACCACGGCGTAATTTTGACCTGTAATGGGTATGTGTACAGCTTCGGCTCGGCCATTTTGGATTTGGAGCAGCCCTCGAAGGTGCTGTACCGTTCCAAGTATTATATTTTCACCCCCGAAGCGCCGTATGAAACCGTTGGCTTCGTGCCCAATGTGTGCTTCCCCTGCGCCACGATGGTAGATACCGCGACTAACAACGTTGCCATTTACTACGGCGCGGCCGACACCTACACGGGTATCGCCTTCGGCAATATTGACGAAATTATTGCCTACACCAAAGCCAACAGCCAATTGGGCGCAATTGACGCCGACCTCGGCAGAGGGTAAAATCCTTTTTGAACTGAAAGCCTGTGGTTCATGCAACCGCAGGCTTTTTTATTTGGGATTTTTAAAAAGGAGCGCAATTATGCGAAACGACGTAACCAGCAAACAAATCGACATCCCCTATCTGTTAAAAATCGGCGATGGGAAGGTTAAAAAAGTGGGGAAATACCTCTTCGATAAAGGGATGATGCGCATCGCCCTTTTCTGGGGCGAGGGCATAAAGGACATGATTGACCCGCTGATACTGGGCGGGTTAAGCAAATGGAATATTTCCGTAGCGCACGAGCATGTCGTCACCACGCTGGATATCGACGCTATTACCCACGCAGCGTTTTTTCAGCCATCGGTGCAGGCAATTGTGGGCATTGGCGGCGGCATGAGCCTTGACTTCGCCAAGTATACGGCGCATCTGCTGAAGCTGCCGTTCATTAGCATTCCCACTGCCATTTCCCATGATGGATTTAGCAGCCCGTCGGCGTCGCTGACCGTGCTGGGCAAGCGCAAATCCGTGAAGGCGGGCAGCCCCTACGGCGTGGTCATTGACCTGGATATTATTAAAAACAGCCCCGACATTTTCCTGTATTCGGGCATTGGGGATATGATGTCCAAGGCAACCGCGCTGCTGGACTGGCGTACCGCGCGGGACAAGGGGCTGGCGCGGTATGTAGACCTGTCATCGGTGCTGGCGTACAACTCGCTGGATATTATGTTTTTGAAGCACAGCCTGGATATCCACAGCTACAGCTTCCAGCGTAGCCTGGCGTCATCGCTTGCCATGAGCGGGCTGGCGATGGAAATTGCGGGGTCGTCGCGCCCTGCCAGCGGGTCGGAACATCTTATTTCCCACGCGTTGGATGCTATTTCCGCCAACCCGCAAATGCACGGCATTCAAGTGGGCGTAGCAACCTACCTGTGCGCCCTGCTGCAAAACAACGCCCACGCCGAAGATATCCGCATCGTGTACCAGCAAACGGGCTTCTTAAAACAACTCGAATCTAATCCGCTGGTGAAAAGTGAATTCATAGAAGCCCTGCGCCTCGCCCCTTCCATCAAGCACAATTTTTATACGATTTTATCCGAACCCACCAGCTATGAACGGGCTGTTGGGTATATGGAGAAAGATGAAAGCTTGCAGAGGATGATACGGTAGGAATGCGAGCCGCCCGGGTTGAGCCTCTAAAGAAAAAGTTATAAATATTTCACTTTTTCGATTGACAGCGCCATAACCCGTGTGATATATTTATAACATAAGTTATAAATATATCACACGGGAGGTTTTGTTATGAAAAGTGGAAAAATCAGCTTGAGGGTCTGGGTGTTTTTGAAAATAGCACCTGTGGTATTGTTGGTTTTTATGTGGTGGATGAATATGCGGGAGGGTTCGCATCCTTTGCACATTGTCCCTGCCATTGTTGTTTTTGTGGTGATTGCCGTATTTTCGTATTTTGACAGAAAAACAGACATTTTTGACGAGCTGGCAAAAGAAGGATTAAAGCGGGCGGACTCTATATGTCTAAAGACGGCTTACGTTATGGGTTTACTAGCCATTTCGCTCGTATTATTTTTTGGTTTGCCCATCGCATCTTTGGAAGTGTCGGTGGAGGTTATTGGCTATGGCATAGTTTTTACAATTCTGCTTCTTACCATTTTAAGGGCATTTGTGTTCTTAGTGATTGATAAGAGGGGAATATAATGGCTACATTAAAAACGAAAATAAAGCAGATGCGTGAAGAAAAGGGATTAAAACAAAGCGAGCTGGCTGAAATGGTGTCGGCAAGGCGGGAAACAATCGTGCATCTTGAAAACGGTCGTTATAATCCTTCCTTGAAATTGGCTATGGACATTGCAAAGGTTTTCGATGTTGCTATTGAAGAGCTATTTGAGTATGTGTAAGTAGTAACTTGCCTGCTAAATTAGCGATGTTTCCATGACTATTGAATTGAAAATTTCCGCTGTTTGTCCTATGATTATATATATCAAGCGGTTCGCATTCGAGGGTGGTTTATTTTGCAATTATGCTTAAACAATACTATAACAATCCGAAAAGCAACGTCAGCTGACGCAGATGCGATTCATGCAGTGGATGTTGCGGCATTTGCCGACGATTCGTGGCCGCGTGAATCCTTCGACGAAGTGCTAAACGAGCCTGAATGCCATTATTTCATAGCATATTGCAATGGCGCGATTGTCGGCTATTGCGGCATGTATCACGAAACGGAAGAGACACCGCATTGCTGTAATATCGAAACATTGGCGGTTGTGCCGACATTTCGGCGCAAAGGCTTGGGCAGGCTTTTGGTGCAAAAAATGCTGGACACCGCCAAAGAATTGGGGCTGGGCAAGGCTGAATTAGAAGTAAATACCAAAAACGCTAATGCAATCAAACTTTATCAGGACTTCGGCTTTGCCATTGAGGAACACGAACCGGGTTATTATAGCCATTCGGGCGAAGATGCCTATATAATGCGGCGTTACGAAGCCAATTTCATGAAACTGCACCCCATAACACTACACGGCGCATTGCGGGAGCATACCCTCACCTTGCGCCCCCTCAGCGATGACCACCTGCCCCTTTTGTACAAATGGAACACAGACCCCGAAGTGCTGTACTGGAACGAAGGGCCCGACGCAGACCCAAACGACAACAACCCTGCAACGGTGCAGTCTATTTACAAAGAAACCTCCAACGCCGGACATTGTTTTATCATAGAAATTGACGGCACGGCCATCGGTGAATGCCTACTTTGCCAAATGACTGTTGATTATATCGTAGAAAAATACCCCGCAACCACTGACATACGGCGAATCGACATTCTAATTGGCGAAAAAGCATACTGGAATAAAGGAATTGGTTCAGCCATTGTACAAATGCTTGTAGATTGGGCATTCAACCATGAAAAAACTGATATTATTTATGGCATAACGGGCGATTATAACAAGCGAAGCGGTCGGATATTTCAAAAAAATGGCTTTCAGCTTTTTCAAAAACATCCAACCCAGTACGCCCGCAAAGAAGAAGGCTTGGAGTTTCATTATCGTTTAACACGGGATGAATATGAAAGGAGCATAACATGCTAAATGTAATTTCTGATATGGACGGCGTTATTTACCGCGGTTCGCAACTTATTGACGGGGCGAATGATTTTATCGCACGGATGCTGGCACAGCGGGTCAAATTTCTCTTTCTCACCAATAATTCCGAACAGACCCCGCGGGACTTGGTACAGAAGCTGGAACGCCTGGGTATCCAAGGTTTGTGCGAGGAAAACTTCATTACCAGTGCTATGGCGACTGCCATGTTTCTCAAACAGCAGAAAAGCGAAGCCTCGGCCTATGTAATTGGCGGCGGCGGGCTAATTAACGAGCTGTATAACGTGGGCTTCACCATAACGCAAAACAACCCCGACTACGTGGTGGTGGGCAAAACCAGCACGGGCTTCAACTTCGAGACGCTAAAAACCGCCACCGCCCTGATTAACGCCGGGGCAAAATTCATCGGCACAAATCCCGACATGGTAGACCCCACCGAACACGGCGACGAACCCGCCGCCGGCGCAATACTGGCAGCCATCGAAGCCGCCACGGGAAAGAAGCCCTACATCATCGGCAAGCCCAATTCCCTCATGATGATGATGGCCGCCAAAAAGCTGGGCGTACACCCGGACGAATCCCTCATGATTGGCGACCGCATGGACACCGACATCCAAGGCGGCATGGAAGCAGGGATGAAAACCTGCCTTGTCCTGTCCGGCGTAACAAAAAAGGACGACCTGGATGCCTATCCCTATCGCCCCGATTTTGTGTTTGACAGTGTAGCCGGGATAGATGTGAAAAAGCTTTGAAATTCCGAAAGTGGTGAAGTGGTTTGAATATTGAAAATAATGCACCGAGCTGGGATGAAAACACATCTGATGGGTTTATTACAGGCGGGAGTATTTTTGTACCTGACAGGGCGCGGCAATATCAGAGAATTTGCAACCTTCTTCCAGAACCAACTTCAACATTTAGTGTGTTGGATATTTGTTGTGGAGAGGGTTTGCTAAGTTATAAAATTGCAAAGAAATCACCTTTGTATGAAATGTTCTGTTATGACGGCTCGCCCTTAATGTTGGAAAATGCAAAAAAGCATTTTAGCAAATTACCAAACAGGGTGCATTTTGATATTTTCGATTTGAACAATTTTGAGCAAAGTAGCTTTCCAAAAAGCTGCCAAACCGTTGTTTCTTCACTTGCGATTCACCATTTGGAAGATAAAAGAAAACAAGACCTATTCAAATATGTTTACAACCTTTTACCACACAGTGGTTTGTTTGCGGTTGTTGATATTGTGTTGCCATCGTGTGCAAAAGCAGCAAAAATAGCCGCCGATGATTGGGATATCGCAGCGTATAAACAATCTATTGATTTGACCGGTTCGCTTGACGCTTATAAAATTTTCCAAGATGACAAATGGAACATATACCATTATTTAGATAATAAAGAGTACATGGCTTATGACAAGCCATCTTCCCTTTACAATCAATTAAAATGGTTGGATAACGCTGGTTTTTCCAAGGTAGATGTGTTATGGGTATATGCAGGTCATGCAATTTATTATGGAATAAAATAGCGGGGCGAAGTTATGATACAAATTCGATTAGCGCAACCATCAGATGCGCCAGAACTAAAAAAGTTGAATAATCTATTTAATGGTGAAGATGCTAATACCGTTGAAGCGATAAAAAAATCCCTTGATAAAAACAAGCAGGAAATTGTTTGTGTTGCTTGCGAAAGCAATAGCAAGGCAGAAAAACTTATCGGATTCTGTTGCGGACAAATAGTTAATTCTATGTGCTATTCAATCTCATATGGGGATATTACTGAGTTTTTCGTTATAGAGGAATATGAACATCAGGGCATAGGCAAACAACTTGTAAAATGCATTGAAGCTGAATTTAGAAATCGCGGCGTAAATCATCTCCATCATTACACCGGAAAGGATAACACAGCAACGCAGGAATTATATTATTCAATCGGGTATACAGATTCAACAAAAAATTCGTATAAATCCTCGTCCATGATTATTTTGGAAAAGGATACTGACATCAACGAATAATAAACATAATACCGCTTACATTGGTTTATATTCTATTGTTCAAAATGTTGTTTGTGAAATACCCCGACCTTTTGCGGAAGCTCGTTGCGATGTTATTGTAAGCGTCAAATAAAAGAGCGTGTAGCGAAGGGCTAAAAAAGACACACTAACAGAAGTTGAAAAAGTTGCTATCAAAGAATTTCTAAAACAAATTATTAAATAAGGGTGAGGTATATGGCTGATAATACCATTTTTGATGACATTATGTTGGGCCGGCAAGAAATTGATGAATATCAAAAAGGAAATTTACATTTAAATTCGCGAACAATAATAAAACAGGATGACGGCGTCGATACTTTGTATATTGATTCTTTGCTGGAAGCATAAAACAACCCCCGATTCGCCGTGACTGCGGCAAATCGGGGGTCAATTTTATTGCGATTTATTTTTTTACGCCCACCACATCTGTGCGGGGGGGTCGTACATGAGAATCGGCTTTAAGAAAGCAATGGCTTTTTCCAGCCCTTCTTCGATGGACATTAACCCATCTTCATGTTCGATAGAAATTGCGCCGTCGTAGCCGATGGCACGCAGGGTAGAAATCATGTCGCGCCATTCGCGTTCGCCGTGGCCGTAGCCGACGGTGCGGAACACCCAGCCGCGCCCCAAGAAATCATCATAGCGAGAGGTTTCCAGCGTGCCGTTTATGGCTACATTGGCGGCGTCGATGCGGGTATCTTTGGCGTGGAAATGGTGGACTGCGCCTTTCAGGGCTTTCAGCGCCTCTACCGGGTCAATGCCCTGCCAGTACAGGTGGCTGGGGTCGAAGTTAGCACCGATGGCAGGGCCTACGGCTTCGCGCAGCTGTAAAAGGGTGCGCGGATTGTACACGCAGAAGCCGGGGTGCATCTCTAGGGCGATTTTCGTGACGCCGTAGGTGGCGGCCAAGGCGGCGGCGCTTTTCCAGTAGGGAATCAGGACTTCATCCCACTGGTAGGTCAGGACTTCCAAGAAGTCGGGCGGCCAGGCGCATGTTACCCAGTTGGGGGTGGTGTCGCCCGCCGCGCCGCCGGGGCAACCGCCGAAGGTAATTACGGTGTCCACACCCAATTTTTGGGCCACTTTGCAGGTGTTGACGAAGTCCTCGTGGTCTTTGTCGGCCTTGGTTTTGTCGGGGTGAACGGCGTTGCCGTGTACGCTTAACGCGCTGATGGTCAGGTTGTATTTTTTCAGCGCGGCTTGCAGGTCGTCGATGATTTTGGGGTCGGCAAGGGCTTTTACCGGGTCAAGATGGGCATTGCCGGGGAAGCCGCCGCAGCCAATTTCCACCGATTGGACGCCCAAGTTGGACAAATACGCAAACGCCTCTTCAATAGGCTTGCCGTGAAGGGGCACGGTCAGTACGCCAAGTTTCATTTGCATTCATCCTTTTTCAATTTTTTCACCACGAAAATAGTGCAGAAAATGCCGACGATGACGCCAATTAACATGCCGGCCACTGCGCCAATGCCTACGGCGTACTCCATTTCTTCTACTTCGGCGGCCAGTTCCGTGCATTTTTCGCATTCGGGGGTGGTTACTTCGGTGGTTTCATTTTTTACATTGTCATCAAACATGTTATTTCCTCCTAAAATGTTACCAGTTTACCGGTTTTGGCGGATTCGTAGATGGCTTCCAGCAGTTGGGTTACGACATATGCCTGCTCGGGCTCGATAACCAGCGGCGTGCCTTTTTCGATGGCGTTGATAAATACCATTTGTTCGTTAGTGCCGGGGTCGCCGCTTGCGCCTTCAAAGAAGGCTACGCTGCCGGCTTTAAGGGCGGGCTTTTTCACGTACAGCGCGTTCAGGTCGTCGCCGTTGTAGCGGACGCTGTCGTGCATGTCTGCGCCGGCTTTTGTGCCGCACAGGGTGGCGCGCGCTTCAAACGTGTCAATCATGTTAATTGCCCAGCTCGATTCTAGGATAATGGTTGCGCCATTTTCCATGGTAATGAAGCCGAAGGCAGAATCTTCTACGGTAAATTCCTTGGGGTCCCAATCGCCGAAGGCGTTGCCGCATTGGCCGTTGCCGTTCAATTTATGATACACATTGCCCATAACAGACTTGGGCTTATAGTTGTCCATCAGCCACAGGGTAACGTCCAGTGCGTGGGTGCCGATGTCGATAAGCGGCCCGCCGCCTTGCTCTTCTTCGTTCAGGAAAACGCCCCAGGTGGGTACGGCGCGGCGGCGTAGTGCGTGGGCTTTGGCAAAATACACTTCGCCCAAGTCGCCACGGGTTACGGCGGCTTTAATATTTTGCGCTTCGGGATAGAAGCGGGTTTGGTAGCCGATGGTCAGCACCTTGCCCGATTTTTTGGCGGCGTCTACCATGGCTTTGGCTTCTTTGGCGGTTTTTGCCATGGGCTTTTCGCACATGACATGCTTGCCTGCTTCCAACGCGTCAACGGTGATAAAGGAGTGCGATTTGTTAGGCGTAAGTACATACACCATGTCGATATCCTTGTCATTTAACAATTCTTTGTAGTCGGTATATACCTTGGCATCGGCTGTGCCGTACTCCTTCGCGGCCTTTTCGGCGCGGTCTTTTACGATGTCGCAGAAGGCGACCATGTCAGCCTTGCCCGTTTTTGCCAAGTTTGGCATGTGCTTGCCGTTGGCGATACCGCCGCAGCCGACAATAGCGGCTCTTAATTTTGCCATAAAAAATTGCCTCCTAATAGGAAAAGTTTTGTGGATATTGTATAACGATGGTTGGTGAATAGCAAGGGTGTTATGGAAATTGTGCTATACTAACGCAAAGGAATAGGAGGGGTTAGGATGAAACGATTAATTGGCTGGCTGGTGCTTGGCTTTTTTCTGTTATCCGCCTGCGGCAGAAGCACGAAGGAAATTGAAAATGAGTACCCAACCGACCCGCATTACATCACGCCCATTTATGAACCTGCCATATTATTTAATTATTTGCCCATTTACGTAAACGGCGAGCGCACCATTGTACCCTATTATGCCATCAACGGGCGAAATTACTTCCGCATTGACGACATTGCTTACCTGCTACGGAACACATTGGCGCGCTTTACGTTTTCGTACCGCGTTCATCTTACGCTGGGCAGCAATATCAACCTAAACAAAATGCCGTACGGCTACGAACGTGCGGGCGAAAGACCGCCTTCTGCCGAGGGGGAATTTTACCGAACCGAGGTACGGATGTTGCCCCACGTATCCACGGTCGACGGCGGCACTGCACTGCGCCATCCGGTTACTTTGCTTGACACCTATGTACGGGCATACCGCCCCTATTTCACCCTCGAATCTATGGCAGGGCTGCTGGGTTTTACCGTCACGCATTCGCCCGGAGGGCACATACAAATTGACACCCGCGAGGGCGTTATCAGCGAATATAGCCGCCACGCCGTTGCCGCCTTTTTAGCATCGCCCGCCAATGCCCTCGCTCATTCATTTTTGCTCTACGATATAAACCAAAACGGCATACCTGTTATTTTTATTAATTGGTCAACTCATTATACTGTTCATATGTATTTTGGCGGCACATTTAGAAATGTTGCCTCCACAAACGTGATACACGAAATACTGCGCCATGACGACGGACGCATTTTTATTACTTGCACTTCAGTGGGCAATTCGCTTCAAAGCCCATTTGCGCTCATGCGAGAATTAATTATAACCGAGGACAGCGCAACATTGGTATACCGCCAGCTGCCAAACCGCCAATATCTTACAACTATACGGCCTTTGGAGCAGGATTTGACGCAGGAAATAATAAATGCCGCCAACGAAATCCGCGCCACTCCCGCCAACGCCGCGCCCATCATAGCGCAACTTTTAGTAAACAATTCGCCCGCAACCCTGGCGGGCTACCGCATCAACGGGCGCAACTATTTCACCTTATGCAGCATCGCCTATCTGTTACAAAACACATGGGCGCGGTTTGGTTTTGACGAAGAACGGTGGGGCGCGTACCACACCTCAATACGCTTCAACAGGCG
>Ga0209755_10005620_pt1 | contig 14193 bp, 7 predicted proteins | sample TergutCo191P1_FD_187301 | JGI IMG/M metagenome (GOLD analysis project Ga0209755, IMG submission 187301) | Cornitermes sp. P1 segment gut microbial communities from Petit-Saut dam, French Guiana - Co191P1 (SPAdes) (version 2) | ecosystem: Host-associated > Arthropoda: Insects > Digestive system >... | reverse complement strand
GGGGGGGGGGGGGGTATTGCATTTAGTTGGGACATGATTGTGGCAAAGAGGAGCAACTGTAGTTAACAATTTCTGCAACAAGAAAGGTCAAGGCCGCGCACTTTAGCTTAATGAAATTTAAATATTATGTACTTGTTTCGATGAGAACACTAGAAGTGTCGCAGATTAGCACGTGATGACTAAGCAGCTTTGAGGATTGCAAGATATCCTGAGGATATGTGCGCATCAGCATTTAAGGTGGTGTGTTTTTACATGGCGGGAGGGTGCAAAGAGTGAGAATTACGGTGAACTTATTGAATGCAAAGCATTGAGGATGCTTTAAAATAACAGATAATCTTTTGAAAGTATAGTACATTGCAGTTGTTAATATTCTCCATGCACATTTCATGAGACCCACAGTTACACCTGCAAGTAAAACTGTGATGTGTTTCAGTTCAATTTGTGTGGCTACTTGTATTGTGTGGGTGTCTTGATGGGTCCTCACAGCTGTAAGGACTGCCTTAGAGGCCGCATGATGGCAGGCTCCAGCAAGGATGGCTTGAGGGTGCCTTCTGCCAGTTGCAAGGAGAATGGGTTTGATGATGCTGATAGCATGCCATGTAGGTTTTTATATTTATAAGATTGTAAGATATCACAATACACTTTTACTGCATAGTCATTGTATTTTTTTCCTTTACAGTTATTGTCCTAAAGAAAAGGTGTCATGACACTGCCAGTGACTAGGCCATCCAACAGTTATATGAAAATGCATAAAGATTGGCAACAAAAACTGTTTTTACAGTCAAAGCATGTACTGTCACACATTAAAATATAGTATTAGGGATATAATTCAGATATAATATTTTATTTATTTATTTATTAGCAGGTTGTACAGTGTGTTTCCACGTCTTCCTGCGCCCATTTAACAGTTATCTTATTCCTCCAGTTGCTTCTGTCATTTCAGACATCTTTAATTTATCCCTTTTCTCCCATCAGTCCTCTAATCCCTTCTGCTCACATAAGTTTAGGTCTACCTCATTTTCTTCTTCCTGGTGGATGCCATCTCATAACTTCTTTTGGCAACCTCCCCTCTTCCATTCTTTGAATACATCCATACCATTGAAGTTGTTTGGTTTTAATATCATGTAAAAGAGACTTTACTACATTCATTTTTTGTTTAATAATAGTATTCCTAATTTTGTCCTTCCTGAAAATTTGAGCTTCGCTTCGCCAAAAGTCCAATTCTGTGGAATTTGGTTGTGGGGGCCATTAACCCATTAGCCATTAACGCCCAACCCCCACATCCCACACGAACAGACCAGTAGTGCTTCAGCCTGCATAAGGATACTACACCACCCCAGCTGAACCATACCGTAACACCAACACACTTCGAACCAGGTATGTGATAACTCATACGCACGACATCAGAATATACTCCGGAAACATTGTCAAAAACACACTACACACTGGAGAACTCAAGAACCATAGGACACCGCAGCAACCAATATTTACAGAAACACGCTTATTAAAACAACCACACACGTCATGACTAATCACTCGCCACTAAACAAGGATGCTAATCCTAAAATCTCTATCCTTACAGAGCAATACAACACGTGAAATAAATCCACAATAAGTCACAAGCTTCTGAAGATGGATGCACTAACATTCGAAACATGTTGAGCAGTAAATAGTGAAATAATAAAGCAAGTGACATCAAGTTGGTCTGTCTTTATTCAACTAGCATTGAATATATTCTTGTATCCTGAATCTCCAATCCCATCTTTGCACATTTCTTCTGCCATTTTTCTAAAGCCTTCTGAATATATATTTTAAATAAAGTGGGCGATAAACTACATCCTTGTCATAGTCCTTTTGTTAGTTAAAATCCTGAAGGAAGTTGTTTCCCTATTTTAATTTTGGAAAAAGAGTTCTTATACAAGCTCTTTGTTGCCCTAATAATACTATTACTAATATTGTAGTGTTCTAATGCTTTCTGTAAGTTTTTAAGGGGCACACTATTGTATGCTTTTTCTAAATCTAGAAATAGTAAGTGTAGACATCTTTTTTCTTTGTCAGTTGGTTTAAACAAAATGTATGGTCAATTGTGGATTGACCCACCCGAAATCCTGCTTCTTCTTCTGTTCCTATCTGGGAGAATTCCTGTTTCAAAAAATGTTTTATAATTTTTCCATATAATTGACTAAAAATATTCAATACTGTAATTCCTCCATAGGTTTCATATTCATCCTTCTTTCTTTTTTTATAAATAGCTGAAATATGTCCTATTTTCCAATCATTGGGAATTTTGTCACCATTTAAGCATCATTCAAAAATTTGTCTTAATAGCTCATATAACTTCTCAGTTCCTGGTTTTAGTAATTCTGCAGGTACTCCTCCAGCTCCGCATGATGTGTTATGTTTTAAGGACTTAATTGTCATTTTAACTATTTCTATATCTAAATTAAGTTTATCCATTCCTATCTCATTCATACCTTCTAATTCAGTTTCTTGCTGTCCCAAATAGTGTTCCCTATTTTCTGTTAAAGGTCCTTTAAAATATGTTTCCCACTTGCCATTAAGTATGAGGTTAAAATATTGTCCTCCAATTTAATTTTTCTGTAAATTCGTCAGTATTCTCCATGCTTCTGTGCTTCGTTTACCACCCAGGTAGTGTTCTACTGTAGAAATGTCTTTTCCCAGCTTCTAAGCTCTATTCTGTCCTGTGGGTCTTTGGAGCTAATCCATTTCAAATATTTTCCTTTTTTGTTCTTTTACCAATTGTCCAATTTCTTCATTCCAGTAATAAAATGGCTTAGTTTTACTTCTCAAAATTTTTTCTCCTAATGCTTCTTTTGCTGCTTCATGAATGCATTTAACAAGATGTTGGTAACATTCTTCTGTACTTTCAAAATTACTTTCTCCAATTTTCTCATCTAATCTCTTCTTATTTACAAAACTACTACTTTCATCGCTTAAACTATCTATATTATATAATGGTAATTGTGATAATTTTAATGCACAGTCTTTTATGTTTCCCTTGATTCACTTGCATTGTTTTTCCCATATGAAAAAACAATTTTTGCATTCACTAAGTAATGGCCACTTCCAACAATCATTCCTTTAAATACTCTTACAACTTGAAATTTTAAACCTGAATTTTGTCTAGCAATAATCTAATTTATTATAGATCTTAGCTGCTGTGTATCTTGGTGCCATGTGTACTGATGTATCCTCTTGTGTTTAAAATATCCATTCAAAATTTTTAATGAATTTTGTTCACATATATCTATAATTTTATCACCATTATCATTTATTACTTCTCCAAATGGACCCACAACCAGGTTATTAATTTCCCCCCCCCCGTTCCACTGTTAAAATTTTCTGCAATTGAAATTTCCCTGGAGTTTCCTATTTCAACTATTACTTCATTTAATTTCCCAGAAAAATCTTCTTTTACTAAAGCATTTTCATCACCACTTATTGCATAAATTCCTAAAATGCATAACTTCTTTCCAAATAAATTCATATATAACTTTATCATATTTTTCATTTATTGCCTCCCAAGTCACAATATAGCTCTCATATCTCTTTGTAACTAAAATAGATACTCCTTGCTTTGCTCTTTTTTCTTTTGAAACTCCACTATAAAAGTGTAAGTAAGGTCCTAGTATTTCTACTCCTTTTCCTTTTTTCTTCATTTATGTTAATATCATAATGTCTTGTTTTAGTTCTTTCAAACCCTTTGTAATTTCTCCTGTTTTATTTCTTATTCCTTGTACATTCAGCATGCCCAACCGTATAGTCCTCTTACATAGCTCATGTCATTGTTGGTTGCATCTATCTAGGGTATTTCCAATGGGCTTTTTAGCAGTTTTCTTTTTCCGATGAGCAGGGGGCTGGCCTGCTGCATCAACCCCCAACCTGGAGGACCAGGTGATTTTTGATCAAGGTTTTCTTCCTCTAGCCCTTGATACACCAGTATCAAACTGCAAGGCAGCAGTGCTAGTTTTGGTCCACCCTGAGTATTTTATTTCCCTGGTACCGCCATATTTGGTGAGCATTCCCCTATCCGCCACAAGGGGAGGCGCCCGATGGAAGACTAGCAACTCCTCACGGATATTAATCTATTAATTATTTGCTCTTAGGAGTCAAGGTAGATTAGTGGATATAGTGATTAGGCCGTGGATTGGACAGTTTGGGGTTTGAATTCTGGGAGGGGCAAGAGATTTTCCTGGTCTCAGAAATGTCTAGACTGGTTGTGGGGCCTCCCCATGCTCATGTATAATGAGTGGCAGGTTTATATTTGGGAAGGGAGGGGGGTTAACTGGCCAGGGTGTGAAATGTACCACTTACCTCCATCTAGTGCTGAGGTTGAAAATATGGGTAGTGTAGCTACACCCCTGATCCCCCCCCCCCATGTGCCTTCATAGGGACACTTTTAATTATTTGCTGTTAACCAGTTAATAATTAGTTTCTGTTAACCTTTAAATGACTGGGTTGATATTTAAATTTTAGGCCATGGTTTATGGAAAAAAAAAAGTATTATTTGAAAAGAAAAAGACAAAATTATGAAGTTCTTGACATTTTTGAAAAATAAAAGAGATTATGAAGCATGTCTTAAAAATACAGCAAATTTCATTGATGCCGAAATATATAAAATAAAATTGTAGGAGGTGGCTTGTTACATGCATTCACAGGACATCTAATGGTTATTCAGTTAACTGGCAGAAGTTGTCTGGAAATGGTGCAGATAGTATACTGAGTGGTGTGTGTGTACGTATCCATTGATTAATTCAGATAAATGTACACGGGTTACACTGTACACATTAAATGGATGAAGTGGTGACATGTACTGGCGTTTCTAAAATTATTTAACCTCAAATTTTATGTATATAAATGTAAGAGGACAACATTGATATTGCACCCGTACAGATTTTGATTTTTTTATACCATTGATTTTCCTGTCAAACTGTTTATTGTTTTTAATTTACCACTGATTTTATCAGAGATTGTATATATGTGTATGCACTTTAACCTGTCTGTATTAATTTTAAATTGTTGTAGATAATAAAGTGTATATATGTTGCACTGTAAACACCGCAGAATGATACATTGCACCTGCAACTTGTGCTGAAAGGGGGCACAGTGTATGTGATTAATAAGCATCTAATAAGATTATATCTACTAAAACCATGTCCTGCCATCCTCATTTGAATTATGATGTAACAGGTACTTCAGTGAACTATTAGATTGTTCAAACTTACTTTGTTTTGCAGTCGTCATGAACTAACCTTCTTACTGATTCTTCTTGCACTTCCCAGTCTTCTTCCTTGCATCCCTTAGACAAATGACACCTGTGACCTTAAATTTTTCTTGATAAATGGTAAAATCTACTTGTCTCAGGTGAGCAGGCATGCAGGGTTTCAGTGCCTAGTGACAAGGAATAACTGGGGCAGCAGTTTTGCATATAGTACTGTATTATAGTGCATTTGTTACATAGCTGATACTCCCATGTCAGATTTTTGCAGTTTATTACATCAGAGGCACTGTGCTAAAAGCCAGAAGGTTGCAGTTTCAATTTGCAATGGCGTCATTGGAATTTTTCATTTACATAATTCTTCTGGCTGCAGTATAGGCCTGGGGTCAACTCAGCCTCTAACAGAAATGAGTACCAGGAATGTTTTCCAGAGGTAATGGCAACTGGTGCATAGGGCTGACAACCTTACCACCTTCATGTGCTGATCATATAGAAATTTAAGAGTCTCAGCCTCTTGGAATCCTGGACCTGTAATAGGCCTTTTCAGGGATTGGGTTTTTTTTTTTTACTGTCATAACTTGCAGAATCAAGTCATTTGAAATTAAGTCCAAAGGTCAAAGAATTGATATTGTAATTATTTCTTCAGTGTGTACAATAGAAGAGGTGTAGGAAAGTTCATAACTTGACTGACGTGAGCTATGTCATCATCATGTGGTGTAACGACACACTGACTTATGCTGGAAGTTATCAGTTGTTACACAAGGTATGCCTTTACCTCCCTGTCACATAGATGTGCAGGGTTATCATCCTATTTGTGTTGCAGTGAGAGCACTAAACTTGTACTTAGCTTGCTGGTACAGAGAGCAGCTATCTTAGGTAAGTCAGAATGACTTTGTTAAGGCTGTTGCCTGAATAATACTTCAGTTTTTCCTTTTTAATAAGTATTACATACCTGGTAATGTGATACTTTGAATTATTAGTGATAACATACACATTCATATCAGTTTCAAAGATTTCAATGTGAAGTACGTATTAGACATTCTGTGTGTGTTTTCAAAGTTACTTTACTCTATATAAAATTTGAAGTTTTAATTTCTGCTAAATGTCATGAAATCATCTGGAATAATCAGCTTTGCTAAGGTGGAATGAATCTCCAAATTTTGAAACAATTCATTCTCTGAGAAGACTTCATTTTATTGTGTTTGTCTGTGCTCTGCACTGTTCTGTTAAAGCCACATGGACTTCATATATGAAGCTTTTAAGGGTGTGGGATTCATTTTAGTATGAAAGTAATGAATAACATACTTGGCAACTTTACCTGGAATTTTTCTTAGTGTAGGTGCCTGTCTTTGTTTACAGCAATGCCATGGTTTGGAATGGACATTGGAGGTACACTGTCAAAGCTTGTTTATTTTGAACCGAAAGATATTACCCCAGATGAAGCAGATGCTGAAATGGAGACTTTGAAGAACATCCGACGCTACCTCACCAAGAACTCTGCATATGGTAAAACAGGCCACAGGGATACACACCTCCAGGTATTGGATACCCGCAGTTTGCAAATATTCCATCATCTTGTGGAACTTATTGAATTGCCAGATCATATTTAGGAATCTGACAGGATGATATCATGTCTTGTAGTTTGCAATGTAAACTATTTTGCCAGTAGCCACCAAAATTTGTGTACATGTTAAGACATGGAGAAAAATATTAGGTATCTCAAAAGATCTGGATCACTAACACAAGCTTGGTTTAAAACACCATTCATGTTGGTGGAATGAATGATACACCTTGAAAGAACTAAGATGTAAAATATTTCATTCAAATTTTACAGAACATACAATTTTCAGTTGATGCAGCTATCCTATACAGTTACTTGGTGATATGATGCTTTTGTTATAGATGGACAGTGTTGAAATACGACATCGAAAAGGAACCCTGCATTTCATCCGCTTTCCAACCTGTGAAATGGGGAACTTCCTGGCACTGGCCAAATCTAAAGGCATGGCTACTCTTGTCACAACTGTTAGTGCCACAGGGGGCGGAGCGTACAAGTTTGAAGATAACTTCCGAAGGGTATGCCACCCAACTCAATACAGCTTGTGTGCCATGATATGCTTCCACTTGATCTGAAGTTTTGAGGTTTTCATCATGATGAGGATTCATTCTGTGGTCTTCTGTGTTACAACATATGGTGTGTTAGGTGGATACTAACATTTCTGAAGATTCCACCTTCTATCTTGATGATGGAGGTAGTGGGTTACTCCCAAATGTCAGTATACACCTTCCAAACCATGCACTGTCATAACGCACAAGACCATACTATAAGTGCTTCAACATTGTTACTCACTGAACTAGCCCTGTGTTTTTATATTAGTTCTGCACAGTTGCCTGTTAATAAATTCTAAATTATAACTCACATTGCCTTCAGACATGGCCTTGAGCCAGTTCAGTAAAGTTCACACCCAAATAACATAATTCCCCACTATTGTTTTTGGTGTTCCAATTGTCTGTTTTCTAAGAGATTCCCCCCACCCCCTTCCCTGCGCCACCCCAAAATCTGTGCATGCTTCTTGTTTATTCTGTTCAGTCCATCATAACGTGGGTACTATAACAATAATAGGTGGCACATAACAGGCATGATGGTACAAGAGGTGCATCTAAAATTTTAGGGGGGAAACTTTGTAGAAATGATTACATGGAAGTTTGAAAGAGGAGATAGATGACATTAAAATACATTCTGGTGAAGGCTGGATTAAGCTGGCTAAGGACTGGTGCAGTGATGTGCTCGTGTTAGTTGTACTGAAGCTAAAGAGCTGGTTCATTAACTTACATACGTATGCACAGGAGTTGAACATGCGCCTTGCCAAGTTTGATGAGCTGGACTCGCTGATTCGTGGCATGCTCTATGTGGAGACCAACAACCCTTGTGAGTGCTATTACTGGATCAATCCCACAGATGATGAGCGCTGTGAAAAGAGGTTCTTTAATTTCAGTGACCCATATCCTTTCCTGGTGAGTCAGCAGTTGCTACATGGCAGTCTTTGAGAAGCAATACATTCACATGCACTAATCCACATCTTTATTATGAGCAACAGGATTTTATTTTGTAAACATGAGTTATGGATCCTTGTTTGTCTGGTTTTAAATAATTCAAGAAAGGACACAAATTAAAGAAAATATTGTGTCAGGTTTGTTTTGTTTCTGCAGCTGTAGTAGTTGTTGAAAACAGGCCTAGATTCCCACATCCTTACTACTTTACATCATTGTGTTCCTGTCATTTCTCATTCAGCATCAATTGTAAAGAGTCATTTTATACTTTCAAACAAATATGTGGGTTTGTCAGCATGCTGTTTTGACTTCCTGGCCTTTTCCACTTTTATAGTTAACTTCATTGAAAATTTGTTTGGAAGGCAATAAATATGTTCACATGGTACAGTTCTGACTGGAAGATAGGAAGGGAAGTAAGCTTTTATTAAATTATTTAATTTTGTGTAATAAGGGTGCCATTATTATTATTATTGTTATTATTATTGTAAGCATGTACATTAATAAATTGAATTGAATTTATTTAGTAGTAGTAGTAGTAGTAGTAATCACCTTTATACAGGGTATTTACAACTATATGCGTGAAACCATATTTCTAGGGTATATAATATTCCAGCTATTCTGTTGTTACAATTCCATACATGTATTGTTATTTCCCATGTTGAATCTTTTGTACTTTTATATTAGTACTTTCTGAAGTATTATTATTATTATTGTTGTTGTTCACATTTTAAATAACTGTTTGTTCCTGGACTGTAAGGAGGTCAGGTAAAGCAAAAAACTGATTAAAATGTCAGCAGCAATGTGAAATTTACAGAAAACTTTCATTCTCACACCACTTTATACACAAACCTTCATTATTAACTTACTTGTTATGGAATTCATATTATTAAACATTTTACTTTACCAAACATAAATTGAGTTCCCTTTGCATGCATTTATGATTAATGCATATATTTTAATTTTTGCATGTGTAACAAATAGCAATGGATCACACTGCCCATCAACAACTTACATGTTGACATACAAGAAAGCTTCGTAATATAGTTTTAATGCTCTGCCATACTAAATTCTACTGTAGTGATTCATGTGTATTAAAAATATAGGTCCATATTATCACTGTCATTTGAGTCAAATTTCATCATAAAATTTATTTACCAAAAAACTGTGCATAATCTGACTCCATAAAACAGGGCTGTTTTGAGTAGTTGATTCTTTTTTTCAGTAGCCAAGAATAAGAGACACTTAGGTGGGTGTGTTCTTGAGAAGAGTAAAACTGAACAAACCCTTCATTATTTTCATGAACACCTTACCATGAAAAGTGCAATACATTTATTTTTGCATTTGAGTCATTTCTGGTAGTGTATGTCAGGAGAAATAGTTAACAGAACTTTCTGAACGAGAGTCTACAGTTTGTACTATATCTAGCCTGATTGCGTTTCATGTGTGCCACTTGATTTATATATAAAGAAACTACTTCCTAAGCCCAAGGTACAGAGATCTATGGAATGTGTTGCAGATTGTGAATATTGGGTCTGGCGTCAGTGTGCTTGCAGTGTACGGACCAAATAACTACAGAAGGATATCGGGCACTAGGTTAGTTTCCATGCCCCTGTCTTAGCTTATACACAGAAATGCTGTGCCATTCTGTCAGTTACTGCTTTCTTTTTGTATCATTTCAGCACCAGATAATATAGTTGTGCTTAGGTCTGATGATGTTTCTCTGTCCTATACAACAGACAGCAAAACACAGAAGTTAACTGTATTGAGTCTTTGTTTTAACCATGTCACAGCTCTATGGTACATACTTCTGGAATACAGTCACTCTGGTACATGTTCGAGTGTCACAGAATCATGATCAAGTGGAAAAGGCAAACCCAAAAGCTGCAAGGGCAACACATGGAGTACGAGTTTCACCAGATTAGAATAAGATAAAAATTAAAATAATAGTTTTACATGGTGTTTGTGAAATGCATGACAGTATACACAAAAAACAACAAAACTTTTTATGTAAATGTAGGATGCAGGGTGGTTTCATTTTTGAGCTATGGCCCACTTTAAAAAAGGAGAACGAACAGAGAACAGTGGATGTACCTGTACTGCAAAGATTCCTGTACATGACTTCTGTTCTGTAATCTGAAAAGTGTGTTAAGAACATACGGGCATACTCAATAAATTATGCAATGGTTATGTTGCAGTTTGGGAGGGGGCACATTTCTTGGACTCTGTTGTCTGCTGACAGAGTGTAATTCCTTTGAGGAGGCAATTGACTTGGCAACTGGGGGAGACAATACACGTGTGGACAAATTGGTCAGAGACATCTATGGAGGTGACTATGAGCGCTTTGGGCTGCCAGGTGATTTGGTGGCTAGCAGGTGAGTGGCTGCAGGTGGCATACTATTGACAAGTGACAGGCACAATGAGTATGATATCACACGCACTTTTTGTGCAGCTTTGGACAAATGAATTCCAAGGAGAAGAGAGCCTCTGTGACAAGGGAAGACCTTGCAAGAGCCACGCTGGTCACCATCACCAACAACATTGGCTCTATTGCACGCATGTGTGCACTCAACGAGAAGATAGAGCGAGTTGTGTTTGTTGGAAACTTTCTGAGGGTCAACCCTATATCCATGAAACTACTTGCCCATGCAATGGACTACTGGTCAAAAGGAACATTGAAGGCTCTCTTTCTGGAACATGAGGTAAGAAATTCTCTGAACTCGGTAGCCCACCACTCCACCTTAACATAAGTCACACACTGGAGTCCATGTCCTGACAACCTGTATTTCAAAGACCACTTTGTATGGGCTTCCCAGCACTGATTAGGTTTTCGTAATCTCTTCATATTAGCTTCTGTCATGAAAATTGTTCTTATTCCCTTGGGAATGCCATATGGCCTGTCCGTTTCGTCCTTTATTTATTCACCTGCACCACATCAGGTGAACAGCTCCTTGTGATGTAATTTTCTCAAGTCTATTACTTCATCTCTTAAGACACCCTAAATCTGTTCTTCCTTCAGAGTGAGAGGCCAAGTTTCACACCAGGCTGAGCAATAAGTAGCTTCACTACTTATAAGGTATGTACAAATTTTATGTCATTATGTAAGAACAGTTTTATAATATAGCCAGCTTCAATTTTGGAGAACATAGTTCCAGTGAGTGCTTTCAGGGGAACAGGTTTTCAATGGTCAATTCTTGGATCAGTCACCTGGCCTCTTCATTGTCTTGATTTGTCAAACTAAACATCACTAGCAACCCACCACTGAAATCTTGTTTTAGTCAGAAAACAGTGTGCTTGGCTATATTGCAGTGTATGTAATTGAATGTATATAATGACATTACATTTTTACATGCCCAGAAACACACAGTTCTGTTGAGTTCACTGTGTCTCCTTAATGTTTGGGGTTTTGGAATGCAAATGAGATGATTATTATGAACTGGAAACAACATTTCCTATGCCATTTTGCCTTGTACTGTTCAGTATGGCATGTTTTCAGGGTTACTTTGGGGCTGTGGGTTGCCTGCTGGAATTCAACAGTCCTGGCAGCTGAGCCTGTTGCACAAGCATTCCTGAATCATCACAACATTCAAATACAGTAGTGTTAGAACATAATACATCTGTCTGCATGAACTGCTATTATTCCAGGGACATATTTAGGTGTGTTAACACACCTCTTATGCAGTATAGCTTAACCAGACTTAGCAGCTGCAGTAAGTTCATGTGGCCAACTGTCCTAAACAGGGGATCACACACATATACTGTATCATATTTTGATGCCATAACTTTTTAAATTATTGTAAAGTTGTTGGGAATATTGGTGTATAATGGAATTGTTAAACAAAAATTAAAATGCAATTTATAGAAATGTTTTTAATTTATTGTTAACTCATTATGTGTGAGAGTATTCTGGACTGTGGAGAAATAAATCAGATACAACTGTGTTTGAATACACTGTTTACTATTATAAATATTCATAATAAAACCATTACACTTTATTTCTTGAAATACATGAACATCATTCCTGGGAACCTACTCACTGTCCATTAAATACCACTGCCAAGTCTATGAGGTGGGAGCCAGAATAAAATGAACATAAAATTGATGGAAGATCAACTGCACAGTAACTGGGAGATGATTTGTCACATTCTTTATGAAGATCTGGAAAACAGGAAGAAATGGCTGAATTTGTTTCATAGTCTCATGGATGAGCTTAATCTGCCACAACAACAAAGTGCTTTATGGCATAATGCAGCATGGCAAAGATCAGCTGTCCAGTTTATTCACCTTATCTTGCACCTCCGTTTTCTAGTTTGCTAAAGTGAAAACTGTCATCACAGGAAGATTTCATGGGATATACATGTGTATATATATATATTTATAAACCATACACCAAATTACATACAGGTCTTTATTAACTCTTTTTGTGCAACCTGTAGGTGTCAAAATTTTGCAGTCAAAGAAGGTCACTTTGAAGGGGAGGGGAAAAAAAAATCTTATTGGGCATCTGCTCATATAGACCAAATCATAGAAGTTTGGTGGTTGACCACAGATCAGAGCCAGGGTCAGAAATGAAATGTCTGTGTGGGCATATTCAATTGTGGTTAGTGATTAACCCATCATTATGGGGGCATTTAAAACCCAGTTAATACTGTGACATGGGAAGGTTTTTCTATGGTGTATTTAAATTTTGAGCTAATTTGTGCAGGAGTATTCAAAATAATGTAGTTTTGTTAAAAGTGGTTGGATTTCGATGAAACAAAATATTTAGGAATGTCTAAGCTTTTCGAATATCCAATCAAATCTTACCTTAAAAATTTAACTTGGTGTGAAATGCCTTGAAACATTCTTCAACACATAAGGGCTGCTTCACATTCGGGGCACCAAAACACTGTCTCCTTCCTTCTATTGTTTTTGTAACACGCTACACATCTCTTTGTTGGCCTGGCCTTTTTTTTCTGTCTGTGGTATTCTTTCTGGAAAATGTCTTTCAAGAAGTTGTGGCACATTTTTGTCTGTGGAATGATGGCCTTGAAATTTCCTGACACTTTTACTTCCATGTTCAATAAGTAGTGCCTGTAACAGTTCTACTCTGAATTTAAAATGGTCTGTTTTGGTCTGTCCTGAATTTGCGCGGCATATTTCCATACAATTTAAAACTGTAATATTGAGTAATCTAAACAGTTTTATGTACCATTTAGTCACTTTCTTTCTTTCCAAAAGATAGGGTTGAGGTAGTTGGTCTTTAAGATCAACTCCACCCATGTTTTTGTTGTAATCTAGAACTGATACAGGCTTTTGCTTTTCCTGTCTACATTTCATTAGCTTCATTCTTGTTTCCTCTCCACAGCAAGTTGAAATCATTGTCACTTCTTTTTTGTTTTTCCACTTCAGAACGGACACCGGTCCTGGATGTTGAGCTACCAATTCTCCTTTCTTTAGTTTCTTCTCTTTCACTCTTTGTGGAATGTCTTTCCTACTAAGACACAGAGTTCCAACACAGTCAGTTTTCAAGGACTTTAGCCTTTGACCCAGAGCTGGCAAGTTATAAAAATTGTCCATCCACAACGTGTGGCCCTTTTTCAGCAATGGCTCCACAAGTGACAACACAATTGTTGCTGTTTTGTTTGTGTCACCTGAAATGAATGCTGTCTGGAACACAGTGTCTTTGCCAATAGGAATTATAAAGGACCACAATTACCCCGAACTGGACTCACATAGTTCATATGACTTGATTCCAAATTTGGAAGACTTTAAGGGGAATATACTGTCTAAAAGAAAGTCTTCCTCTCCATAGTGTTATTGACTCATCTATTGAAATGTTCTGCCCAGTTAAGTACAAACTCTGAAACTTTGTGTTGAGATGGGACAGGACTGGATAGATTTTGAAAAGTTTAGATGGTACCTGG
>Ga0209755_10005619_pt1 | contig 14195 bp, 6 predicted proteins | sample TergutCo191P1_FD_187301 | JGI IMG/M metagenome (GOLD analysis project Ga0209755, IMG submission 187301) | Cornitermes sp. P1 segment gut microbial communities from Petit-Saut dam, French Guiana - Co191P1 (SPAdes) (version 2) | ecosystem: Host-associated > Arthropoda: Insects > Digestive system >... | reverse complement strand
AAAGTTTTGTGCAGCATATGCTGAAACTAATCAGCTTAACTGGGACAGTGATGATGAAAAGGACTGAATACATTCAGACTTAGGGTGACATTGGTAAGTATATTTATGCAATGTCAGTCAGTGCATTGGGGATATTATAGTAGAATGACTGGGCTATTGCTGGACAGTCCAAAGTTTAATTCCTAGCAGGCATGAGAGATTTTTTCTCTTAAACAACTTTACCATTAGTCAACACAATTACTTCATGACATTTCCTCAAAGGAAGTACTGTAAATGGGAATTCTGTGACGTGCGTTAAACTGATGATTTACACAACCCCAAGTGTCGTTATTTTAAGTATGTATCTTGGGCCATCCGATGGCTTAAGTGATCAGTCGCTGTCCTCTCACCTCAGAGGTCCAGGTTGTATTCTTGGGGGTCCATGTGAGATTTGTGGTGGACAAATTGGCACTGGAACAGGTTTTTTTTCCTGATTACTTTGGTTTCCCATCAGTGTCATTCCATTGGTGCTCCATGCTCATTTGTCTGTCACCAACCATATGCAATCTCAGCAGTTGCCAGTGGCATTAAATAACTCACTTTCACAAAAAGTATGTAGTGTAACAACTTTTTTGTGCTACTTGACTTACCTGCTGTACTTTACTGTTTGATTCTTCACTTCAAAACATCCCCTGCCTAGAGTTTTTGCTTATTAATTATTTCACTTAGGAAGAGGACACAATTTGAATTTTTTGGAGAGAATATCATATAACTACAGCTGTGAAACTGATAACTGATTTTTGGTTGCATATGAATGTATAACACTTAACCTGCTATTTTCAGTAGTTAACTACATATATAGAGAGAAGGGAAATGTAATTTACATGTAACTTAAATGCACTGGTTAAAATTCATCACTCTAGCAAAAATTCATATTGTGGTTTACTGGGTTATGTCACAATGTAATCAGTTGGAGAGTTGCTATTTCAGAAGACCATACTGCCTGCATCTTCAGATGATGTATTGCATGATTACATAGAAAATATCTTCCCTGCCTTTATTCTTAAATTTGTTGTATGATGAAGCTGGGGTCAAGGGAACTTTGGCTGGGCCCATGCCTTGATTGGGTCATGGCCAGGGGGTGATGGCTATGGCTCAGGCCGGACACTGCCGTTTGTTCCCCGGGTGGTAGGTACGTAATATATAGCCTCTGCCCACCCAAGACCATCTGTGTGTGGTGAAGAGCCACACCCTATGTGAGGTGACCCTGTTTGTGCAGAACACAGTGGGGCTAAAGGAGTAAACCTAGAAAATAAACCCCAGAACTTAGGTGTGATGCGCCATGACCATGGGATGAATGGCAGTGGGTTAGCCTGTTGTTAATGGTGCCTTCTGGGATACCAGGTGACCTCTCAGTTGTAATGTAGCCTTACTAAGCATGGGGCTCTGCATGGCAGACTGTATTTATCCCCCTAAACTCATGGGACCAAGATTGATACATTTAACTTTGTCAGAAACCCGAGAGGTGCACTCTTTGAGTGGGAATTCCAATATATATTCTAAGGAGGGCTCTAGCAGTAGGTACCCACTGTGCTGGGAGACTCCGCAAGGGGCAACCGAGCTGAATCCAGACTTAACTGAGACAAGAGTGACTCCCACTTATTGGGAGGAACACCTGCTCACAAGTATTGAAAGTTCGGGGAATCTTGAGATGCTGAAAGAGAGAATCGGGACCCTGAATGTCCAGAATAAGAAAAAGATTTGTAGTGGCGCTGCTAGGAAAAAGCAAGGAAGGCCAGACTGGCAAAGGTTCCAGCTGGGAACTCTGACAGGGTGCAACCTCAACAGGGATCCCCTAAATTGGGGCTCCATTTTCAATGCAGGCCATAGGAGAAATGAAAAGTTTTGTGCAGCATATGCTGAAACTAATCAGCTTAACTGGGATGGTGATGATGAAAAGGACTGAATACATTCAAGTGCACAAAACTTTTCATTTCTCCTATGGCCTGCATTGAAAATGGAGCCCCAGTTAAGGGGATCCCTGTTGAGGTTGCACCCTGTCAGAGTTCCCAGTTGGAACCTTTGCCAGTCTGGCCTTCCTCACTTTTTCCTAGCAGTATGTATGAATACATACTGTAGGGGCATAGCACATCTGGGTTCCAAAACCAGGGAGGTGACATACCACAAGAGCTCAGGCCCAGTGAAACTGGGCTCCAGTTTCAGGGAGGTAGCAGACCTCTGCAGGGTCACAGTAAGCCCCAGAGATCCTCCGTAAGCACACCTGAGAGCTGGCAGGTGAAGAGGCCCAAGAAGATTATGCAAGTAAGCAATGCCAAGGCTGCTCAGGAGGGTTTGAGGATGACCGTCGTTTGCGATGGCTATCTGGATGTCCAAGTCTCCAAGGAGAATTTAATAAATATTCAGCAGGCTATTGGTGGGCTTGTGGGTGCATTCTCTGAGGAAGGGCTCATCCCCAAGCTTATTGGTACCTACTGGGCCATGGGGGCTGCCATCATGGTATGCCAGGACAAGGAAACCCAGGATTGGCTGTGGAGCAATGTACCAGTTATGAAGGCATGGGAGGGCTGTAGACTGGAGGTTTTTGCCCCCTGCAAGAGAGCGGCAGCCTGGTTTTCCGGCCCTTTGGAGGACATGGACACTTGTTTCAGCATCTTTTTTGTTTGAAGGAGGGACTCAGTACTGGTCAGTGGAGGCTGTATGAGTGCAAGGAGGAACTCAGTGGTGGAGTCTTCTTGTGCTTGGTACCGATTTGTGGTCTGCTGCATCCCTGGAGAGGATGAAGTGGCATACATTCAATGGCGTGGGTCAGGTGACATTCTCCCTCGGTGCCAAATCAGAAGAGAGGCAGTTAGAAGAGGGACCCATAGGTGATATGGTGCATACCATTTTATTTATTCTGACAAACCTAAAACATAGTATCGCTGATTCTACGATTCTTTCCAGAACAACAGTCATTAAAGGAATGGACATTGCATTAATACAGGAGCTGTTGTATTTCAAGGGTTGTGTATTATGGGTTTGAATATTTCAGGATATACCTTGTTCTTTGGAGGCAAAACAGATAGACATAGAGCATGTATCCTTGTTAAGAACATAAATACATGGGATTCTACCAGGATTCTCTTGTAGGGACCTTGAAGCAGTCTTGGTAAAATATAATGAAGACGAAGCAGAAAAGAGCATTGTTATGTGCCCTGCCTATCTGCCTTCTGGTTCCAAACCTCTTCACCACCGACGGAGTTTTAGGAACTGGTGCAACGTTGTGAGGAGAAAGACCTCCGTCTAGTCATAGGGTGCGACTCCAACCCTCAACATATGGCGCTAGCTAGCACGGATTGTAATAACAGATGAGTGGCTTTGTTCGAATTCCTAAATTCTTTGAATATGGAAATTCTAAATCAAGGCAATGGTTCTAACTTTTGTAATAACAGGAGGTTAGAGGTCCTTCATATTACCCTGGAGCCCTTTGGACTCATGGAAAGTATCATAGGCCGAGAAGTCTCTTCTGAGCCTTCCTTTTCAGGTCGGACACATGCAATTCAGCTTTGAAGACTGTTTACCAGAAACTACCAGAGAACCAGTTGGGACTCGTTTCGAGAGGATCTGAAGGGCAGATTGGAACAGGGCTCATAAATGAACATGAAAGACTAGGCTGGATTGGGGCTGAGAATTTTTGTCCAAAAGGTGTGAATTTCGTGTTATAGGAAAATTGCTCTCTCTGGGTAGTATGAGCAGACAAACATTCTATAAAGTGGCCATCTACTTCAGAGGCCCGTAGAAAAGAAGTGTTGGGGCCTTGTAATAAGACCCTGAAAGAAAGAAAGAACTCAGAGCTGGGAACCCTATAAAGAGGCTTAGCACAGAAATAGAAAGGAGGTAAAAGCATCTAAGGAATTATTGAGGACTTTTTGCAACTCCATTAATGATCTACCTGCATCAGCAGGTTACATAGAGCTTTTACAAGGGATCTGAAACTCAAGCTTGGATCTTTCCTGGCTCATTTGGGGCTGTGAAAGCAATCCAAGGAAGAAACTTTACAACTCCTATTTGCAACTCACTTTCCCAACTCAGTAGTAACTGAGGAGATGGCGGCTTTTGCTGCTGCTCACAGTGCTGATGAGATGGGTAATAAGCCAGTACAAATTACTGGAGCCCGACGTTCCAGAAGGGGGTCCGGGTTGTGACTGTTGCATATGATTTGGATTTTTTGGTACTATTATTATTTGTTGATTGAACAAATTAACCCTTTCAGACCAAGGCCAAGTCACTCTGCAACTGTAAGTCAGATTCTCTTATTTAGTCTAAATATTTTTAGCTGGTCCGCTCTTGCTGGGGGAACCAAAAAAGTTTTTTCAGCTGGGTCCCAACCAGCTCTTGGCGGCCCTGGCTGCTCGCTATGCTAAGCGATGTGATTAGGTGGTTGCAGCAGATGTTGTCACTTATAAGAGAGTGGAATGGGTAGTCAACTCATTTGCCTAGTACAGAAGTCCAAGATTGGACCATATATTCCCTGTTGCAACAGGGATGAGAGATTATCTTTCCTTACCTACTTAGGATGTTTTGTGCTTTCCTGGCCATGGGCTACTATTCAGCCATATGGTGCAAGGTGAAGGTAGTGTTTATACCTAAGACCAGAAGGAATTCCTCTACTGGACCTAGGGGTGTCAGATGTACCAGTCTTACATCACTCTTACTTAAGACCATGGAGAGACTAGTGGATGGTGCTCTGGTCTTAGACCATTGTGTCTCAACCAACAGGTTTACCAGGTTGGAGAATCTGTGGAAATGGGTCTTCAGCTTGTGGTTCGGGTTGAGAAGGCACTTAACTTGTAGGATTCAGCTCTAGGTGTTTTCCTGGACATAGGAGCTTTTAACTACACCTCTTTTGATTCCAAAAGTACTGCTCTGGGTAGGCACAGGGTCAGCTCCAGTATTGTCCAGTGGATTAGAACTACCCTGGAGGGTTGCCTGGCCACAGTATCTACCAGTGAGTCGCCTAGTAGGTAGCGGTGTCCAGGGGTTGTCCACAGGGAGGCGTGCTATCCTGTGGTGCCTCATTGTCAACTATTTTTGAGGCTCAAAGAAGGTAGTGTATGTACTCAGGGTTATGCTGACTATTCCTGCCTGATGGTGGTGGACAAATTCCTGAACACTGTCGGGGCTCATACAGAGGACTGTTTACACTGTTGAAGTATGGTGTGTTGAGGTTGGTTTGTCAGTTAACCCTGAAAAGATGGACCTGGTTGTATTTACAAGGAAAAGGAATCTTCTGGTTTCTATGAACTTCACTTTTTGCATTTACCTTGCACTCTTCTGAGTCAACCAAGTATATCTCAGGGTGATTCTGGACTCTCGGCAGCCCTGGAGGGATCATATGAAAATGCAGGTGCAGAAGGCTCAGAATTCGTTGTGGTCCTATATGATGTTCTGTGGTGCAACATATGGCCTGAAGCCCTGTTTCATTGGCTCTGCGTCTGTATCATTCGTCTATCCATGAACTTTGCATCTTTAGTCTGGTGGGCCGGCTCTCAGACAGCTGGTGACAAAAAGAGGCTAAGTAGAATCCAAAGATTTGCTTATTAGGGGATAACAGGGGCCATGTGCACTACCCTGATGAGTGCTATGCATGCATTTACTGGCCTTCCTTGACGTGACCTTGTGGTTCAAGACAAGGCAAGATCAGTTGTGCACAGACTCTGGAGTGTAGGGTGCTGGTCTTACCTTTTCTCCACTCTAGGACACAAAGTTGTGTTGATACAGATTCAAAGATCAGATGATATGTTCAGTATGGGGAGTGATATAATGAGACCAGCTTAGAATTTTGTATGGGGTTATTTTGCTAACTGGAGAGGTGTGGACAAAAGAACTTGTCATGTAGTTAAAGAACTTGTCTAGCATGCAGATGGGTCATAAACGCAAGAGAGAATTGGGGCTGAAGTCTTGTGTCATTCCTTTGGTAGGAGGCTCAGTATCTTGCTGTGAAGACATACAACAGTCTTCCAGCACAAGATACTTGCTATCTTGGCCTGTATCTATGAAATTTGAAAGACTGCTAGGTCAGAGAAATACATCAGTATTTGCTCTGATAGTCAAGCAGCCCTGAAAGCTCTTCAGGCCGTTACAGCTACATCCACTTTGTTATGACTGTGCCAATGGACATTGAATGATCTTTCCACTAACTATTCGGTGAGACTCATATGGGTCCCCGGACATTCTGGTGTTAAGTGGAAATGAATGTCAGTCTGTTCCCTCTTTTGGAGGGTTTCCCGAGTAATTTAAGATGTCCCCTTGTTAGTTTATCAGCCTTTTGCAGGGTAAGTCTAGTGGTGGGGCTGCCACCTTCCTGCCTCTTGACTTGCATGCCTTTCTATTGGGGTGTGCTTCCCTAGCTGATTGGGCCTAGTTTAAGGGCACTGGACATTTGCCTGCACCTTCTACTGACTGCTACAGTTTAAGCTGCAATTCAGAAACATATAACTAAATAAACAAAATTAAGAATCGACAATATTACAGCTAAAGGGGGCTCAAAATTTGGAAGAGCAGCCTGGGTGCCGAAGAAAAGAGAGGAGTAAAGGATGGAAGTATCATAAATTAAATTTTTAAGACTCCTATAAGGAATTACTAAATTAGACTGGGAAAGGACTCAATCTGCTGAAGTGTAGAACATTGTTTGGGAAATACAACAGTATCAACAGAAATGGCTACAGTACCTAGAAAGGATGGACACAAACAGGATATCCAAGCAAACAATTTAGTATAAATCAAAAGAGAGAAGTAACTTAGGACACCTGAAAAGATGGAAGGACCAGTTTTGAAGTGCGTCATCCCCATTGTGTTATTAGAATAACAAAACCAATGTGGTATGTGTATATATCGTCAAAACACAACTATATTTATTAGTAGTATAATAGGGTAACTACTACATTAGGCACAACTACATGTTTTGGCCGCTAATGCTGGCCATCTTCAGGTTGTACATGGACTTATCAAGTAGCTATATCTGTCACATATGTGGGGTGTTTCTTTTAGGTGTGGGGAAGGGGTTTGTGTGGGACCGAAATCTCATTTGTGTCAGTTGCATGGTCTGGAACATTATCGTTAGTTTATTCATGCCTTATCTCTAGCTATGTCTAGAATGGGATACATTATATTACATCCTTAGTTATATATGGTATCTATGTGCTAAGTCTAGGATGTTATGTCTGTCTACTGTCTTTCTTTTATCTTTTCACTTTGGAAATTGTGGTATGGTCTGTATCCCATTATATAGGTACAGTGGCCATTAATTGTTGTTTATCCCAATTATAGGTACAGTGTCATTAAATGTTGCTTATCATATTTCTCTGTTTGTGTCACAAATAGAAATAATGTACTAAAATTAACATGTGTACTTTACTAATGTGTCTAGCGAAAAACAGTAGTACCACTGTGTTAAGTCTATCACTTGCAATACAAATATCAATACAGTTCTTAGAAATTCTACTACATCGTATTATTGTTAATTAACCGTTGTTTTGTACCAGCATTGTAGGCCATTTGTATGGAACATGACTGTTGTGTGTGTTGTGTTTTTTCACACCCCATGTGTGTTGTATCTGTTGCATAGGTAAAGGTAAAGCAGTTCCATTACAGGCCTGGACAGGCCCAGAGGGTCCCAGGAAGTTAAGGTTCCCAGATTTCATGACATGGCACAGGATGGTGGTAAGGTTGTCAGCCCTACACACCGGCCGCCTTTACCCCCAGGAAATACTCCCCAGGGCCATAGTGTGATCAGAAGGATTTTATGTCAATGAAAAATTCCAAGTATATGTTGCATAGCTACTTGATAAGTCCATGTACAACCTGAAAATGGCCAGCATTAGTGGCCAAAACATGTAGTTGTGCCTAATGTAGTAGATACCCTATTATACTACTAATAAATATAGTTGTGTTTTGATGATATATACACATACCACATTGGCTTTGTTATGGAAGGACCAGCTTCATCTTGAGGGTTTAGGAACAGGCACTATGCCTATTCCTTCAGAGTTCATGATAATGAAGTGGAAATGAAATTGTCGATGAGTTTACAGGGGAGGGTTCTGCTCACCAGTTTGCAGGACCAGAGCCAAACATTGTGATCGCGAGGCAAATTATTATACAGAGGATCAAGGGTTGGCTATTTAAACAGCACATAATGCTGCAACAAGGTTTTACTAGCACTGAGGGGCAGGTTGGGGAATTGATCTTGGACCCCAGCCACATTACTAAGACTAGGTTATTGTCCTCTAACGGAGTACAATTCATTCTTCTTAACTGGATATAACACCATCAGAAGACATCTGTACCTAATGAGGTTGATAGAAAGTTCTTTGTTTAGGAAGTGCAGAACAGGAATAAACCTCATCTCATGTTTTATGTAAGTGGAAGCTCTGGCCACACTTAGACATCATTGTCTGGGTTCCTTCTTTCTGGACCCAGAGAATGTTAGAAATCTGAATCTGGGAGCACTCTGTGAACTTTATTAAAGGAACATAGCTCCCATGACTCAGAATGTGATTTATCAGACACAAAGTTCCTGTTAAAAGGCCTAAGTGCATCAGGAATGATGAGGACACGAACTCACTGTTAACTGATTGACAATTAATTAATTAATTAATTAGTTCATTCATGATTCAAATTTTAATTCACAGTGCACAGTGAAATGAAGATTTGTTACTGTAAGTGTAAATTAGTGCTGTATTATCTGTTGTGATCAACCAGAATATATATGTGATGTCTGCACTGTGTAGAGTTACACTGAGCAGCCATGGATGTAGCGTAAGGAGCTGTATTTGGTGTAGAATTAAGGGCATTAAATTTAAATTTTACTTAAAATACTTATGACACAGTACATTAGTGCATACTGCAGACTGTAATAATAAAATTGCATAAACGAAAAAGATTTAAAAATCGAAGACCCTTTATGGAGATGAAAGGCAGGGTTACTATATGGCAAATGTGACAGCTCTGTCATTCCTGTTTACAAATAATAAAACTCCGTGTTCAAATGTAAACTTGTGTACAAGATTTTTTATTCTAGTTGTCAGTGAAATCAGCACATTTGTGTGTTTTTGTTAGTTCTGTTTTGTGATAGCTAATCACTTCTGTCACATTCCATTCCCCTGCACTGCACAACTGTCTCTCACATCTGTCATGGCATATTTGTGTGTTGGTTTGTAGTTTCCAATGTTCTCAATGATTTAAGTCATCAGGAATACTTTTTCCATCACCCAAACATTAATTATGTCAGGTGACCAAAGACTGGAGAAGCATATTCATGAGTGGAGATTTTTTTTTTAACAAAATTTATAAAGCCACCACCAAGAATTGTGTAGGGGTTGTTCTTCCCAGAAAATCTTTACTGCAAAACCCACAGAGTACAAGATTCATTATGCCCATCTATATCTTTTTCTTCAAGAACTAGAAGAAAGTATATAGGAAACACCACTGGAGTATCTTCCAGGTAGATTATCTGCCTGTGTATAAATGAACATGTTTCTTTGCTTTGATCTTTCCCATGAATTATAAAATTTAAATTATAAATCCACAGTTTACAAAACCAGTTAACCTCATTTGCAGACAGCTTAGGGAAATGCTAATTTTGTTGCACATCCATCATCTTGCATCGTCATTAATTTACATATTTTTTCAATTCAAAATCTTTGTCCAGATAATTTATATTTACTCATATGAGCTAGTTTTTCTTGTGCTTCTTTTGTATGTTCAATAGAAGTCTTAAATTTATAACCAACCATTTTTAAATTCTTATGAACATCTAAGCAAAACACTCCCATATTTTGTCAACTTACAATACAGCACATTGGACTAGATAATAGATCCATGGTTGATTGGTTAATACTCAAATTTACTGGAGAGGAGTGGAGAAAACTACATAATGAGGAGCTTAATGATTCGTACTCCTCACCAAGTATTGTTCAGGTTATCAAATTGAGAAGAATGAGATGAGCAGGGCATGTAGCACATATGGGGGAAGAGGAGAGGCATATATAGGGTTTTGGTGGGGAAACTTGACGGAAAGAGATGACTTGGAAGAACCAGGGGTAGATGGGAGGATACTATTAAGATGGATCTCAGGAAGTGGGATATGGGGGATAGACTGGATTGAGCTGGCTTAGGTTAGGGACAGGTGGTGGGCACTTGTGAATGCGGTAATGAACCTTCAGGTTCCATAAAATGCAGATAATTTCTTGGCTAGCTGAGAACCAGTTAGCTTCTCAAGAAAGACTCTGCTACATGGAGAAAGGAAGTATTTACTGGACTCCCCCACACACACACACACACTCACTCACTCATGTGCGCACATGCGCTCACTTCTTGATGTTAATCTACTTTGATTTTAATAATACGTTATTAAGAGTGTAATTTATGAGCATACATACATACATACATACATACATACATACATACATTCATACATATTACATTTCATCAATCCTAAAAGCCTCATTGGCGCTGGATATGAAACATATCATTAAAAAAGTTTTATGATAATGATTATGATTCATTTTACTTGTTCAATATACGTGTGTACAAAAAATATATGGTTTAACATAAAAATGATAAACAATTAATACTATTGCTGTCTTCCTAAAGTTACATAAAATGGAGATATATTAATTTAATATTTTTAAGTAAAAAAGTATCATATCAAATCAGGCCTCACATCATGAGTCTGTATTAGGCATTCAAGTATTCTTCTAATGAATAAAAAGCTTTATCATTTGCATTAAATATATTTCTTGTTTGAGTCTAATTCTACAATAATGTCCAGAAGTTTCATATATATTTTTATCCTGCTATAATAGACACCCTTTTGACATACTGTAAGTTTGGTTGATGGCGTTTGTAGTTTTATTTTATGTCTCATGTTTCTGCCATGAACTTAAGAATTAAATTTATAAATTTCAAAGTTTGTTGATTGTTACCTCATCAGGGAAAGTATGCACTGAGAGGGTAAGATTGGTATTTCCTGTTTTTGAAAAAATGGTTTGTATATTGTCCTAGAACTTGATCCAGTCATAATTCTAATTATTCTTTTTTGCTTTTGGAAGACTCCTTTACTTTCTACTGAGTTCCCCCAGAATATGCCACCATACTCCATTACAGCAAGAAAATAGGCAAACTGAATCATTTTGAGAGTTGGTGTGTTGCTGTACAGATACATCACTCTAACAAGTAACAAACACTACTTACTTTAGGCAAAATTTTGTAAACATGATTATTCCAATGTATGTTTATGTGAAGTTCTAGTCCTAAGAGCTTAATATTATTAGTCCCATCTATTACCTTATTTTGGTATGTAATTTGGAAAGGTTCACTTTGACAATAACTTGGGGTGAATGTAGCTATATTTGTCTTTTATATATGGAGTTTTAACCACAAATTCTATACTTTTATCTTGAATGTTGTGTTAATGTATGCACCACTGATATGTAGTCATACATGGAAACCTTTTGCTCTTGCACTTATTGTTTCATGTTGAACTCCTTGATTGCATTTCTTTTACAGTGAACTCCTTCATAATGGTCCAGATGAGTCACAATATTTTGTAGACATAAAAAAAACATTGGGGTGTTCCCACGTTCAGTTTACGTAGTTTGTTTTAAATTAAAGATTTAAAAGGACTGATGCCAGTATGAGGGTCTCAGAAGGCCAAACTGAAGGCATGAAAAGCATAAATTTAGAATAGGAGGCTATTACCTTTCCAAAATTATTTATTTTAACTCTCTGCTTGCACCGTAAATTCATAACATTCAGTTCGTATAGGAGGTAATATGTGACATTTTTGCCCACCTGTAACAATGTTCATTGCTATTTAAGTTTTTAATGAACAAGTGAATGGACTCTAAGATGAAAAAATACTGATTGCTTTCTCTGATGTGGAGGGCCTGGTGCATTACAGGTTTCTTCCCAAAGGCCACAGAATGAATCAGACTGTCTGCAGAGACTTTGCGATGATGTTTGTTGGGAGCAGCCTTACAAATTATTTCCAGTGCCTGGCTTCATCATCTTGACAGTGTGCCATGCCTAGTGGCCCTGAGTATTGGGGAGTTCCCATCCACCTTACTCATCAGTTTTGTCCCCCTGGGAGTTCTTTCCCTTCCTTAGGCTGTAGATCATCCTAAAGAAAAAATGATTCCAAGACTTACTGGAGATACAGCTGAATGCAACAGGGCAACTGCAGGCCATTTAAAAACAGGCCTGACAACAGGTACATTGAAAAGTGGGAATCACCTCATTTGATCTGGAGGATCCTACTTTGAAGGAGGTAATTCAGAGGAACTTGTGAATGCTTCATTTTTCGTGCAGTAATTTCTGTTCTGGATGTTTTTGATCAGCCATATGTTTGGCAGAAATAATACTGCCATTATCATTGATACAGTGAATGCAGTGGCATTCCCATTGCATGTTCTACAATTTTGCGTATGCTCTCATTTATTGTTTAGTTTTAATGACCGCAAGTCAATAATCACAGCGCAGAGTTTCCTAAATTTAAGATATTTCTTAATTTGATATTTATTTTTACATTTCCAAAGAGAATTCTTCACACTAATATAGAATAGCAGAACATTTGTGCATCAGAACTGTTGAACACAGCCCACCCATCATTGTAACTTCGGTAACAGGTGACAGAATGAGAAATGTTGTTTACAGGTAGCAGGTGACTGTACAAGAAAAATTGTTGTTTACATTAACCCTGTCTGTAAGGGTGAAGCACACTAAAGTAGACAAGATGATTCAGACTCGTAAGACCAAGCTGTTGTCACCACTTGTCAATATGACCCCATACAATCATTGGCTCACTTGGGTCAACCATGGATGTTTGATTGCAACAATAACAACAATTATACAGCAATGGCAGCAACAAAGAAACACACTTTTTGTACATTCACTGATTAGTGAATTTCACCATCCTAATAGCATTTCCTGAGGAGGAAACTGTGAAATTCCTCATTATTTGATTTTCTCCACCCTCTGGTTACTTTCTTTTGGAGCCAGATATCTTCAGAAGTGGAAACAAGTGTCATAAAACAAGTTGTAACATTTATTACCAGTGTTTAGTTTTCATTCTTGATGGCCATACAATTCCTGGAAATAACCTGATGTGCAATTATTTTTTGAATTGCAGCATGAATGCAATTGATTCAGAGTGGAAACAATCATTGCTTTATTACACTATACCACTATATCGCACAGCTTTTAAAAACAATGTCACATCAGGAAGTGATATGTATACGTAGTTCTTAACAATTTTTGCCGTGATAATCATGGCCAATGTAATTTTTCATTTTTGTGAAATCTTAATGAAACCTTATCTTGAATGGGTATAATAGTAAAAGTGGAAGATTTTTTTAATCACTGATTGATTGTACAGCGACACCTGAATATTTGTGCAGGCTGCTGACTAAACTACTTTCTGTCCTTGAAATGGTTGTATTAATTTCTACAGAAAATTCTGAACTGTTCATGATAAATGCATTTTGTGTAACTCAAAAATAAACAAAATAGCAATGGACATAACTGTCATTTTGCCAGAAAGAACAAAAGAACCAAGGTCAGACAATCTGTAACACCTAATATTTTTTTTTTTTTGTTCTCTATATAGAACTTGCTTAATGTCACATATCTGGCACTTAGAATTTTGAGGTGGCTGCTGGAGTTTTGGAACATTTTGCACCTCAGTGTAGGAATGTTTTTTTATCTGAATCCAGTGTGAATACACTGCACTTCATAATGAAAGTCACTTCGTCTCATACATGTAAGTGAAGAAGAATATGCACTGAATGAATGTGATATTATAAAATTACACCTGTTGGAAAGAAGTGTCATTACAGTAATGTAACACAACATACACTAAGGTATGGAAGCATATTTGGGAAATGGAAGAATGTAATGTTTGTGTTAGATGTCCCAGTTATTTCTTTTAAATGTCTGTCTCTGTCACTTGCATCCTCATCCTCCATTTCGATGTTCCAAATGATGCCAGAAATTGTGTTCATATACTTGCAGAATGGATCAATGTTTGTGCCATACATGTCATCTTAAACATGTATTCAGCAACATGCAGTGTGTGATGTGATCCCCTGTTATGTGAGTTGAGTGACACCATAAAATGTACCTCCAAGCTGATTGGAAAGTGTTAGTGTAAGCTG
>Ga0209755_10005618_pt1 | contig 14195 bp, 13 predicted proteins | sample TergutCo191P1_FD_187301 | JGI IMG/M metagenome (GOLD analysis project Ga0209755, IMG submission 187301) | Cornitermes sp. P1 segment gut microbial communities from Petit-Saut dam, French Guiana - Co191P1 (SPAdes) (version 2) | ecosystem: Host-associated > Arthropoda: Insects > Digestive system... | reverse complement strand
CAGCGAAACGGAACCGGCGTTCACGTCGTAGAAACGCATCAGCAGTTTGACCACCGTGGTTTTTCCGGCGCCGGTGTGACCCACGATGGCGATTTTCTGCCCGGGCAGAACGCCGGCGGTAAAGTCCCGGATAACCGGCGCGTCCGGGTCGTAACCGAAACGCACCCGGTCGAAAACGACGTGCCCTTTCACATGGGCCGGGGCCACCGGCTCGGGATGCTCCGGGGATTCCTCCCCCTCGCCCAGAAAGGCGAAAACCCGTTCGGCGGCGGCGGCGGTCTGCTGCAGCACCCCGGCCGCGCCCGCCAACTGGGACACCGGGTACCCGAACTGCCGGGTGTACTGGATGAACGCCTGTATCCCCCCGATGGTCATGCCGCCCCCGACGGCAAGCACCCCGCCGAGAATCACGATCGCCACGTAGCCGACATTGGTGATAAGCCCAGCAATCGGCATCATCAATCCGGAAAGGAAATTGGCCTTCCAGCCCGCCTTGTACAAAGCCTCGTTGTGAACGTTGAAAGCCTCCGCCGAGGCCCGCTCCCCGTTAAAGGCTTTCACGATGGCATGATTGCCAAACATCTCCTCGATATGCCCGTTCAGGCCGCCCAGGCTTTTCTGCTGGGCCTTGAAATATTTCTGCGATCTTTTTATGATCGCCGTTATCGCCACCATAGACAGCGGCAGAATCAGCATGGCCACCAGCGTCAGCAGCGGGCTTATTGTCAACATCATTACGACAATGCCGATCACCGTGGCGGCGTTCATCACCACCTGCGAAAGGCCCGATCCCAGGGTGTTGCTTAAAGTGTCAACGTCGTTTGTGATTCTGGAAAGCACGTCCCCGTGGGCGTTTTTGTCGAAGTAGCGGAATGGCAGGCGGTGAATCTTCTCGCCAAGCTGGTTACGCATCCTGTAGGTGATACGCATACTAACACCGGCCATGATATAACCCTGGACATAATTGAACAAGATACTGGCGGAATGGAGCGCGACAAGCTGCAGAATAATGGTACCCACCCGACCGAAGTCGATGCCCCCAAGTCCGCCCATCATCCGCATCATGCCGTCGAAAATCTCGTCCGTGGCCCCGCCCAGGATCCTGGGCGCAAGCACGCCCAGCACCGTTGACCCAATCGCCACGACGCCAACCAGCGCCATAACCGGTTTTTCCGCACCCAGATAGGCCGCCAGCCGCAGCATGGAACCCTTAAAGTCCATGGCCTTTTCCGTGGGCATCCCCGGCTGGCCCCAACCGCCGCGACGGTGTTGTTGGCTGTGTCTTTTTTCCGCCATATGTCCGTTTCAGGCTAGCCCAGTTTCGGGAAAAATTCAACAACGAACGGTGTTGCAGACCGCCCCATTCGTTACCCCTTTACCTTTGTTTGCAGACAGGATATCGTAAAATACGAGGCGAATCGCAACGTGTCTGCCCTTCCACATGGGCAATAGTGCCTAACAGCGTTTGCCCAACATCAGGAAGGTTAGAAGGGGATCGGCAAAGCTTATTGTGAGTTTAAGGGTGTTTTAGGTTCCGTCGTCGATAAAAATGCAGGGGGAACATGACCATGTGTTTTTCAGGTAAAGGCAAACGACTTTTTTTCGGGGCTATTTTCATGCTCATTTCACATGGCCTATTCGCGGAGGACTTCAATAACCATTCTTTCTCATTGGACCCTTTGAGCGGCCTTAGGTTTTTGTTAAACGGCTTTGTTGAACTTGATGTTAGAAACATAGCAATATCCGCGGATGTAAACTGGAAGACGGCAAGCCAAAGGGAAGTTGGGATAGGGGCATTCATAAGAGGGGATAGGCTGGCATTTACGACACATTACAGGTTCTTCCACAACAGGGAAAGGCTCAGCGGTTTTTTCTGGGGGATGTTCGGCCTGGTTGAATGGAGACGGATGTACTGGTTCTACGACGAAAATTCCCAGATAGATATCGGCTGGTTCTTTCCTTTCCATGAGCGCAACAATACCTACTACACGGTTGGAATTACCGGTGGGCTTGACCTGGGGTTTAGAATCCGCGGGAACAATTTTGGTGTAACCCCGTTCTTAAGGGCCGGCATCCCTCTGTTTTATATCTTTGGCGACGCGCCATCCCAACTTAACACCTGGGAATTTTACCGCATGAACATACTGCCAAGGGCCGTAAGCGTTGGGTTTAGGTTGGATTTTTTTGATATCCACAGATAAAGGCGAATGTTTTACAAGCAAGGAGATGCCGTATGCGTTTTGACATACCTGGGCTTACAATACTTTCGTTTTTCGCGGCGAGTATTTTTACCGCATGTGCGACCATAAGGGACACCCTGCCTCCGCTTGAACCCAGGTATTACGACTTTCCAGTCACGGGTGAGGTTATTGCGGCTGGTACTATCGGCAGTGTTATAGAGCGGGCCAATCCCAACCAGCCGTCCCCACCGCCGCTTGAAGCCGATATTTTGCTTGCGGGAAATGTGGGGCGACCGCTTTTCGTTATGGAGTGGGGACGTATTCGAACAGTCAGGCTGCGGTACCAGGACGACGATTCCAGATGGCTAATGCCTCCAGTCAGAAGGCCGTACAGGTGGGATGGTACGGTTACGATTGGGGATGACTCGGAGGATATCAGGGTTGGGTTCAACGTTTACGCCAACAGGGCCGGCGGAAGAAAACGGTTTGTCCTAACCACCGCGTCTTTGGGGCAGGCCAGCCTGGAATTTGGCGATCCGGTTGAAGTTTTTAATACGGATCGTGGAAATTGGCCCTTTCTGATAGGCTATGCACATCTGCCAACAAACAGCTATCGCGTTTTCGCGGTTCGCAACAATTCGCCCCAAGGATCCACGGGGAGGGTTTTTTTCAATCCCTTGCAAAGGTTCCAATTTCTTGACGGCGAGAACACTGTCGTGGCGGAACTGGAAATGGGCGGATACACGATATACGACACGCTGCCTTACGCCGAACTGGATGGTATGAGGCGGGCTTTGGCCCTTCTGGTCGCCTTTAGGCATTCGGCGTTGGTGATGCGGGATTTTAGCGGCTGGGATCCTCCCAGTAGGTTTTACCGTTTTCTGTATCCATAAGACGAGGTGCAGGATATGAAACCGACGTTAACCACCATACCTGGCTGGCCCAGTTTCCTTGAACCCCATGTAATCCCCAAAACCCAATATGTATAAGGCCAACGCAAAAGAACCGCCCCTGGATCTTGCCATGGCTTCCAGCCCCTCATGAATTTTTTTTGCTACTTCATAAGCCAACTGAACCGGCACGGCATTGCCTACCTGTCTATACTGTTGCCCCACGTTTCCGCAGAATTCCCAGTCGTCGGGGAAACACTGGCAACGGGCGTTCTCCCTTACGGTAAAGGGTCTTGCCTCCAAAGGATGGCAACGATCCGTCTGCTTTTGAGATGGAGAGGTCAAGACCGCCAAAGACGGTTCGTCCATGCTAAGCCGGCGTAAAATTCCCGTGCGGCCGCCTTCCATGTACCAGCAGCTTTTCATGTACTCTTTCGCCATATCTTCCGGAATATGCCGCCAATAACCGCCCGGAGGCACAAATTCAAATATTCTGCGCTTGTATTCCGAATACTGAACACCGGCACTGGAAGGCACGTTTTCCAAAATATCACGCAGTACGGGTTTGTAATCATGTGGATCCGGAAAATCTATGTTTACTCTTTCAACAAGATCGCTTCGTACCCCTACCATAATAAGGCGTTCCCTTTTTTGGGCAACGCCATAATCCCATGCGTTCAAAATTTTCGTCTTGGTTTCGTAGCCTTCTGCCTTAAAAATACTATGAATAGTTTCGTAGGTACGTCCATTATCATGGGAAATAAGCCCCTTTACGTTTTCAAATAAAAAGGTCTTTGGCTGTAGCTTTTGTAGGAAGACGGCGTAATGGTAAAACAATGTTCCCCTTGCATCTTCCAGCCCAAGACGGTTTCCTGCATAAGAAAACGATTGGCAGGGCGCACCGCCAGATAGCAAATCCAGTTCCCCTTTTGCAATATTGAAGAATTCTTCCAAATCTAAAGGTGATATATTTGCTATGTCGTCATTGAACACTTTCCATTCAGGGCGATTTGTCTTTAGGGTGTCTGCGGCAGCTTTCTCCAATTCAACCAACCCGATGCTTCCAAAGCCGGCTTTCTCAAGGCCAAGAGCCAAGCCCCCCGCGCCTGCAAACAGTTCAATTGAGGTCAAAGTTCCCTTTCGGCAAGTACTGGCTTTTTTTTTGCGCTTATTGTAATTTGCTTTCGGCTTACCAAGTTGGAGTAATTGGGCATTTTCCAAAACACAACCCCTTTGCAGGTTCAAAGAGACCTGTTGACTGGCTTTACCGTATCATGGTTTTCTGGCAAATTCAACCCTTCCTAGAAGCCTTGCCTGGGTTTTTGGCCTGGGGTTTAACTATACCCATGTAATCGCGCACCACACACATGACAAGCGTCCTGGACACCCCAAGGGATTCAGCCAGTTCTGCCCAAGAAGCCCTGGGGTTCCTCTCAAGTTCCATTTTCAATGCCGCCATGAAAACCGGATCGTCATCCTTCCTGGGTGCCTTCCTAACCTTCATGACCCGTAGCCTAGGGTTTCGCTTCATAATATACTCGATAGTGTGGGTGCTAACGCCAAGCATGGAAGCCAACTCTTTTGTGGTTCGCCTCGGCTCTTCCAGCAAAGCGTCTTCAAGCATTTTCACCACGGCAACATCCTTCTCGGGAATATGGCTAACCTCGCCATACCATAATATGGCCCACTTACGCTTCATCTCAGGATTTTTTTTGAAATACTTCCTCAGCGCAGAAGGGGAGATTCCCAGGAACTGCGCCAACTGCGCGCAAGTCCGTCTCGGCCCGGCCTCAACAGCTTCGACAAACATTTTAACCCTTTCGGGGGTCATGGCAACCTTGCCGACATTCCTCCCGGGGATCAGCCTGTGCAGCCGCCCAATAGGCACCCCAAGCCTTGAAGACAACTTGACATAGGACAGGCCAGGATCCTCTGCCAGCAAAGCCTCGATCTTGGCAATAAGACTTCTGTTTTTCTCCAGTTTGATCCACTTTCTCACATCCGGACGGGCGGCTAACCATCTACGCACCCTGGATCCACTAACGCCAAAAGCCTCGGCAATGGACTTATAATTTAACGGAAGCCCCAGCCTTGACCACTCCTTCACCTCATCAAAGGACATCGCGGAGGAGTAATCTATCGCCTTCCTTGCGCTCTTTTCCTTCACTACCGTAACTTCAGGATGATCGCAAATCCAACTGGACAGAGTTTGATATTTTACCCCCAGTAACATGGCCAGTTCCTTCCTGGTTCTGCTGGGATCCTCCTCCAGAAGTCTATGAAGCTCGCCAGCCCTGTCATTCATGGAAGCTCTGCCAGAATATCCATTAAATCCAGGGTGCCTTTTAAACCACAGGGAGATAGCCCAGACGGATACGCCCAGCTTAGCCGACATCTTTCTAAAGGACATCTCGGGATCCTGCTTGATCAGCTCGGCCACCTTAACAGGGTCTATCTTACGTATTCTTTTGTCATTATACATTTACGAACTACCTTATATTATCTTACAATAAAAAACACCAGCAATGCAATGGATGCAAAAAAGTAAAATGGGCCTTGGAATTTCCCTGCCCCCATGCCCTAGCTAAGAGCAAAAGGCTTGTCACGCAGGCCCCTGTCCGCCGCCCCCTGCGAAGAGGCAATCTCATAATAGGCTGGGCAAGTCCCCAGCAGTTCCTCATGGGTTCCCCGCCCCACGATCCGCCCCTCGTCCAGCACTATAATCTGCTCCGCGCCCATGATCGTGCCCACACGCTGGGCGATAACAATCACCGTGGCGTTAGCCGTGTGCTGTTTCAGTGCCTGCCGCAGTTTTGCGTCCGTCTGAAAGTCCAGCGCGGAAAAGCTGTCGTCGAAAACCAGAATCTCCGGGTTTTTCGCCAGGGCGCGGGCAATGGAGAGCCGCTGCCGCTGGCCCCCGGAGACATTGCCGCCACCCTGGGCGATCTCCGCGCCAAACCCTCCGTCCTTTTCCTCTATAAAGCCCAAAGCCTGGGCGACGGAGGCGGCTTCCCTAACTTCATCGTCGGTGGCGCTCGGCTTCCCGTAGCGGATATTCGAGGCGATGGTTCCGGCAAGCAATTGGCCCTTCTGCGGCACGTAGCCGATTTTCCCACGCAAATCCGCCTGCAGCACTTGGCGGATATCCTCGCCGCCCACGGTAATGCTTCCTTCCGTCACGTCGTAAAAGCGCAGCAGCAACTGGGCGATGGTGGACTTTCCCGCGCCCGTAGCCCCGATGATGGCCGTGGTCTGCCCAGGCAGAGCCGTGAAGTTTATGTCCGTAATTGCGTCCGCCTCCGCGCCAGGATAGCGGAAACTCACCCCGTCGAAAACTACCCGACCCTGGGCGGCTGCATCGGTAAAGTCGCGGGGGGATTCGGGGTCGGCAATCGCGGGTTTGGCCTCCAGCACCTCGTTGATACGGGCGGCCGACACCGCAGCCCTCGGCACCATGATCAGCACCATGGAAACCATCATGAAGGCGAAAATTACCTGCATGGAATACTGCATGAAGGCCATCATGTCCCCTATGGGCAGCCCCGAGGCGGCGATGTGCTGCGCCCCGACCCAAACCACCAAAAGCTGGGTGCCAGCCATCACGAAGGTAATAGCCGGCCCGATGAACGCCATCACCCTTGCCACGAAAAGGCCAGTGTCCCGCAGATCCCTGTTTACGCCATCGAAGCGGCCTTTTTCGTGGGTCTGGGTGCCGAAAGCCCGAATTACCATAAGCCCGTGCAGGATTTCCCGCGAGACCTTGTTCAGCGTATCCACCATCCGCTGGATGATTTTGAACTTGGGCATGACGATGGAGGTAATCAGGACGGTAATGCCGACAAGCACCACCACGGCCAGAGCGATAACCCAGCTCATCGCCACGGAACGGGTAAGAGCCATGGCGATCCCCCCGATGCCAAGGATGGGGGCGTACACCAGCATTCGTGCGGTCACGTTGGCAAGCCCCTGAACTTGCGCCACATCGTTGGTGCATCGGGTGATTAGCGAGGCGGAGGAAAACCTGTCGAACTCGTTCTGCGAAAAGGATTCGACGTGGTTGAACAAGTCCCGCCGCAGATCCCGCGCAGCACCAGCGGCAATACGCGGAGCCATATACATAGCGAACATGGAAGCGGCCCCAGCCAGTAAAGCGATGGCGAGCATCAGCCCCCCAGTTCGCAGTATAAAGGCGGTTTGCGGGGTGCCTTCGACCATGCCACGGACAACGCCCTCGTTTACGATGTCGGACATTAGGGTGGGAAGGAAAAGCTCCGCCATGGCCTGTACCAGCAACAGCAACAACACAAGGGCAATGCCTTTCCAGTAGGGTTTTAGGTATTTCGTTAGGTTCGACATTTGCTCCACCTCTTTTTGCGGCTTAGGTAAGTATAGCATGGGGATGATATATACCAAAGATGGGGAAGAAATTACTGTACAGGCTCGGAACTTCTTCTGCGGAAACGATTACAGCGCAACCAATTCGTCGCCGAATATTTTCTCCACCTTGCGAAGCGTTTTCAGTGTCGGGTTTGCGGTGCGGGGATTCTCAAGTTTCTAGCAGACTTGGTACTTGTATGTTGTGTCGTCAACGGAGATTACCGAAGTTCCTTAACTGCCTGCTTAATAAAGTCCAAGTGTTCTTGGATTTTAGGCAAATACTGGCAGATGGTATCTATGGATTCGTTGTTATTTTGAATCGAGCCGCTGGCAAGGTATTCAACGGAAGTGTTGAGTGAGGTAGCAATACGGATTGCCTCGTTGACTCGGGGATAAAGCCCCTTTGTAATCCACCCCTGAAACGTGCTGAAGCTGATACCTGAATTTTTCGCTACCCACTCTTGAGTAGTATTTTGCGATTTTACCTCTTTTTTTACGTTCTCCCAAAACACTGAGGCATCATCATTCATACTATGGCATAGTATAGATGGAAAAAAGCAAAAATATGCCCAAATAGGCAGAAAAACTATTGACATTATACATCTATTCGACATATTATTTAGATAAATACACCTGTATAGGCGTATATTTTTTGGAGTTCAGGCTGAATAAGAACCCATGCCTGTAACCAACAATTAAGGAGAAAAGTGATGAAAAGGGCTTTTTTTACAGCGATTAGTATTACAATGATTGTAATACTAAGTGGATGTTCAACCACGATGATGGTAACTGCGACTGACCAACAAGGCAGACCGATTCCAGGGGCAAACGTAGTGGTGGATGGCCAACACATCGGCCAAACACCCGGAGCAAGCACCAGTGTTTCAAATTTCATAGGAACCACACAAATAACCGTTACGGCAGATGGTTATTTCCCACGAAATTTTGTGGCCACCCGAGAATTCAAGGTAGCACCGTTCATTGGGGGATTGTTTCTTTGGCCGATGTGGTTATGGACATGGGGGCCAAGGGCAGAACAGCATGTTATTTTGACACCTATGCTACCTCAAACAAATGATTAAACAGTAAACGTTCGTATTCCCTTCTGGATTGTAGCCTAATGTTTATTCACCAAACTTTACTCCAGGCTACAAAATTTCATACAACAATGGTGGTATGACCCTGCATTTATAAGACAAAATAAGGAGAATTTCTTATGAAGAAAAAACTCAAGCTTTTCGGGATTATCGCCATGGTGGTGGTAATGGGGTTTGCTATGACAAGTTGTGGTATCCGGTGCCCAGGTACTGGGAATTGCCAAGTTCGCGATGGTCGCTTGGTAGACGCATGTGGTGGTTCGCGCTGCTTCACTGCGAATGAGGCTGCACAGGCGATAGTAGAAAGACGGAATATCAGATGTAGGTGCTAAATGCAACCGGGGCTACTCAAAACAATGGATATCATGGGCAGCCCCTTCTACCTTGCTTATATCCTCCATTTTTCGTGAGCATTCCGCTGGATATGAAATACCAGGAAATTTTATCCCCCTAAACCTTTATTGTTATTTCACAGTCACCAAAAGTTGGCGTTTTACATATTTCTTTCAGCTACTTTTTTTTCCAGTCGCATCAGTAATTTTTTCAATGTCTCATTTTTAATGTTATCATATTCAGAATTTTGGATATGCTCATCGCTGGTGAGAGATACATCTAAAGAATTGGTAGGTGGCTGTTTTTCTTCTGGCACGGAAGTTTCCATAATAGGTTCACCCCTTGCGTTTCCTGGGTGGGTACCAGGACGGCACAGCATAATCGATATGCCAGAAATGCCCATTTTAGGAAAACGGTAACGAAAATCATGCAGAAGCTTTCTTTCTTTGGTTTGAAGAATTTGTTTCCAGCCAGGATGATCAACCTCTATCCAAACAAGGCCGTTATCAACACTTTTTATCCATGAATGAGCCGCCGCCGCAGAAATACTGTTTTTCTCGGCAAGGTCTTTCCAGCATGAAAAAAAAGCCGAATAACCTTCAGCTTTTTCCGCCATATTTTCGTCAAATACTGATACCAATATATCCCCAACACGTCTCAACTGCTTCCCGCCTCCACCTGTCCGTCCTTCACATAATACACCAAAGTATCGTTCCCCCGATACTGATTAAAAGGCTCTTCTGGCAAAAAGGTAAAAAAAGCCTGATCATACCCTGGCAACACGGATAAAAAACGTCGCCGCTTTTCACCGTCCATTTCCAAAAGTACGTCATCAAGCAACAGTACGGGTTTTCTACCAGTTGTTTGGGAAAAACGGCAAGCTTGGGCAACCCTTAATAACAAAGCTAAGAGCCGACGTTGCCCAGTAGAGGCATTAGTTACAAAATTTATACCGCCAACGGTAAAGGAATAGCTATCACGATGGGGGCCAGTAAGGGAAATTCCTGCCATCATGTCTATAGATCGCCGCCTTGATAACCACTCCAGCGATTCTTTTTCATTTAAGCTTTTCCAAGAAGGCGCATATTTAACAGTCATGCCTGAAATTCCAGATACTTCATTGTAAATAGGTGCAAAAACCTCCGAAAAAAGCCTTGCCGCTGTCTCTCGCTTTTCCATAAGCCTTGTTCCATAAAAGGCACACTGACAGTCCAAGGTATCTAATAAAATTTCAGGATTGCTACTAAGCTTTTTTTTTAAGTTATCCCGAAGAATAGTATTGCGCGATTTGATGGCTCTTCTATAACAACGTAAATCTTCAAGGTAAACAGAATCATAAAGGCTAAGAACCTGATCAAAAAACCAACGACGTTGTTCTGGACTGCCCTTAACAAATTCCATATCTTCGTGGCAAAACACTATACAAGGAATAACGGAAAGTAATTCTTTCCTATCTTCTGCCTTTTTTCCGTCAATGAACACTATTTTTTTTTCTTTTTCTGACTTTACAAGAACTTCGTTGTAAATACCTCCCGTAGAAGAATTATCCGTAATTGTAACGGCAACGGAAAAGTCCTTCATTGAATCTTGGGCTATATCAATGTTACGTGCTCCACGAAAAGATGACGCATAAGCACAGAAATAAAGAGCTTCGAGAAAATTTGTCTTACCTTGTCCGTTTTCACCAACCAGAAAAACAGTTTTTGAAGAAGTATTGACCACGGAGTCCGCAAGATTACGAAAAGCCGTGGTACGCAAAGAAGATATTATCACGACTATGATTGCATAGGCATTACAATGTGGAAGAAGTCGGCCTCAGGAATTGGCATAATCGTAATAGCCTTGCTTGGATTGGTAAACCTTATGCAAATTTCATCAGTGCCGATGGCCTTGAATGGCTCTTCTATGTAACGATAGTTAAGAGCCAGGGAAATTTCATCTCCGTCGAACTTGCAGGGAATCTCCGATTTAGCTTCGCCAACTTCACCTTCTTCGGAGTAAACCTCCATTACCTCTGGCTTAAGTCCAAGGTATATTCTATGCGACTTTTGTTCCACGAGCAACGACACACGCTTAAGAACATTCAGCATCTCTTTTCGGTCGATAACAAAAGAACTAGCCTGCTCCTCAGGTATAACCTTACGATAATTTGGAAAATTACCTTCCAAGAGGACAGAAGAAAGGCTATATGAACCAAAATTTATAAATATTACCTTGCTGGTAACGGAAATAGATATAAGACCCTCATCCCCAGCCCGTTTTGTTATAACACTAAGAATTTTAGGCGGAATTATGATCCCAGAAAAGTCCTGTATACTATCAGCCTCCTTACTTATGTGCGCAAGCCTGCGCCCATCCGTGGCCACCATTACCAGCTTCCCTTCGGCTTTTTCAAGGAATACTCCATTCATATAAAAACGTGTCTCATCATCGGAAACTGCAAAAACTGTTTGGCTAACCATGTCTTTGAAGTCCTTTATCGGCATTTCAAAGTACTCCGCATTAGATACAGGGAATTCGGGAAATTTATCAGAAGCCATGCTTTTAAGTTGAAACTTGTCCTTCTTAAAGTTTATCTTTACCCTGTTGTCGTTGGACTCAAATTCTATTTCTCCCTCGGGAACGGAACCTAAAATCCCCAGGAATTTGTCCCCAAACACAGTCGCAGGCCCTGGTTCAATCACTGTTACTGGTACTTTGGTCTCGAAATTGACCTTTAAATCGGTCGCCTTAATTGTAAGGCTGTCATTTTCCGCCTCAAGGTAGATGTTGGACAATATGGAGATGACGTTTTTTGACGCAATAATCTCCTGCGCCATGGCTATTTCCTTTATAAGGATATTCCTTTCGCATACAAACTTCATCGTTGGCTCCTTCCCTGCTACTATTATACACCTATATATATAATAATAGAAGCAGTAATAAGGGGCTGGAAAAGTGGAAAACCAAGCTAATTCCTTACCCCATATAGATTTACAGTTTCCGAAAACCAGGTAAAATTATCCCGATTTTGCACATTTTACTCAAGTCCCCTGCTTTTAAACAGCTTATACCTAGCCCATAAACGGGTTTTACAGTTTTGCGGCTAATTCTTTCACTTGTTGCTTTAATGTGTCTATGGTGGATTCTAAATTAGCGTCTACGGCAAAGCGACTACGTATCTTTTCCAAGGAATAAATTACCGTAGAATGATCCCTGCCTCCGAAAGATTCTCCTATTTCTGTACTGGAGTATTCGGTCATTTCCCTGCATATGTACATAGCAAGCTGTCGAGGGAATACTATATTTTGGGTTCTTTTCTTGCCTTCCAGGTCCTTTACAGTTATGGAAAAATGACCGGCAACTACCTTTTTGATAGTTTCCATGGATAAATTTGATTGTTTACTGGAAGTAAATATATCCCTTAATCTTTGCTGGGCAATATCCAAGGTAACGTGTTTTCCCATTATTTCAGCGTAAGCAATGAGTGTATTTAGTGCCCCGATTAAGTCCCTTACGTTTGAAGATATCTTTTTACTTAAAAGGTCTATAACCTCATCTGGTATAAAAGCGCCTCGATTTTCAGCGGTAGATTTTATAATGGCAAAGCGAACTTCGTAGCGCGGCGGTTGTAAATCTACTTTAAGACCCTGTTCAAATCGGGATATAAGCCTGGCCTCGAACTTCCTTAGTTCCGATGGCGGGCGGTCGCAGGTAAAAACAACCTGGCTTTTCGCATTGAGTACAGTGTTGAAGGTATGGAAAAGCTCCTCCTGCACCCCTGGTTTGTCCGCAAAAAATTGGATATCGTCAATGAGCAGTGTATCCACACGACGAAACTTGTTTTTGAACAAGTTCATAGTGCGCTGGGCTATGCATTCCAAGTATTCATTTAAAAATTCCTCTGAAGTAACGTAAATTACCTTTTTATCGGAGTTTTCGTGTATATAATTGCCAATAGCCTGCATTAGGTGGGTTTTACCTAAACCTACCCCGCCGTAGATAAAAAAAGGATTGTAGTTGGTTCCTGGATTTCTGCTTATGGCAATTGCGACATTAGCAGCAAAGTTGTTGTTCTCGCCTATGACGTATCTTTCAAAAGTGTAATCGTCCCTTAGCTTGGGATGCTGGTCTCTTTTTGGTTTTTGCACGGGTGGATTTTTTGTTTTTTGTATAATTTCAGGCTCTTCTTTTATTTCAACTGGAGGTGCGCTGGCAGGTTCCTGGGGGACAGAAGTTGTTTTTTCCGTACCCTCGGTAATAAGCTCTAACTCCAGGGCAATTTCCTTACCAGCAAGGCTTTTCAACTTTGCCCTTATGTCGTTCAGGTAGTTCTTTTTTATCCTATCACGATGGAAAGCCGATGGAAACGCAATAGTGACGCTGTTATCCCCCGATCGCAGATAGCTAACATCCGTGAACCAGGCACTGAAAACACCTTCCCCTAGTTCAGCCTTTAGTTGTTTAAGGGTTTCAGACCAAAGAAGCTCGTTGTTTGATTCAGCCATTTCTTTCCTTGTGCCCACACCATCCACAGTAATCCACAAATTATCCACAGGCATTTAAAATGCCAGGATGTCCAAAAATCCAAATTTATTAGATAACTTGTATTTTTACCTAAACGTTTGAGTAGTAAAAAAACGCTAATTCCTTACCTGGTAAGGAATTAGGCAACGCCAAACAAAGGTTTTCCAAAAATCCCCGAGTTTTTACAGTGGTTTTCCAGTACATCTACACTTTTTGCCAATAATTTATCCACAGGTTATGCACAAGGTTTTATCAAACCACATTCAGTGTAGCACCCTTGGGGACAAATGGCAATACCGTATTTTTGGATGACCGCATAAATTCTCATTTATCACGTTTTCCTTGTCATATCAGAATTTGGTATAAATACACCAATAAATGTGTTATTTTATAATAGGGAAAAGGGGAAGTCTCCCCCACGCTACAGCCTTGCTATGCAAGTCTTCCGCTTCCCCCTCTACGGGGCGCTGCCCCGTAACGCCCCGCCTTTATTACAAAAAGCAATATATAAACTTATATTCGTAATTAAAAGGAGAATTTTTCAGGGAAATCTCAATGTTTGACATTTACAAGAGTATTAAAGAGCCTCCTGTCAATAAACCGCTCAAAGTTCAAAGGACAGGAGGCGAATATGACGGACGTAGTAAGTTTAAATCGCAGTGTGAAGAAATGCAAGTACACATAACAGGGCAAAAGCACTTACTCCCGATTATGATATAAGATAAATCCACAGCAAACCCAAAGTGGGAGGGAAAACGTGGAAACAGGGAAAGTGCCGGACGAAGAGTCGGTGCTGAAGATGAAAGAGGCCC
>Ga0209755_10005617_pt1 | contig 14198 bp, 9 predicted proteins | sample TergutCo191P1_FD_187301 | JGI IMG/M metagenome (GOLD analysis project Ga0209755, IMG submission 187301) | Cornitermes sp. P1 segment gut microbial communities from Petit-Saut dam, French Guiana - Co191P1 (SPAdes) (version 2) | ecosystem: Host-associated > Arthropoda: Insects > Digestive system >... | reverse complement strand
GGCTATACGCGCATTCTTAAACTTGGAGAGCGGCAGGGAGACGGGGCTCAGGTTGTTATTCTTGAACTTGTCGATTATAAACTTGAGACCGAAGAAGAAAAAAAGAAAGCAAAAAAAGGCAAAGAAAAAGCCAAGGTTGGAGGCCAGGCCGGCGGCCGGGCGAAGGGGAAATAAATGTCGAAACCGCATAGAGGCCGGAGTATCCGCGAATTATTCGCAAGAGGCCGCGGCGAATGCCCGGTCTGCAAGAGAAGCAATGTAAAAATTTTATTTGAACAAGAATCCGGCGGGCAGAAATTTAAAATATGCAAAACCTGCAAGGCTGCCGTAAAGAACGGCACAAAAAAACTGCCTGTCATTGATACGCCCGCCGAGGCTGTAAAAGCGACCTAAGCGCGGAAATTATGGGGAGGAATTTTTATGAGCAGCTTGAATATTACCGGCGGCAATTTTGAATCAGAGGTGTTAAAGTCATCTGTTCCGGTGTTAATTGATTTCTGGGCGCCGTGGTGCGGTCCGTGCAAAATGATCGGCCCCGTAATAGAACAAATCGCGGGCGAATATTCAGGACAGCTAAAGGTCGGAAAAATCAATATTGATGATGAAGGAGCTCTTGCCGAACAGCATGGCATTACTTCGATTCCGACGCTTATTATATATAAAAACGCGCAAGTAGCGGCTCAGAAAAACGGAGCCGCCCCCAAGCACGAAATCGAAGCTTTTTTTAAAAACTTTTTGTAGTCTGAGGCTTTTCCAAAACTTTCGAACCGCAGGTTCGCGTTTTTGGAAAAGCTCGCCTCAATTATCATTTTTTTACATAACGTTTTACGCTGTTTTTCCCTCCCGGTGTTGCGCTGCTGGTATCGGTGATGTACCAGTCCGCCGCTGAATTTGTATTTTCCATTGTTTCATCGCGGCAGATTGTCCTTGTGTTGGTGGTTCCCGCGCTTATTACAGCGTCAGCGGGACTGTAAACATTGCCGCTTACTGACTGCCACGCGTTTTTTGCGAATAAAAAATTCGCCGCCTCCGCTAAATGCGCTTTTTCCCACCACGCGGCGGTTTTATCGCTGATTAAAACGGCGTTTATCACATTGTCATCCTGATCAAGCAGATAAATAAATGATGTTGAATGAATCAATTTATCGGAGCCGGGAATCCAGAAATCACGCGCCGACGGCGATGAATTTAAACCTCCCGATTCGGAAATGTCACCGCCCAGTTCATCTTTACTTTCAGGATAAAATGTCCTAAGATGAAGGACGATATAATCGTCTTTTTTTACTTCTACCGGCGGAAACTCGTAGATTGTCTGCATTGCCGCGTTTGTGTTTCCGTTGATTACAAGGCGCATCGCTCCGAGATTTCCGTCCGACATCATTTTTAATTCGATAAATTCCGCTTTTTTCCCCGCCGCCGGATTCGCGTATTCGGTGCATATTTCGTTAATCACAAGATCGGGCATCCTTTCGTTCCTGCTGCGAAGCGAAACAAGAACATTGATTGTGTTTTTCTTGTCGTCTTCGGCAAGAAGGTCGGCCGTAATAATTGTCCCCGGCGGCGGACTTCCTTCGAGTTTTACTTTCACTGTGCTTCCGTTTTCCACCGAAACAACCTGAATATCGGGATAGAAAATCAGGTTCTTTACCGATACGGCGCCGGAAAAAGTAAACTCGATTTCTTCTTCCGAAACCGCCCTGCAGTTTTCGAAAGTAAGAGTTTGTGAGCTGCTTCCCAGCATTTTCGCGGTTACAGCCTCAGGGGTTGAACAGGAGCAGATTATTATACAAGCTCCAGCCAACAAAAAATAATTTTTCATATTAAAACCTCCGCCTATATATGGCGCCAGGGTGCCGTTTTGCATGACCGAAAATGAAAATATTTTGAAATATTTTTTGTGTCTTTTTGTATCGTTCGTGCGGTTCGTGGTAAAATATCTTTTTGCTTCCCTGTTCCCTAGACAAATAAATATCAAAATGCTATAGTTTTAGTTCAGTAATATCAATTCAGAGGTATTTTATGGCAAAAATGGGTAAAAAAACGGTATCTCAGGACAAAGAAACCTTCTTTTCGGAAGTTAATAAGAAATTTAAGCAAAGTCCCGGTTTATATATAGGGTCTGTTTTAATTTTAGTGCTTGTTGTTATTGCTTTTGTCGGCGGGGATCTGCTTTCAGGAGGCAGATTTGGCAGCGGCGGCGCCGATATGGTTTTTGGGCAGTATAATAAAACTCCGATAACCCTTGTTCAGGGTAATAATTTCGCTCAAAATTACGAGAATGTTTCGCGCGAATTCCAGTCTTATCAGGATTTTGATCCGAACAATTATTGGAGTTCTTTTTATATCTGGCGGCGCGCTTATGAAAGGACCGTAAGAGATACCGCCATATTGGACGTAGTAAAAAGATCGAATTATGTCATACCGGATTTTGTCGTTGACCGCTATATAGCGACTATGAGCAGGTTTCAGGAAAACGGAAGATTTAACCCGGCTCTATACAGAGCTACGCCGGAATCGACCCTTCATACAATAAGGCGTCAGGTTCAGGAATATCTTATTCAGGAAATGTTCTATAACGATTACAGGGCGCTTTCAAGCTACAGTAACGAAGCGGAGTTTATCGGTAAAATGTCATCGGTACGCAGAGTTTTTGAGACCGTAATTTTTAATATTGATGATTATCCTGAAAGCGAAATCCGCTCTTATGCCGAAGCGAATTCCGCGTTATTCGATACGATTCATCTGTCGAAAATTACCATAAGTTCCGGCGAAAGGGAAGCAAAGAGAATCCTTGAATCAATAAAAAACGGAACGACTACTTTTGAAGACGCCGCAAGGAATCACTCTCAGGATCAATACGCGGCAAGCGGCGGCGATATGGGCAGCCGTTATATCTACCTGCATGATTCGGAAATTCCGGCTCAGGCGGATCGTCTGAGCGTTTACAGTATGCGCTCAGGGGAGATTAGCGATTTAATATCGACAGCAGACGGATGGGTTATGTACAGGCTTGAAGCCGCGAGAACTCATGCTGATTTAGACGATCAATCCGTTATAAACGCCGTCCGCTCGTATTTGATTTCCGGTTCAAGAGGGTTAATGGAAGACTGGGCGATATCTCAGGCAAATGAATTTATCGCCGAAGCTTCGGAGCTTGGGTTTAACGAAACTGCGGCAGAAAGAGAAATGGAAGTTTTTAATTTCGGACCTCTGTCTATTAATTACGGCAATATCGAACTTCTTACATCTCTGCCTTCATTTGTATCATCAGGTTTGACTTCGGATATTTTAACCTCATTATCAAATAATGAGAATTTCTGGAAAACCGCTTTTTCTACTTCGATGGGTTCGATGTCAAATCCGTTTGTTCAGGGAAACAGCGTGTTCGTATTTAATCCCACAGAAGAAATTACCGATGAATCTTATACCGATAATATTGTTCTTAACTACTCGTCATGGTGGCTGCGTTATACGTCAGAAGAAAGTTTGATGCAAAGTTATTTTTTAAATTCCGATAAGATGACCGGCGGTTTTGACGGTTTCTGGGACGCGTATTTTAAATATTTTTACTAGGCTAAACAATGCAAGGACAGCCGTTTGTTAAAAACGGAATAACCCTTCTTTCCGGCGTTGATCCTGTCCTTCGCGCCGAAAAAACCGCGGATGCCGCCGCTGTCAGGGATAAAACTCTTTATTTTTGCCCTTCGCCTCTTTACGGGTACGGGCTTTCCCGCCTGCTTTCGCGCCTTGAAAAAGAAGCTCCATGCTCCGCTGTTTTATGCGTAGAAGCCGATCCTGAGCTTTACGAACTTTGCGCGCGCGGCATAGACGCCGGCCTTCTTGAAAATAAAAGACTTCGTCTAATAAATGCAGCTAACGCCGCGCCTGCGGAAAACGAAGCCGCGCGCATTATCGCTTTTATCCGCGATACATGGGGCGCGATGGCTTTCAGCCGCGTTGAGACTCTCAGGTTTTCGGGAGGCTGGCAGCTTTATAAAGAATTTTACAATTCAATTTTTAATCTGCTTCGCGCGGAAATCGCGAATGACTGGAGCAATGTTTTAACGCTTTCAAAAATGGGGCGTTTGTATATCCGCAACGCTGTCCGTAACCTTGGACTGTTAACGCAGTTTCCGTCAATCGCCGGTTTGTCGCTTGGCGCTTCTAATGTTCTTGTTCTTGGCGCGGGCCCTTCTCTTGATGAAACGCTTGATGCCGTTAGCTGCAATTTCCCGCAGGCTGATAAAAAGTCTTTTAAAATTATCTGCGTTGATACCGCTCTTGGATCGCTTAGGGACAGAGGCATCTCCCCCGATCTTGTCGTGATTCTTGAAAGCCAGCACTGGAACCTGCGCGATTTTATCGGCTGCTCTGGGTGGAATGTTCCGGCTGCCGTAGACCTCTGTTCTCTTCCGGCTTCCGCAAATTTATTGGGAAGCGGTTTTATTTTTATGACGCCGTGGGCATCATTGAAAATTTTTGACAGGCTAAAGGAAAAATTGTTTCTTCCCGAAAGCGTACCGCCTCTTGGCTCTGTAGGGCTTACCGCTGTGGAAATCGCAAGGCGCGTAAGCCGCGGCAATATTATCTGCGCGGGTCTTGATTTTTCCTTTACTCAGGATAAATACCATGCCCGTTCCACTCCGGGGCATCGAAGCGCGTTGAACAGGCAAAACCGTTTTAAGCGAATTTCTAATTCCGCCGCATATGACAGCCGTTCATTCGCTGCTTTATCAAAATCGGGTCTTCCCGTTTATTCAAACCCCATTATGCGCAAATACCGCGATCTTTTTGAACAGGAATTCGGCGGGGACAGCCGTATTTTTGATATTGAGGGAACCGGCCTTCCCCTTGGAATTAAAACCCTTTCAATGAAAGAAGCGATCGCTATACTCAATAATAAGAATTTTTACCGCGAAATCGAAGCGCTTACAGCGCAGCATCCAGTACAAGTTCATGAGGTTCGCGGTAAAAACAATGAATTAGAAATTTTCTTTGAAAACGAATTAGAGAGATTAGGTGTGTTACGTGATATTTTTACCGGAAAAACGGAAGCGGATGAAAAGCGGCTTTATAATCTTCTTGACGAATGTGATTATCTCTGGGCGCATTTCCCCGATTACGCTGGAGGCCGAAGTCCTCAGCCGCGGGATATATCATTTTTAAAAAGAGCGCGCGCTGAACTTGATCCGATGATGGAGTTGATTAAGCGCGCGATGGGTGATTGAGTATCGCTTTGTAAAAGACCTGACTTTATTGCGTCCTCCGCGTTAAAATATAATCTTCTGAGGCTTTTCCAAAACTTTCGAACCGCAGGTTCGCGTTTTTGGAAAAGCTACTTTAAATTTAAATGAAAAAGCGCCTTTTAAGACGCTTTTTCCAAAGCCTTTTCCGAAACTAACCGAGTTTTGGAAAAGGCTCTTCTTTCTATTCATCCCGTGATTTTAATACGGCAAGGAACGCGCTTTGCGGCAGTTCTACATCGCCGACCATTTTCATGCGTTTTTTTCCTTCTTTTTGCTTTTCAAGAAGTTTTCGTTTGCGCGTAATGTCGCCGCCGTAACATTTTGCGAGCACGTCTTTGCGCAGCGCGTTAACTGTTTCGCGCGCGATTATCTGGCTGCCGATTGCTCCCTGAATGGGGATTTTAAACTGCTGTCGCGGAATTTCATCGCTGAGGCGTTCGCAAACTTTTCTCGCGCGATCGTAGGCGTTGCCTTTGAACACAAGCTGCGAAAGCGCGTCTACGGCTTTGCCGTTAAGCAGGATGTCAAGCTTTACAAGTTCTGTCGGCTTATAGCCTGATATGTCGTAATCGAATGACGCGTAACCGCGGCTTATGCTTTTTAAACGGTCGTAAAAATCGAATAACACTTCCGAAAGCGGCATATCATAAACCATCTCGACTCTTTTTTCGTCAAGATACGTCATATTTGTCTGTACGCCTCTTTTTTCCAGACACAGCGTCATGATATTTCCAAGATAATCAGAAGGCGTAATTACAGAAGCGCGGATGTACGGCTCCTGCGCGCTGTCAACGCGGCCTTCATCAGGATAATCGATCGGATTGTCAATCATTGTCTCTTCGCCGCCGCGAAGATGCACCTTGTATTTAACGGACGGCGCTGTAAAAATCACAGATTGATCGAATTCGCGCTCCAATCGCTCCTGAATAACTTCAAGATGTAAAAGGCCGAGAAAGCCGCAGCGGAAACCAAAGCCGAGAGCCGCCGATGAATCTTTTTCATAGATAAGGCTCGCGTCGTTTAATTTGAGTTTTTCCATGCTCGCGCGGAGCTCTTCATAATCATTTGAATCAACAGGATATATCGAAGAAAACACAACAGGCTTAACTTCGCGAAAGCCCGCAAGAGCCTGCGCGCACGGATTATCCGCGCCTGTCACTGTATCGCCTACGCGCACATCGCTTACGGTTTTGATTCCGGCGATTATGTAGCCGACATCGCCCGCGGATAATTCGCTTGTTTCGATAAGAGCGAGTTTGAAAACGCCGGCGGCTTCCACTTCGTATACTGAGTTATTCGACATAAAAGAAATCTTCATGCCTTTTTTTATTTTTCCGTCAAAAAGGCGGAGATGGACTACAACGCCGCGGTAAGGATCGTAATGGCAGTCAAAAATAAGTGCGCGTAACGCGGAACCGGGGCTGCCCTTGGGCGCGGGAATTCTTTTTACTATCGCCTCGAAAAGCTCATCGACGCCTGTACCCTGGCGCGCGGAAACAAGGAGAGCGCTTTCGGCATCAAGGCCAAGGTCTTTATCAATTTGTTTTTTTACACGCGGCACATCGGAAGCGGGCATATCAATTTTATTTATTACAGGAACAATTTCAAGGTTGTGTTCTAATGCAAGGTACATATTTGAAAGGGTCTGCGCCTGCACTCCCTGCGTCGCGTCAACTAAAAGAAGTGCGCCTTCGCAGGAGTTTATCGCGCGGCTTACTTCGTAGCTGAAATCAACATGCCCCGGCGTATCGACAAGGTTGAGAGTGTATTCCATGCCGTCTGCCGCGGTGTAGGGAATTGTGACGGCCTGGCTTTTTATTGTAATGCCTCTCTCGCGCTCGATGTCCATATTATCAAGAATTTGATTTTTAAAATTGCGATCATCTACAAGTTTGGCTTTCTGGATAAGCCTGTCGGCAAGGGTTGACTTGCCGTGATCGATATGCGCGATAATGCAAAAATTTCTTGTAAATTGTGTTTGTGCCATTGTTCATACTATAGCGCGGACATAAGATTAATTCAAGAAGAGAAGATCATCGCGCGGCTGAAGTGTCACAAGTAAAGCTATGTCACAGCTAATGCTGTGCGTTATTTTGATATTTCAATCTCATCTGAATATTCTAAATTTTTTACGATTAAAGCGATTTTTCGCTGAGATTCATTAACGGAACTTGTCCGTACCGGCCCCATATATTCCATATCTTCTTTAAGCATGGAACCGGCCCTTTTGCTCAAATTTTTGAAAATTTTATCCTGAACATTCTCGTTTGTTCCTTTTAACGCAATAGCTAAATCCTGTGAATCTACTTCGCGAAAAACTTTTTGAACCGCTCTGTCATCAAGTAAAACAATATCTTCAAATAAAAATATCCGCTTTAAAACTTCCTGTGCGAGTTCAGGGTTTTCTTCATTCCATTTTTTGACAATTCGCTTTTCTGTTGTACTATCTGTGTTTTTTAAGATATTGACAATTGTTTCGACGCCGCCCTCGCTAAAGCATCCGCTTGAATGCCACGCAATCAGGGAAGCGGCAGCCTGCGGATTCTCGTTTTTTATTAATTCTTGTACACGCTCCTGATCTGCGTCTTTTAAAATGTCCAATGGTTTATTAAAAAAATCGATGACTTCACGGCTTCCGGCTGAATTTTCAAGTTCATCTAAGTAATTTTTTTCCATCCTTTCAATTTCTTCCTGACTGCCTTGCGGATTATTTAAAATTTCTTCAAAGCTGTCTTTAAATTTTGAATTAGCGAATTTTTTTTTAATTTCTTCAAGTTCATTATTTGTAAAAAAAGAGAGCAGGGTATGAAAAACAAAAGCGGGGTTTTCATTTCCGCAAATTCCCATAACAGCTTCTTTTTGCATCAGTTTTAATCTTTTAATTTCTTTATTGTCTTCCAAGTTGATCATGTTTGATAAAATATAATTTATAAAATAAGGATCAACGCCGTCCGCCGCGAATTGAATACCGTATTCAAGAATATCCCTGTCCGCTTTTTTTTCTTTGTCTATGTTTTCATCCAAAGATAATAACGAATATTTACTTGATTTTTCGCTGAATTTATAAGCTCTTTGTAAAATATTCGCGGCTTGAATTGTAAATTTCTTTGCTTCTTTTTCAAACTGACCCGAATCATTAAAATTATTTTTTGTAAAGAAATCAAGTGTTGAAAGCGATTCCTTTACTTGTTTTAGCTCGGAATTGTTTAAAAAAGAAATCAGTTTATGCATATGGAAATCAGGGCTGTCTCCCTGTTGAATGTTGAGAACAGCTTCTTTTTTAATTGTTAAAAACCTTTTATATGTTTCATCCTGCTGTATGTCAATCTCGTTGGAAAGAATATCATTGATGAGCAGATTGTCAGTTCCGTCTACAACAAGGCGCAGGCCTTTTTTTAAAAACTCATAATCAATATCTTCCAATTCATCTTCCAGAGCAAGAAGTCCTTCGCGGCGGGCTTTGCCGGAAAACAGGTACGTTATCCTTAAAATGTCCGCGGTCTGTTTTATAAAATCAGATTGCTTTAATACAATTTTTTGTTCAGGCTTTATATGTTTATGCTTTGAAGCGCCGCCGTCTAAATTCAAATCATCGCTGTCAAAGAACAAATCATCATTTAATATTTCCGATTCTATTACCTTGCTTTCATTCTTGTTTAAAAACGAAAGTAACTTCATTGTAAGTATCCTGGTATTACAGCCTGCATGAATGCCAAGAACCGCCTCTTTTTGAATTTTTTTTATTCTTAGAGCTTTCTTGTTTTTTTCGCGTTCGATTATGTTGGATAAAATTTTATCTATAATCTGAGAATCAACGCCGTCCAGAGCGAGTTTTAAACCGTGTTTGAAAACGCTTAAAATGTTTTCGTCAAGGTTTTCAAGGTTTTCAAGGTTTTCTTCCAGCGAAAGAAAGCCTTCTCTCCTTGATTTTTCAGAATACGCATTTGCAGTCTTAAATATATTTATCAGTTCTTCCATGATGTCCTCCTATTTAACTAATTGGTCACCGATATTGACGTCTAAAATTATCTGGCCTGTTTCTTCAAGATGGCGTATAACAGAAACGATGTTTTTCTGCGCTTTTGCGCATTCATCCGCGCTGACAGGTCCTATACATTCAATGTCTTCTTTGAGCATGGCGGCGGCTCTTAATGTTATATTGTTAAATATTTTTTCCTGTGACTTAACGTTCGCGTATTTAAGCGCCGCCGGTAAATTGCGGGCGTCAACAAACTGTAATACTCTTTGAACAGCCCTGTCGTCAAGCATAACGATATCATCGAAAACAAACATTAAATCATTTATTGACTCATTTATCCGCGGGTAAACATTTTCCATAAATTCAATGATTGTTTTATACGCGCCGGATTCACAAAGAAGTAAAAGTTCTGTAAGTTTTTCAATACCGCCTTTAATAACACAATCCTTTTTATACATCGCGGAAATATATTTCTCTATAATGCTTATATCATCCGGTGATATTATTGCGACTGTATCTCTCATTTCCGGCGTTATGAAACTTGCTGTATCCATCAGGGCAATACGGCTGGCCGCGTCGCATTGCAGGCGCGGCGGCAAAAATGATAACAAAAACGCTGCCTTTTGCGGCTCCAGTAAGCAAAGAATAAAAGCGATTGTTTTTGGATGCTCTTCCTGTAAAAGATTTAAAAAATTTACAGGATTTGTTTTGATAAAATCAACAGGCCGTCCCTGCATGAGTCTTAAAAGATTGTTTGTAATACCCGCGTATTCGCCTGTGTTCGCCTTAGACGCTTTTTCGTAGAGATCCCGCGCTTCGTTAACGGCTTTTTCTCTTAAAATATTTATTTTTAATACTTTTGCAAACTCACTTGCGGCTGGGGCTTTATAACTTTTACCGGAAAGCGATAAAAGTTTATTCTCTATATTGTGAATATCCCAGATTGATTCTATGCCGGGGATATCCATCACCGCGATGCGGTAACTAATATCGCTTTGAAGAGCCGCGGGAAAACTTGAAAGAACAGCCGCCGCTTTTTTTGGCTCGATACATGCAAGAACATAAGAGACAACTTCAGGTTTTTCATCTTTAAGAATCTGAGACAACTGCTTAATGTCCGCCATATTAAAAGAATCAAAAGGACGCGGGGCAATGTCAGATAACTTTTCAGGGGAATCGTAAATTACTTCGTTATAATCCGGTTTTTCCGTAAAAGCGTTTAATTTTTCGCGGATTCGTGCGCATAAAGCGAAGTTTCCGCCGCCGGAAAATCCGCTGTAACTGCCGCTAAGAATATTTTTTACTTCTTCAAGTTCATCTTTTTTAAGAAGCGAAATTAAATCCCATAAAAATAAATCGCTGTGACTGCCTTTTTGAATATGTAATACGGCTTCCTTTTGAATTATTTTAAATCTTTTTTCTTCATCATTGTGTTCCATGTTTATTAAATTTGACAGGATTTTTTCCAGAGTTTCAGCTTTAACGCCTGACGCGCATAACTGTAAACCGTATTCAAAAATATCTCTTTGCCTGCATTTATCCGTGTCGATATCGTCCTTTAAACAAGCGAGGTTTTCTTTTCTTGCTTTTTCGTTTAGTTTAAATACTTTTAACGCAAGACGCACGACAGACGCGGTTAATTCTTTTACCTTCATGTTTAAACCTCATAATACATACTAAAATATTCTGTAAATATTTTATTTTTTAACATTTTTTTCGTTTCTTCTTTTTCATTTTCACCGGTATAAGAAAAAAGCACGTTCAAAAGCAGCCACGAGTTATATTTTTTTTGAATGCAAAGCACAGCTTCTTTTTGAATAATTTTTAACTGCTTTAATGACGCGTCATGCTCCATGCTGATTTTATTTGTTAATATTTTATTTATATTTTCGCAGTCAACGCCTTCCGAAATAAGTTTTATTCCGGTTTCAAAGATATCGTGGTTTTTTATTCTTTCAGCGTCAATGTCGTCCGCGAGTCCGGCAAATCCTTGTTTTCTTCCTTTAATATTGAATTCATAAGCTCTCTGCGCTATCTGCGAAAAAACAAGTTTTTCCATTAACTTCTCCTTATTATAAAGAGTTTATTTTGACATTTTTCTGATTTCTTCGGTTGGGTCTATCATTTTTGAAATTGTTTTCGGATAATGAAGAGCGCTTACCCAGCAGATTCGCTCATATACTTCGCGTTTAAATCGTTTTTGAAAAACGTCAGTATTTAAGTTTTCGATAAAATCCGCTGACCTGTTATTTAGCGCCGCTTCCATGCAAATCTGAATATACATTGAGTCAGACAATAAATCAGATCGTATCAATTTAAAAAAGTTTCCGATTTCCTTGCTTTTTGACGCTTCCATGCAAAGGTGAAAATAGTATTGCCTGCCAAGGCTTTCATGATCGATATTTTCCAGCACAAAGATCGATTTTTTAATAGCGGCTGTGCAAAGATTTACATAGAGCGGAGTGTCTTTTAATTTTTTCGCGTTTACATATTTTATCGCGTACGGATTTTCGTTTATCGCGTTAATGCAGAATTTGGAATAGGCTTCGATGTTAACGTTGTTAATATCCCTTATGCCGCGCAGTTTTTTTACATTTTCCCTGTATCCCTGTCTGTCATAAAAGAAATCGATCTTCCGCCCTTTTTGAGCCGCTGCTTTTATTTTTTCATTTAATATTTTTATATAACCGGGAGTAAATATATTTTCCTCAATGTTTAGAAGCTTTAACTTTGGTAGAGATAGAATATTCGCGGGCAGTTTTTCCAGAAGATTATCATGAATTTGTATACTTTCAAGATTTTGCAGATTAGTTATTTTTTCGTCAATGCTTGAAATAGCAGTGCATCCAAATTCAAATGTTTTTAATTCCGCGAGCGTATAAATCGAAGGCGGAATGTCAAACACCATATTGCCCGCAAATGTGAACTCACGCAGTTCCTTCATATCAGCGAAGATGTCAGGCACAGCGGCTATTTTTAAATCGCTTCCAAGAATGCATAATTTTTCTAGTTTAGTTAACCCTTTTATTGAATTAAAAATATTTCCCTCAACTAGAAGATGGCGAAGCTCAAGTTCTTTAATGCCCGTAAGACGCGAAAAATGTTTGGAACTTTTTCCGGTATCAAAGCCCGATATTTTTAGTGATTCAAAATTTTTGCACGAAGAAAGAATTTTCGCGGCGTGTTCAATTTCAATGGTTTTGCGGTGTCTGTAAAAAATATCGTTAACTGTTATTTTTTTTAACGCGGTATGATTTTTAAAAGAATCAGGAAGCGCGGGGACTTTTCCTTCGTCATATTTTATTAAAAGCGTTAATTCCTCAAGATTTGAAAGATCGCCGAGCTTTGCCGGAAACGCTTCGTCGGAATAAAGATCAAGAGAAAGAACTTTCAGTTTTTTGAGCGAAGAAACTTCGGAAGGAATAGCGGTTCCCTTATTAATCCGTATATAAAGAAATTCCAGATTCTGCGCTTTTGAAATGCCGGAAGGGAAAACCGCAAGTTCGCTGCAGCGGCACGAAAGCGAGCGTAGAGATGGAAGCTCAAAAACAAAATCAGGAATACTCGTGATGCCTGTATGGGATATATCAAGTTCCTCAAGGCAGATGCACTCGCCGATTACTGACGGAATCACTTTAAACGCGCTCTGGTTATCAAGATTGATTTTTTTTACAGTGTCTTTAACTTTGGATATTACCTGCGTTAATTTGGCCATGTCTTTAAAAAATACGCCTTCGCAGGCGATTCCTAAATCAAGGTCTTCTTTTACCCAGTGAAGGTCAAGCTCGTATTTATTATTTACTAATTCCATTTGTTTATAAAAGGTATTATATCATAAATATGTTAATTTCGCTATGGGAAAAACGCGTTAAACATGATAATATTTAATTGGAGGATACCATGATCGAGCTTTTTAACACAGGCACCTATTTATTAAACGGAAAAGATATAATTATTGATGACGACAGCGCTCAGGCGAAACTGTCCCAACGCGGAATAACCGACGGTAAAGAGCAGGCGGGAAAAGGAACGATTTCTTCGGGTATTCTGGCTGCACATAACAAAAGCGCCGGTGATAATAAACTCGAATTAAAATTTGATTCGCTTACATCCCATGATATTACCTATGTGGGGATAATTCAAACCGCGCGGGCAAGCGGTATGGACAAGTTTCCAATTCCCTACGTTCTTACAAACTGCCACAACAGCCTGTGCGCAGTCGGCGGCACCATCAATCAGGATGATCATGTCTTCGCGCTGTCCGCCGCGAAAAAATACGGCGGTATTTATGTGCCTCCCCACCTTGCTGTCATTCACAGTTACAACCGTGAAATGATGGCAGGCTGCGGCAAAATGATTTTAGGCTCGGACAGCCACACGCGCTACGGCGCGCTTGGAACGATGGCGGTCGGCGAAGGCGGCGGAGAGCTTGCCAAGCAGCTTGTAGGCAGAACCTACGATATGCAGAGCCCTCCTGTTATCTGCATTTATCTTGACGGGGAACTTGCGAATGGCGTTGGTCCGCAGGATGTCGCTTTAGCGATTATCGGCGCTGTTTTTAAAAATGGTTTTGTTAAAAACAAGGTGATGGAGTTTGCGGGACCGGGTATCGCAAAACTTTCGATTGGTTTTAGAAACGGCATCGATGTAATGACGACCGAAACCGCATGCTGGTCTTCAATATGGGAAACAGACGATGTTGTAAAAACATATTTATCTGAGCGGGGGAGAGCAGGCGATTATAAAGAATTAAAACCTGCCGGCGCTGCGTACTACGACGGATTAATCAAAGTTGATTTATCAAAAATCGAGCCGTGTATCGCGCTTCCGTTTCATCCAAGTAATGTATACACAATTAAAGAATTGCAAAAAAACGCGAAGGATATTCTTGCTAAAACAGAAGAAGAAAACAAGGGAACGGGATTAAATCTTAACCTTGGATTAAAGTATCATGACGGCGGCGTGTGGGCGCA